>Ga0209089_10001065_pt1 | contig 24944 bp, 22 predicted proteins | sample ArcticOcean_MG_C_FD_187431 | JGI IMG/M metagenome (GOLD analysis project Ga0209089, IMG submission 187431) | Marine microbial communities from western Arctic Ocean - ArcticOcean_MG_CB2_150 (SPAdes) (version 2) | ecosystem: Environmental > Aquatic > Marine > Oceanic | place: Arctic Ocean: Canada... | reverse complement strand
CAGTTTAAATGCACTAACAAAATCGTCTGATTCGTAAGATATAGTCTTACGATTTTCTCGTTGAATTTCTGGTATATAACATGCTAAATCTGCCATTAAATCATTCGAAAATTCAACAGATAGTTTTACGTTTTCATAAGTTTTAGGTTTGAAAATGGAATAATTTTCCAGACATTCTTTTGTGCCTATTTTAATTAACTCACAAGCATTTTGAGGAGATAATGAAATTGCAGAATGAGTGCTAATTGCTTCTTTAACTGAAACACCAATGATATTTGGTATAGTATTTTTAGCTTCCCTAATGATATCTGTATCACCACTAATTAAACCAATTGGTACATTATAGTGACCTGCAATTCCAAGATTTAAATCAAATTCGCTTGCAGGTTTGTCATTAATATAGATATTTTGTATTACGCTAGATCCTCGAATTGTGTGGCTGAGTACTCCTGGCTCGCCTGGTCTATTGTGATATCCAATACAGAGTGCTATATCAATGTTTTGATCTACACCTTCCATCATACAAAGTGGTCTAGGTGCACCAGTAACTAACTCAGCTCTTGGGTCTAATAGATCGGGTAATAAATTTCTAAACGATCCATGGCTATCTGCTATCAAGACTCTATCAGCACCACCTTCAAAACATCCCTCAATAGCTGCATTTCCTTCGAGCGTCATAATATTTCGCATGTGTTGATAATCTTGACCTCGGTAACGGTTTGTTTGGTCTGTGTCTACAATACCACTAATACCTTCCATATCTATTGAGATCAGAGCAGAAACAGCCATATAAATCCTCCTGAATATGTTTTATATTTATGTAGAATATAGAAAATATAATTAAAATCAATATCTGGAGTGAATATATGGCAAAAATGAATGAAGTTGAGTTTCAAGAATTTTTAGAACAACCAAACATTGCCCATCTTACAGTCTTGGATGAATCAAATAAGCCGTATCCTGTACCAGTTTGGTTTTCATATGAAGATAAAAACCTATGGTTAATAAGTAATATTATATCAAAAAAAATCGAATATATTAGAAAAATCCCCGATGTTGCATTATCTATCGCTAATAGTATTAGGCCTTATCAGTATGTAATATTTAATGGAATTGCTGAGATAATTGACCCCGCTGATCCAAATAAAATTATTCAGGTGTGTACTAAATATGACGGAGAAGTTGAAGGAAAGAAGTTTGCTAAAATGGCAATGGAAAGTCGCCATACTATTATCATTAAAATTAAAATTTCAAAAACAAATGCCTGGATAGATAGATAAATACTAAGAAGGATTACAAAAAGTTTTAATTGATTCGATTGTTTTTTCCCAATACATTAGGCCATGTCCAGCGTTAGGTATAGTTACAAATTGTGCATTTGGAATTTGTTCAGAAAGTTCTTGCCCAAGAGGATACGGCACCTGATTATCAGAATCTCCATGTATAACCAGTGTAGGTATAGTTATTTCGTTTAGCCTAGACGATAAATCTGAATCTACATATGCGAATTGGTTCCGTAGTGTACCCATATCGTATATTGCTTTTTCATGTTCTGTTAGCGAACTTGTAAGTTGGTTTGTTTCTTGATTTCTTGCAGCAACAATTGGTTTTCTTTCTTCAGGGATTGGGCCTGATCCCTCTGCTGGTAAATATAAGGATAATAATGATGGTTCGTTAAGTAGACTTTCAAATGCTTTATCTGGACCAAGATTCTCTAGAGTATTATGACGACTTTTTAATTCAATGCATGCATTCGTTCTATAGTTATTTTTCCAAAGTCTAGAACTGGTATTAACTAATATTAGTTTCTCGATATCATGCTGGAAATTGAGAGTATAATTTAAAGATATTGGGCCTCCTGCAGATGAGCCAATAATTGTAGGTTTATTTAGACCTAAATATAATATAAGCTCCCTTAAATCAGTCGTAAACATATCAAGAGAATGGATTTCATTCGGATAACTTGATCTACCAGCAGATCGACGATCATAAGTAATGATGGTGTTACTTTCACTTAAACAAGGAACCCATGAATCATCTCTTGGAATTACAGTTGTATTTGTACCGCCATAACCACCATGGATAAATATAATAGGGGGGCCGTCACCAGTTATTTCATAAAATATATCGATGCCATTAAGAGTTGCTACAGACATACTTGGGTACCTAGAAATTAACTATCTTGGGGGTTTTCATCTAAAATAAATTCACCGGTAGAAGTCATTGTATAAACCTCACTTGTTTCGTCTGGTACTATTCCTTCTAAGGGCTTACCTTCAACATGGACAATGGCACCTTCAGATAGAAGGTTGAAATTTTTAATGGCAGATTTTAGAGCCTGTCTACTCTCTAGTCCCATTCGATTTAAACAAGGGTTCATAATATCATTAATTACTGACCTTGCATTTCCTAAACCAGCTGCTATGGTACACCGAATAAACTCTTCTGCATTTGGAAGTTGCATAACTGGCATTTTATAATGATTTGATACTTTAGCTAAGGCATCTAGAGCATGGTCAGGAAAATATTTCATATATATACGTACAATATTCGTGAAATTTGCCTCATGAGCACCTTCATCTCTTTCAGGGAATCCTATTGCTCCAGATATAGCAGGATAAATACGACTACCGTCTTTATTTCTAGGTTCGCCATATTCTTCCCATATTCGTATTCGTGTGTTTGTATAATTCCAACGTGTTTGTCTTTCTTGAAATATTGCATACGCTGAAGCAAGAAGTGGTGTTGCTTGATATCCAGTTTGTTCTTCGAAGGTCCAGTGATATTCTTGTGTTTCAGCAATGAATTTATCAGTTTCTTCTTTGGTATATAATCCAGAATCTACCAAAGAATGTTGAAAAGTTTTTCCGTGACGACTTTCTTCATATCCCCATTGGATATATAATTGGGCAGTTGTTAGACTGTTACCAGCAGCTTTTATACCTCCAAAAACATAGTCATCAACTATAGATTCAACACCCATAAATCCAAGAAGTATCTCTTTAGTATCATTTGTTATCATATGACCATATTTGGCCATATCATTTCGTTCTTTTAATTTTTCAGGAAACCAGAGTCGGGTTTTAGCTGCTTTTTCAAAATATATATCATAATTTTCCCGAACTTCTTTTTGAATCGCGGCTTCTTTCCCTTCTCGAGTGAATGGTCCAGGGACAATGGTTACCAAGTAAATTCTCCTATAATAATATTTCTGTGAATTATATCACACGATGCTTTTCAAAACTATTGTTATATAAATCTGTATTTTCTATTAATCTAGAGACCTGATAATTTAAATTCAAGACTTTAAATGGTGCAATAAATGGTGCAATTTATTTATTTTGTTGTAAATATGTTTCAGTAGTTACATCTCTGTATGGATATGGTCGATTATGCTTTTCTGCAAGTAGTATTTGTTTTGACCGTTCTCTGGATTGATTTTTTTTATCTTCTGTCAATTTATCAAAACATGCAGGGCAAGACACATCTTTTTCATATTTGCTAGTTTTTTTATCTTGAAAGGAAATAGGGTTGTTGCAACCACGACAAAGTTCATATGTGCCTTTTTTAAGTTCATGAGTTACAGAAACTCTATTATCGAAAACAAAACATTCTCCTTCCCAAAAACTATCTTGCTGATTTACATCCTCTAGATATTTTAAGATTCCACCGTTTAGTTGGAATATGTTTTCAAAACCTTGAGATTTCATATAATACGAAGCTTTTTCACACCGTATACCCCCTGTACAAAACATGGCAATATTTTTGCCCTTTGCGTCAGCTAACTTTTCATCAATATAATCTTTAAATTCAAGAAAGGAGTTAGTATTTGGTTTAATAGCATTATTGAAAGAACCAATTTTACTTTCATACTCGTTTCTTACATCAATTAAAATAGTGTCATTTTGTTTTATTAACTGGTTCCATTCAGAAGATGTAACCATCTCTCCTCGATCATTACTTGGATCTATCGGTGTTCCGAGCATTGTGATAATTTCTTTTTTTTGTTTAACTTTAAGTCTGTAAAAGGGCATTATTTTAGCTGCAGAATATTTAGTGTTGAGATTCGTGAACCCTAGATTAACAATATAGTTGTAAAGTTTTTCTATTGAAGGAATAAATCCTGCAAGTGTAGCGTTGATTCCTTCTGGGGCAACTATAACCGTCCCACGAATATTTTCTTGATCACAAAACCTATAAATTTGATTTGACAATGTTGGTAGATCATCAATTCTTGTGAACTCATAAAATGCAATAATTTTGAAAGCTTTTGTCAATTACTTACCTATCTTAATTATGTAGTATTAACACTCATATATTCCTAAAAGTATAATTCAGTTTTTTCCGACATGCTATAGTGTTTTACTATTGATTTTATTAAACCAGTTAAGCTAGACTAACGACACTCAACAAAGATGATAAAGTGGGGGATTAAATGACAAATGAATATACTGTTCCGTCAAATTGGGATACAGAAGCAGAAATTGTTATTGTTGGATTTGGTGGCGCTGGTGCTGCAGCATCAATTACTGCTAGTGATCTCGGTGCTAAAGTGATTATTTTAGAAAAAGCTCCAAAAGGCGAACATGGAGGAAATACCAAAGTTGCAGCTCAAGGGTATTTAAATCCAGATTCAGTTGAAGGAGCTATCGATTACCTCACTGCTATGTGTGGTCCATACGAAGTACCTGAAGATATGATTCAGGTCTGGGCTGAAGAAGTATCAAAAAATAATGAATGGATATCGAGTATCGGAGGAGATCCACAAGAGCATCAATTTCAGGTAGGTATTGAGTATCCAGAATTACTAGGCTCAGAATCAACCCATAAATTTCATCATGGAGACATTTTAGGGTATTCAGAGACCTGGAAATTTTTTGATCAAGCAGTACAGGAACGACCAATTGAAATACTTTATGAAACACCTGGTAAAGAATTAATCCAGAATGATGTAACTAAGGAAATCATTGGTGTTAAAGCTATCCGAGACGGCAAACCGTACTATATTAAAGCTACAAAGGGAGTAATTTTAACTTGTGGTGGATTTGAAAATAATCAAGAGATGATACGAAATTACCTTCCAGGTATGCCATATTGTTATACAAACGGCTCTCCTTATAATGAGGGTGATGGAATAACAATGGCTACGACTGTTGGAGCTGATCTTTGGCACATGAATAATTTTGCTGGACCATCATTTGCATTAAAAGTGGATGAGTATCCAACAACATTTTCTATGCAAGCGTTACATTTTTCAAAAGAGACTCCAGGTGGAATGATTGTAATTGGGTCTGATGGGGGAAGATTTTTTGATGAAAAATATAAACACAATCATGGGAAAGTAAAAAAGAATGGTGCATGGGCTCCAATGCCTGCCCCATGTCCTTTATATATGATTTTTGATCATACATTATTCACTTCAGGCCCTTTATATGATAAAGAGCCAAGGAGTGGTTGGAACCCAATAGTTGATCAATACGACTGGAGTGATCCTAATGATGCAGAACTTGCAAAAGGATGGATTAAGAAAGCAGATACTATTGAGGCTTTAGCTGATCAAATTAATCATGATCCTGCAGTTTTGCAAGATACAATTAACAAATGGAATTATTCTTGTGAATTAGGCGAAGATATTGAATACGGAAGAAAACTAATGTTAAATCCACTAGTTACTGCTCCATTTTATGTTGTTGAGTTAACCCCAACAATGCTTAATACTCAAGGTGGACCAAGGAGAAATACTAAAGCACAAATAATACGACCAGATGGTTCACCGATACCAAGGTTATATAGTTCAGGAGAACTTGGTTCTATATATAGTTATCTTTATCAAGGTACTGGGAATATTGGCGAATGTTTTGCATTTGGACGAATTGCAGCCCGAAATGCTGTAGCTGATAATCCTTGGTGTTAATCTCCACTAACTAATTCTGGTTCTGGTGCGATTGTTTGATCTGTCAGTGATTTGGCAACTCCGGGTAAGTTAGCTCGATATATATCTGGATTCATAGCAATTAGTTGCTCCGCTTTTATTGCACGAATTACTTTAATGGCCTTATTTGGATAGTCCGTAGTAATTGAATTAGTACCATGTTTAATTGCTTTTTCTATATGCTTAGATTTATTCACGGTCCAAAACCCTGTTAAAAAACCTTGATCACTTGCAATAGACATAGCTTGTTTATTAGAAAGAGCAATATTTTTTGGTAATAATGAATATAAATCAGTGATTCTTAAACCAAATATTCTAGCTAGGTGTTTGAACCAAAAGGCCCTTCTATCCCATTTATGGTTGTAATTAACTGTGAATCTTTTTGATTTAATTAATTCTGAGAGGTTTTCTGTACCAATATCCAAAGATCTTTTTAAGCTGTTTGTATCAGCAGGGAAATGTGAAGTTGATGCTTGTATTGCTAAATGGAATTGGCCGTTTATTTTTTCTATCAGCTTTATTAGAAGAGAAAGATTTCTTCCTGAATATACTCCCTGACAGATTAATTGTATGGGAGATAATCGTGGTTTTTCAGAGATCTCAAATGCTAACTGTTCAAGTAATTTGGTTGGAGGGGAAACTTTATTTAACTGACTCCCTGGGTTTAATTTTTCTAAGAATGGATATAATACATGGTCTTTAAATCTTTCAAATCTGCTAGCAACATGAGTGAAATCAATTCCTATACCAATTAAAGGGATATTATTATGTAAACGATTGATATTAACAGTTTCAGTTATATCTAATACCTCTTTGAGTAAAGGTATTCGCTGATCCGCCCCAGATATTGACAATAAGGGCAATCCATTAGGAGTAGATGTTTTATACTGTTTTATTGATATTCTTTCGTGGTTTAGTTTTCTTATAGGTAATGAAAGTAATTCATCTTGCGTATATGAGGAAACCAATCCTTTTCCTAAGGTTGTTCTATTTACAGTACTATCATGTATAAGTACTAAATTGCCATTAGAGCCATCATTATTGGATTTGGGTGATTGCACATCACATTCAATCATTAAGTTCATATCTTGATGAATTTGTGCGAAATTTAACGCTTTTTTAAAGTTAGCTAAAGTATTTTCTTCGTCAAACTTTCCGCCTCTATGAGCAACAACTTTTATTTGATCTAAATTATTGGTTATCACTTATACCCTTTCGTGTACTGCTAAGGAACCTAGTAATTTTCCATAAAAACAAACATTATATTCATCATATTTATATTTCACAAGCCTAAACTATTTCTTATTCATTTATTATTAACTAAAAGATAAATTTCCATTGTGATACTTTATAGGTTATTAGGGGTTGATGGTTTAATTTCTGTAAATCCAGTATATTTATGCAAAACTTCTGGGATTGAAACTGAACCATCAGTTTTTTGAAAAGTTTCAAGTATAGATATCATAATCCTTGGTAAAGCTAAAGCAGATCCATTAAGAGTATGAGGATACTCTGTTCTACTTTTTTGATCTCGTTTAAATTTGATATTAGCTCTTCGCGATTGAAAATCTAAGCAATTTGAACATGAACTAACCTCTAGCCATTCTTCTGATCCAGGTGCCCATACTTCTAAATCAAAACTTTGTGCTGATTGAAATCCTATATCACTTGAACATAATTCTAACAATCTGTAATGTAATCCTAGGTCTTGTAGGAGGTTTTCGACAATTTCAATTAGGCTGTGTAATTCTGATTTTGAGGTTTCTGGAGGTACAATTTTATATAATTCTACTTTATTGAATTGATGAACACGTTTTATTCCTCGAGTATCTCTCCCAGCAGAAGTTTTTTCTTTTCTAAAGGAGGGTGAATATGAAACATAGTATTTTGGAAGGTCATTCATGTTCAAAATATCGTCATGATGAATACTAGTTAAGGGTACTTCTGCTGTGGGAATTAACCACAGATCATCATCGATATCACGGTACAGATTTTCTTCAAATTTAGGTAGATTACCACTACCTATCATTGTTTCTTGTTTTACAAGTGCTGGAACTTGGATTTCTTCAAAATTACTATGATTGGTGTGTTTATCTAGCATCCAATTGATTAAAGCTCGTTCAAGTTTAGCACCTTGACCACGAAGAATAAAAAAGCGTGATCCAGATATTTTTACCCCCGCTGCAAAATCGATAATATTTAATGCTTCATTAATTTCCCAATGAGGTTTAGGAGTGAAATCATACTGAATTGGATTGCCCCAAGTGTGAATAACTTTGTTTTCACTTTCGTCATGCCCAATTAATATATCGTCTGCAAGAATATTAGGAATTTCTAATAGTTTTAAATGCAATTCTTGTTCGTTTGTGCGGATCTTTTCTTCTGTTTCTCTAATACTTTCACCCACCTGCCTCATTTCTTCAATGAGATCCTGAGGCTTTTCTTGCATCTGAGCTATTTCTTTACTAACGGTATTTCGTTTAGAACGGAGATCGTCGACAATTTGGATAAGATTTCGACGAGATTTGTCTAAATCCAAAATAATATCTAAATCAATATCTTCACTTCTATTTTTCATCATTTGCATAACTTTATTTTTGTCGTTACGCAATAAATTAATATCAATCAAATTTGACTCCAATACTTTTACATTTTTGTATTGAGTTTAGTCCGAGTATTTTTACGTCTTCAAGGGTAAATCCATTATCTTTGGAAATATTTTCACTAAATAAACGATCATTATTTAGTTCTTCTTCAGAAACCCAATACCATCCATCTGGTATAGTCATTTCATTTAACCTTACAGGTTTTGCAAAAAAGATCAAATCTATGTGTTGATGTTTAGGTTCAGTTTTTGATTCTTCTATATCTTCTAATAATATCGAAACTGGACTTGTAATTTGTTTAGGTTCTATAAATTGAAAGTTTTCATGTGTTGGTAAAATTTCAATATCTAGCCCAGTTTCTTCAAATGCTTCTCTTTTTGCAGCTTCAAGTGGAGTTTCGTTTTCCTCAACATGACCTCCAGCAGGCAACCACAATTTATTTTTTTTATGAAAATGTAATAAAGTGTGTGTGGTTGTTGATATAAAAGTTGTAGCAGTAAAATGTTTGATCATATTTTATTCGGCAGTATTTTTTGCAGACCGCATTTGAGGGAATAACAACACATCTCGAATAGTATCTTGTTCTGTCAAAATCATAACTAGGCGATCTATTCCTACACCTAACCCACCAGTTGGCGGCATTCCATATTCAAGAGCTTCTAAAAAATCCTCATCAAGACGATCGAAATCTTCTTCTGATGAGTACGTTTCACGAAATGCTTCTTGTTCTTCAAATCTTTCTCTTTGAACAATCGGGTCATTGAGTTCGGAGTATGAGTTCGCTATTTCCATCCCCCCAATAAAAGCCTCAAATCGTTCTACATAATTCGGATCATCAGTTTTTGCTTTTGCTAGTGGCGACATCTCTGTAGGATAATCTATCAAAAACGTTGGTTGTATTAGTTTAGGTTCTACAAATTTACTAATTAACTTATCTACGATTCTTCCAGTACTTTCTAGTTGTTCCACTCTTATACCTAGATTTCCTGCCTCGGTTTTTATATTTTTCATAGTTTCTGGGTTATCTAAATCTATTCCACTGTGTTCTTTAATTGCATCTTTCATAGAAATTCTTTGCCATGGACTTTTTAGATCTATTGTATTCCCTTGAAATTCAACTGTGGTCTTGTTGATACATTCATTTGCAACTGTATTTACTAAATCTTCAACCATTTGCATAACCTGGTTATAGTCAGCATAAGCTTGATAACTTTCCATCATCGTAAATTCAGGATTGTGGTTCATATCGATACCTTCGTTACGAAAAACTCTTCCAATTTCAAAAACTTTATCCATACCACCAATTATTAATCTCTTTAAATATAATTCAGTGGCTATTCTCATATATAAGGTTTCATTTAAAGCATTATGTTGTGTTATAAATGGTTGCGCCATTGCTCCAGCAGCTATAGGAACAAGAACAGGTGTTTCAACCTCGACAAATGATTGAGACTCCATAAAGTTTCTTATCGAAGATAATATTTTACTTCGTTTAAAGAAGATATTTGTAATTTCTCTATTTGATAGTAAATCTAAGTACCTTTGTCTATATCGAATTTCAACATTTTTTAAACCATGCCATTTTTCAGGGGGAGGTTTTAGTGCTTTAGCTAAAAAGGTCATTGTCTCTGATTCGAGAGTAATTTCTCCTCTTCTTGTTCTAAATAAATTACCCTGTGTTCCAATAAAATCTCCTAAATCTATTTGGTCGATTAATGCAAAGTCGGACTGAAGAATATCTTCTTTTAGATGAAGTTGTATTTTATCTGTGCTATCGTCAATATCTATAAATACTGCTTTACCCATTTGACGAATAGCCATAACTCTTCCTGCTAAACGAACTTGGGTGTTTTCATCAACATTTTCTTCGGAATTCTCGTTTTGTTCGAAGAATTCCTTGGCTTGAAAATTTGTATGAGTCTTATCATAAGATGTGGGGTATGGATTGATTCCACGTTCTCGTAAAGAATCAAGTTTTTGCAATCTTGCCTGTATGAGCTGGTCACCTCGTTGTGTCATAAATAGGTCCGTAGTTTTTATTAGTAATTGATTGAAATTTTTATATATGTTATCAGATAAACCAATTAAATACTAAATACCATAGTGAATAAATGAGAAAGCTGATTAAAAGGGTGCTTTAATTGTTATTGGTTGTATTTTCTATTATCTGCATTCATTATAATATTATTATATAGAAAGCTAGGTGCCGTATTTTTCAAGAAAATCAAAATACAACTTTATATTTTGATGATTCCCCAAAGGAAAGCTGCGGAGTTGTAGGAGTGTATTCCCCAGACTTTGAAGTAGCTCAGACTTTGTTTTATGCATTGTATGCATTACAACACAGAGGGCAAGAAAGTGCTGGTATTACAACATCTGCAGATGGCTATATCTTTACTCACAAAAACACAGGCTTAGTAAGCCACGTATTTCAAGAGAATGATTTATCAGCATTAGTAGGTAAATTTGGGATAGGGCATACGAGGTATTCTACAACGGGATCTTCAAACACCAAAAATAGCCAACCAATAAATGTTAAATCTAGTAGTAGTGAATTATCTTTAGCTCACAATGGAAATATAGTTAATGCCATTGAGTTGAAGAAAGAGCTTGAACTGGAAGGTGTTGTATTTACAACTTCGATGGATTCAGAAGTTATTGCGCATTTAATTAATTCATATCCAAGCAATAATATTGTTGAAAAAGTAAAATATGCAATGCGGAAGTTAAAAGGAGCTTATTCTCTTACTATTCTTTATGAAGATAAAATTATTGGTATTAGAGACCCTTTTGGCGTTAGGCCCTTATGTATTGGTAAAATTGAAAACAGTTACATAATTGCATCAGAAACATGTGCTCTTGATCATGTTGGAGCAAAATTTATACGAGAAGTAGAAGCTGGTGAAATCGTAATATTGGATAAGTTTGGGTTGCAAAGCTCTCATTTTAATGGATTAAAAGTTCGGCCAGCACCATGTATATTTGAATATATATATTTTGCTCGACCAGATAGTATTATGAATGGCAAATTAAATTATTCTGTTCGTAGAAATATGGGAATTCAATTAGCTAAAAAATACCCTGTAGAAGCGGATGTTGTAATTGGGGTTCCTGACTCAGCAATTCCTGCGGCTATAGGATATGCCTTTGAATCTGGTATACCATATAGTGATGGATTAATTAGAAATCGTTATGTAGGTAGGACATTTATTCAGCCAGAACAAAGATTTAGAGTTTTAGGTGCATCATTGAAATATAATACCCTAGCAGAAGTTGTTGCTAATAAAAGAATTGTTGTTTTAGATGATAGCATTGTAAGAGGAACTACAACTCCACAAGTGCTTTCATTATTAAAGTCAGCAGGGGCTAAAGAAATCCATATGAGAGTGTGTGCTCCACCTATAACTAATCCTTGCCATTTTGGGGTTGATTTGGCAAACAAATCTGAGTTAATAGCTGCACAAAAAAGCGTATCTGAAATAAAGCAATTTATTGGTGCAGATTCACTTCATTACTTATCTATAGAGGAATGTTTAGAAACATTTGGAGGCTCTTTAGATACTAACTGTACAGCTTGTTTTACTGGAGACTATCCAATTCCAGTCCAACTTGAGCTGGATAAAATGATTTTAGAACGATAATACATAATCAGATTCAAGAAAGAATATATTATGCATGATTTATATAAACAATCTGGTGTTGATCTTGATAAAGCCCGTGAAGTAAAGAAGAAATACGAAACTATAGTTAAATCAACATTTAATGAAAATACTATTAGCCCACTTGGTTTATTTGGGGGATTTTATGAACTAAAAGATTACAAAAATCCTATCATAGTTTCTAGCACTGATGGTGTTGGAACTAAAATGGTTGTAAGTAGCTTTTTAGAAAAACATTTCAATCTTGGCCAGGATATAGTAAATCATTGTATCAATGATGTGCTAACTTCAGGAGCTAAACCTCTTTTTTTCTTAGATTACATAGCAGTTGATACCTTGGTTGTCGAACAGGCAGAAAGTTTAGTTGCAGGGATGGCTGAATCTTGTAGGGATTCAGGTTGTGTTTTAATTGGTGGAGAAACTGCTCAATTATCGGGTGTTTATCAGAAAGGTCAGTTTGATATAGCTGGATTTTTAGTAGGTGTAGTTGAAAAAGAATTATTATTAGAACCTACTAAAGTGAAAAAGGATGATATATTGATTGCTGTTCCGTCTAATGGCCTACATACAAATGGGTATTCATTAGTTAGAAAAGTGTTTGATATAGATACAAATCCTGGTATTTTAAATACTATTTACGATGAATTGGGAACAACATTGGGTGATGTTTTATCCATACCCCATAGATCTTATTATCCACTATTAGAATCTGTTTTGAGTGATATTGTAGCAATGGCACATATTACAGGAGGAGGTTTAATTGAAAATTTAATGCGCGTTATACCACCAGGTTTATCCGTAAAAATAAATTATGACTCCTGGAAACCTGAACCTATATTTAACTTAATCCAATCAATTGGAAACGTACAAAAAGAAGAAATGTGGTCAGTATTTAATATGGGTGTTGGTATGGTTTTAATTACTGAGGAAGCAAAAGTTTCTAATGTGCTTAATTTAATTAATGGAAGCTGGATTTTAGGGAAGGTCATAGATGAATAACACTATGTTTTATAAGGGGAGAAATTGAGAGCTCTTTTAAGTGTATATGATAAAACAGACCTTGATAAATTAGCTAAATATTTAATTGAAAACGGGTTTGAATTAATTAGTACAGGAGGTACTTTTACTTTTTTATCAGAAAAAGGATTCAAGGTTACAAAAGTAGATTCCGTAACAGGATCTCCCGAAATATTAGACGGACGAGTGAAGACATTACATCCTAAAATTCATGGTGGTATATTAGCAAAACGTGATAATGTTTCACATAATCAAGATCTTGCTAATAATCAAATTGAATTCATCGACTTAGTTGTAACAAACTTATATCCATTTTATTCTGTCGCAACGAATCAAGCATCTACAGAAGATCAAATCATTGAGAATATTGACATTGGTGGGCCAACCTTATTAAGGGCAGCAGCGAAAAATTTCAACGATGTAATAGTTTTAGTAGACCCCATGGATTATTCTATGTTTCAATCTAGTAATATGGGAACTAAAGAAAGAAAGTATTTAGCAGCGAAAGCTTTTCAGCATGTTGCTCATTACGATACTTTAATTGCAGAGTATCTACGTTCAAATGACGACTCACCTGATACTCTGACTCTAGCTCTTTCGAAAATTTCCGATTTACGTTATGGAGAAAATCCACACCAAAAAGGTTCATTTTACAAGCTTGATTCAACTCAATTACCTAATCAAGGAATAGGTTCATTTATCCAACACCATGGTAAAGAATTGTCATATGTCAATTTATTAGATGCTGATGCTGCATTTAATTTGGTTAATGATTATAACGATAATGCCGTTGCTATTATTAAGCATACAAACCCATGTTGTTTAGCTGTTGGATCTAACGATTTAGATGAATTATTTGAAAAAGCATTAACCCAAGGGGATGCGATATCAGCATACGGAGGAATAATAGCAACAAATAAGAATATTGATATGGAATTTGCTGATAAAATTAGAACAATGCTCAGCCCAGCGAATGGGGTAAGAATGTTTTATGAAATTGTTGTTTGTCCTTCTATAGATGATGATGCATTAGATCACTTAAAGAAAAAATCAAAAGATTTACGAATAATGACTGCTCCAAATGTGGATACAAAACAACAATGGAAGACAATAAGATCCCTCAGAGGAGGAATACTTGTTCAAGATTCTGATTTATCTATTGAAACTGAGTTTGATTTGGTTAGTAACAGAAAACCGTCCACAAGAGAACTAGATGATTTAACTATAGCTTGGTTAGTATGTAAACATGTGAAGTCAAATGCAATAACTTTTGTTAAAGATGGAGTATTAGTTGGAATGGGGGCAGGTCAACCTAATAGGGTTGGTAGTGCAAAAATTTCTGGTGAATCAGCACAAGAAAATGCAAAGGGTTCATCTGCAGCCTCCGATGCTTTGATTCCATTTCCCGATACTATCGAAGTATGTGCTGAATATGGAGTTACATGCTTAGTTCATACCGGTGGATCGATTAGAGATTCAGAATCGATTGAAATAGCCAATAAACTCAATTTATCCTTTTTTACCTCAGGTGTTAGGCATTTTAGTCATTAATTAAAGGTATATTATTATGGTCTATGTAGATATTGTTATTCCGGTACTTAATGAACAAGTAGCGCTTCCTATCTGTATTGAAAAGCTACAAGATTATATATCTAGCAATATTCGTGAAACATGTAACATTATTATTGCAGATAATGGTTCTGATGATGATACTCCTAATATTTCAAGAAAATTAACCTCTAAATATAAGAACCTATCATATATACGCATACCTGAAAGAGGTCGAGGGCTTGCTCTTAAAACTGTATGGGGAAAGAGCGAAGCTGATATTGTTTGTTATATGGATGTAGATTTATCAACTGATTTAAAATCTTTGCCAAGTTTAATTAATAACTTAGTATCTGATTATGATATTGCTATAGGTTCTAGATTAAGTAAGGGGTCTAAAGTTACAGATAGATCTTTTCAACGAGGACTAACTTCTCGAGGATACAATATGTTACTAAAACTCATCTTTTTTAATAAATTCCATGATGCACAGTGTGGCTTTAAAGGACTACGTACAAGTGTTGCTAAAAACATTCTGCCGTTAATAAAAGATAATAAATGGTTTTTTGATACCGAATTGTTGCTCATAGCAGAAAAGTCTAATTATAGAATAATAAATATACCTGTTTCTTGGAAAGATGATAAAGATTCTAGAGTTAATGTTGTCAAAACAATTATCCAGGATTTGAAAGGTATGTTTAGATTAAGGTTTTTAGGGATAGAAAAGGTAAATTAAAAAGTATTTGAATTTTATGGTTTTATGTATGTAATACAGATATTTTTAATACCGTTTTAGTTTTACTAGTAACTTTTGCAAATTGGGATGTTTGATACGGAACCACCCATAATACTTTTGATTCATTTGTAATTAATGGTGTAAAATTTCTCTCTGAGATTGGAATGTGATTATTTGACATGAATTTTTTTAGTGTTTGATGCCCAGATAAACCAATTGGTTGAAACATATCTCCTGAATTTCGGTACCTTATTAACAAATTACTTTTGATACAGTCATAATCGAAGAATCCTTCATAAGGGTTTGTTTTAGCTTTGGTAATTATCAGATTTAATTTGTTCGAAGAATTTATATTTTCAATTTTTTCGGTTTGTAATTCCCAATTATCAAATTTTGTAATAGACCCATCGGTGTTAATAGTTGAAGGATCAATTAATTCTTTATTTGAATTAGATTGATTTTGGTATATTCTTACGAAATTGTAATTCACTTCTAAAGTAATATTTTCAGGAAGGTTTAATTTCTTACTAGTTTTTGAATTTACTAAACTTGTAATATTTTGTACTTGTTGGTAATCAAGATGCCTGGATTTATTAGTTGTTGTTAAGTTATACATTGCATCAATCAGGTAGCTTTGCAATATTTTTTCAAGATCATTGAAATATTTTCGGTCAAAAATTAATATATTCTTGTTGTCTGAGTTATTAGTATTAGAAATTAGTAATTTATCTAAATGGTATGATGTTTGTTTTTCAAAATAATCATTGATTTCAGAAGATATATTTGAAAGCTGCAACAAATTTTTATGTAATCCTGGATTTAATTTTTCTAATATGGGTAAAGTGTTTTTTCTAATATTATTTCTTGTGTATTGTGTGTCATTATTTGTAGAGTCAAAACGAGACTTAATATTATTTTTATTTAAATAAGCTAGAATATCTTTTTTTTCAATATTTATTAAAGGCCTAATTAAATTTACTCCATCTAGCTGCCTTTGTTTCAAAATTCCTTTGAGACCACGCAACCCAGTGCCGCGTATAAAATTCATTACTACGGTTTCTACAGAATCATTTGCATTATGTGCAGTTAGCAGAAAACGGCTATCAATTTTGAGGCAATAGTCCAATAATTTTTCATATCTTATAATTCTTGCAGTTGTTTCAATTGATTGTTTAAGTCTTTTTGCCTCTTCAATGACATTAATAGATTCAGTATGTACTCTAATATTTAAATTGGCACAAAATTCCTTTACATACATTTCATCTAAGTCACTTTCTTTTCCTCGTAGGAGATGATTTATATGGAGAACGTTAATTTGAAATTGGTGAAATTTCGTAAGTTTGCTTAGTATATCCAATAGGCAAATAGAATCAGGCCCGCCTGATACCGCAACAACTAATTTCTGATTATTACATTCAAAAGCGTTACATTGCTCTAGTGTGTTTTGCACTTCTTTGATTATAGAACTTGTTGAATGATTGTTCATAAATTGGCTATATTAAAGATGTATATCTTTTATGATTGCTTTAAATTTTTGATTACTCTTGTTTTAGTAATTTTAACTTGTTCAATTCTAACATTTTTCATTTCTACTATTTCAAAACGATAATTATTATGCATGATAGAATCTCCAACCGAAGGAATATTTCCAAATTTAAATAAGACAAACCCGGCAATGGTTTCGTATTCACCATCAGGTATAATAAGGTCAATGGATTCGGATATATCTTCTATTCTAGTAGCTCCATCAATAAGAAATGTGTTTTCACCTAATGCTTCAATTTCGTTGGAGATTAATTGGCCTTCTTCTCCAACTTTTCCAACAATTTCTTCCATTAACATTTCAAGAGTTATTAGTCCAGCAAGCCCTCCAAATTCATCTGCAAGCATTGCCATTTTATATCCATATAATCTCATTTCGGTAAATAGCTCACTAACTAATTTTGTTTCTGGGACAAAATACACAGGTCTTTTAAAATCAATAAGAGTAGATTTTTCAGTAAGATATTTATTACCTACAGCGGTAAGAATATCTTTTGCTGAAATAGTTCCGGTAATATTTTCAATATTTTCAGAATAAATAGGAAACCTAGAATGTGTATGATTTTTGTACATCACAAGAAATGTCTCAAGGGTAGATGTTTGATCGATTGCAATAATTTCTGTTCTAGGTGTCATTACTTCAAAAAGTTTAGTATCGTTAAATCTAAACACCCGTTCTAACATTTGTGATTCACTTGCATCAGCTTCTCCAATTTGCTGCCTTTCATCAATTAAAGCTAATATTTCTTCTTCAGAAATTATTGAGGCATCTTTTATACCAAATAAAAGTCCAGTAAGCCTGCTTATCTTTTCAAGGAACCACACAAATGGGAAAAATAAATAGGCAACTTTTACTAGTGCTTTAACTGCCATTAAAGCTACTTTTTCAGAATTTCTTACGGCTATAGTTTTAGGGATAGTTTCACTAAATATCAAAAGTAAAATAGATATAAAAACAGTAGCAATTAAGACAGATATTGAATTAGGAATATTGCTATTTTGAAATATTGAAATCACAAGAGCTGTACCAATAGATGCTGCAGCTGTGTTAACAATATTATTTCCAGTTAGTACTGTTGCGAGGAGCTTTTCAGGGTGTTCAACTAAATTGGCGATTTCTTCTGCCCCACTAATTTTATCTTTAATTAGTTTGGCGATTCTGCCTCGATGTAAAGATAAGAAAGCAGCTTCAGAACCAGAAAAAAAAGCTGATAATAAAAGCGTCACAACTAACAGTAAGACCATTGTAATATTACCGTCTACGATTTGCTCCTTAAATCATTTTCGATATTTTTTTCATAATTATTCTTTGAGTCATTATACATCATGTTTATTTATAGGCACAATAAATAATAAACACTATTATTGTGTAGTTATGCATATGTTTGTTTTGTATAATGCTTTGGCAATTTTAATTTTTTATTAACATAAAGGAGGTCCATAATGTCTGGTAGATTTGCTGATCAGGTAGCTGTTGTATCTGGTGGAGGTAGAGGCATTGGAAGAGCAGTGGCATTATTATTAGCGGAAGAAGGAGCCTCAGTAGTCGTGAATGATTTGGGATGCGAAATTGATGGCACAGGTTCTTCTACAGTTTTTGCAGACCAAGTAGTAAAAGAAATTACTGACGATGGTGGTAAGGCAGTTGCGTGCTATGAAGATGTATCACTTATGGCTGGTGGAGAAGCGGTAATACAAAAAGCTGTAGATACATATGGTCAATTAGATATATTAATTAATAGTGTTGGTGTTAGAAGAGATGAAATGATTTTCAATATGCAGGCTGAAGATTTTGCTGTAGTTATTCAAAATTCTTTAAAATCATATTTTACTACCACAAAGTATGCATGTATTTTATTTCGACAACAACGATATGGTCGAATAGTAAACATGACTTCAGATGCTGGATTAGGTGAAATAGGAATGTCCAATTATTCTGCTGCAACTGAAGGTATCATTGGTATGACAAGAACAATCGCCAGGGATATGGGACGGTATGGAGTTACATGTAACGCGGTTTCTCCAGTAGCGAAAACTAGATTATTTTCTGGAAGTGTAGATTCATATAGAGCTTCAGGTATATATCCAACCCCAGATGACCGTGCAGGTTTAGGGCTGAAAGAGCCTGGAATTGGTTGGTCAGGGGACAAGTCTCCAGAAGATCCAGCGAATGTTGCCCCTTTGGTTGCTTATCTAGCAGGTGAAGGTTCCCCAAATGCCAATGGTTATGTATTTGGAGTTAGGGGAGGTGATATATATTTGTATACCAACCCAGAGGTAGAGAGAGCAATATACCACGAAAAAGTTTTTTCTATGGATGAACTAGATGATTTAGTGCCTAGAATTATATCTTTTGATATGTAGTTAAGATGTAATTAAACTAACAAAACAAATGGAGTTAGAAAATGGGAAATAGATTAGAAGGAAAAGTGGCAATAGTTACAGGTGGCGGTGGCGGTATAGGTCGTGGAGTATGTAGATTACTTGCTGAAGAAGGCGCATCAGTTGTAGTTAATGACGTGGGAGGAGCTGTTGATGGTACAGGCACTTCTAATGGTCCTGCTGATGAATTAGTTTCAGGCATTAAAGAAAATGGCGGAATAGCAATTTCAAATTATGACACAATCGCAACAATGGAAGGTGCTGGTAAATTAGTACAAGCAGCTATAGATAACTTCGGCAGAGTTGATATTTTAATGCATGTTGCAGGAATCCTACGTGATCGTATGGTTTTTAACATGACTGAAGAAGAATGGGATGCGGTTCTCTCAGTGCATCTCTACGGTGCATTTAATACGGTAAAGCAGGTAGTACCTCATTTAATTGAACAAAGATCTGGAAGAATAGTAATATTTTCTTCAGGTTCTGGACTTGGAAACTCTGGGCAAACAAATTATGCAGCTGCAAAAGAAGGTCAAGTTGGATTTGTTCGATCTCTTTCAAGAGAATTATCTCCGTTTAATATAACTGTAAATGCTGTTTATCCCGGTGGAGACACCAGAATGACTGGAAGTATACCTGATTCAGCACTTGAAATTCGAGCCCAAAGAGGTATTAGCAGTCGAAGATCAACCCCTGCAAAGGAATTATGGGAACCAAGGCATCCAGATAGAAATGCACCAAAAGCTGTATATTTGTGCACAGATGCAGCAGAAAATATCACTGGTGAAGTAATTGGAACATCTGGTCCTCCTATGACCTTATACTCTTCTAGGCACGTTTCTCGTGTAATTCATAGTGATTCTGCTTGGACACTTGATCAATTAGAAGTAATGATGCCAAATGCATTAACTGATGGTATACCTAATCCTGCCCCTGCTATTCAACCAGAAGAAAAATAACGTCACTCTTATGCTGAAATAGTGAATGAGGAGCGAAGTTGATAACAAAATCGTTTGATGAGCTCAGACCATGGTTTGTTGCGTTTTCTGGAATGGCTATATTATGTTTGTTGATAGGTTTAAATACACAATGTATGGGCTTATTTTTTATTGCTTTAGAGCAAGAATTTCGTTGGAGTAGGGCATTAATCTCCGGAGCGTTCTCAGTTGTGAGGATTGAAGGTAGTTTTCTAGGTCCGATAGAAGGCTTTCTAGCAGATAAATTTGGTCCTGATACTATGATTCTAATAGGCGGTATTATTACCTCTTTAGGGTTTGTTATTTTAGGTCTTCTAGAAAACCCTGTAATGTTTTATATATCTTTATTAGTTATTACGGCAGGTGTTGGTTTAGGTAGCTTTATACCAGTTACAACATCTGTTAATTGGTGGTTCCAAAAGCATCGAAATACGGGCCTTGGTATAGCCATGGCTGGTGTCCCAGCAGGAGCTGCTTTCTTATTACCTTTGGTTACTATATTAATTGCAGTATATGGCTGGAGAACGACTGCTTTCATCTTAGCAGCAGCCACAGTTATAGTTTGTTTGCCATTAAGTCAGGTTATGAAAAGACCAAAATTGATCAAAACTAACACCGGCAGACTTGAACAAACAAATAGTCAACCTATTTCTATTGAAGAAGATTTTTCTTTAAAACAAGCAATGAGAACTTCTGCTTTTTGGATAATTCCGAGCGTGCATGCTTTAAATGGATTTACTACGCATGCAGTTTATGTACATGGACTGATACGTTTAACAGATGCAGGGTTTTCAATAGTTGTTGCCTCTACGATATTTGCAGTTTATGGATTTATCGAAATATTAATGCGAATTTTTGGAAGTTTTATTGGGGATTTGATAGATAAGCGTCATGCAATATGGATATTTTGTGCAATTCAAGGACTAGGGGTTGTTTTTCTTGCCTTAATTCCTGATGTGTCAGACAATTCATCTAAATCTATAATTATGGCTTATTTATTTGCAATAACATTTGCGATCGGACATGGCGGTCGTGGACCAGCAATAGTTGCCATAAGAGGTGAATACTTTGGTAGATCAAATTTCGGTAAAATTATGGGCGTAGGTAGTTTTATTACGAGCCTGACAGGAATTATTACACCTATTGCTCTTGGTTTTTATTTTGATCGAGTTGGTGATTATATAATTCCTTTTGTTATTTGTGGATTATTGACTGGATTTGGTGGCCTTTTGATTTTGTTTGCTAAGAAACCTAATTTAATAAAAGAAAGTGTGTGAAAATAAACGATATGAATGAGTTATTTAACTGGAGAGATCTTTTTTTTACAATGTATCAAGAATTGAATATCAATGTAAAAAAGTTGTATTCTGAAGGTAAAGGTAAAAATATTATTGGTGACGTAGCTGGCCGTGACCCAAAAGAAGATCGATTTTTGGAAATTGATAAGTTATGTGAAGACCATATTATGAAATATATAAAAACTTCACCATACTCTATTGAAGTATTTTCTGAACATGGACATTTCGTTATAAACCCAAAGCAAAAAATAAATTATATTATGTCCGTTGACCCTTTCGATGGAACATCATTATTCAAAACAGACATCCCTGCAGAATGGTGGTCGGTATTAACAATATATAACCCGATTTCATTACAGCCTGTATGTGCAGCTGCCATAGATTTCATACGAGAAGAATTTTATTATTCAGAAGGTGATTCTTTTAGTTATTGCAATATAAGTACAAAAAAGTTTAAAGATGTATCTGTAATACCTAAAACTAATTTAGAAGATGGAATAGTATTGGCTACTTATTGTATGAGTCCTAATTATTCATTACTCTGGTATGAAAATACCAGCAGACTTCTAAAAAGTCTTAATGAATTAGAAAACCCCCCAAGAATATGGCCTAATGGAGGATCGTGCATATATCCATGGTTGGCAAGGGGATTAATTGATGCGTATCTAATGTTCGATGAACCTAATAATGAAGTAAATCCAGGACTAGGATTTATCACACCAAAGAACTTTTGTGTATATGAAATAACAAATGAGAAAAAATTGTTAGAGTATTCGTTTGTACCAGCACTAAGTGACAATAAAATTAAATCTTTTATAGCCTCCACTAATCATAAATTGGCAGAAGCTATAATTAACTTATTATAATAAATTACTTTTGTAATTTTTCAGCGTCAGCTTTACCAAGTATTCTGAACATTGTGTATTCTTGTCCATCAATTGTAGTAGTTGCTCGTGCAGCAGGTCGACCATTTTTCATAGTTACTAAGGTAACATCTTTTTCATCGACTTCAACGGATTTTCGCAGCTTTAAGTTATAGAATTTCATAGCTATACCACCTTTATTTAAATTAAAAAAATTAAAGAACAGCTCGTATCTAACTAAGTAGACAATATTATTAACTAGATTGTCAAGTTTTATGCCTATAATATGAAAAAAATAGGTATAACTTAACAAAAATATTTCATTTTTGTGTATTTCGAATCAAATGAATATTTTATGAGGTAGGTATAAGTTGTTGTCCTTTTCGAACTGCGCTATTCCAATAAACATGTTTTCGTAGTCATAACAACGCACAAAACTTTGATCATCAAAGTCATTATCACTTATTCTTTTCGTTATTGCCTGGCCAGTACTTAGTTTATACCGCTCATTTTCATTCGTATTTATTCTTGGTAAATGTTTGATTATATGATCGATTGGTATTGTATGGTCTTTCCAGTTATCAGTAGATAAATGTTCCAACGTAGTTGCTGTATTTAGGTCAAAAATACCACTTTTAGTTCTTCTTAGTTTTGTTAAAATCGCACCACATTTTAATCTTTCACCTATATCATGAACTAATGACCGTATATATACCCCTTCATTACATTTAATTGATAATGATATGGTAGGCATGTTATTTTTAATAATTGTTACATCCTCAATATAAATTCTTTTTGCTTCAAGATTGAATTGTATTCCTTTTCTAGCTAGAGAATATGCCCTGCGTCCATTAACCTTTACAGAACTATATATTGGAGGCACTTGAAGTGTATCTCCAATAAACGTTGACACAACTGATTCTAATAAATCATTACTGACTGTTAATTTATAGGGTACTTTTGTCACTTCACCTTCAGTATCGAAAGTAGTTGACGTAAATCCTAATTCTAGATCACATAGATACTCTTTTGTTCTATCGTTCATAAAATTAATCAAACGTGTGGCTTGGCCTATAAATATTGGTAAAATGCCTGTTGCAAGAGGATCTAATGTACCTACATGGCCTATTTTTTTAGTGCCAATAATTTTTTTAATATTTTTATCAACACCCGTTGACGTAATACCTGAGTCTTTATCTATATTAATGATTGTATTTATCATTACAGTATTAAAATTTAATTCGCTGTATTGGGAAGGTTTACCATGGCTTCAATAGAATCATCTTGCAAAAATTTTAAATATGGAAGATAACGAAGCCTGACTCGAGATTTTAATTCGTTGTAAATATAGCCGCTTGCATCGTTTAGTGCTTTAAGAGCATTTTGCTGTTCATCGATAGAACCCATCACGCTAATCATAATTTTGGCAGATTTTAAATCTTTACTTGCTATAACTTTGGTTACACTTAGTAGAAGAGATAAACGTGGGTCTTTCAATTCAGTTGTAATAAGCCAGCCAATTTCTTCTTGTAACAGGTCATTAATTTTTCTAATACGTCGATCATCCATATTTGATTACATTTACTTTTTACTATGTATAATTAACTCATCATCTTCTTGGAATTCTTCAAAGTTCGAAAAAGTAATTCCACATTCAAGTCCTACCCCTACTTCCCTAATATCTTCTTGAAATCTTCTTAGGGTAGTTATTGATCCATCGTGTATTTCTGTACCACCTCTAATGACTCGAATCATGCTAGATCGAGTTATTTTCCCATCAGATACATATAACCCTGCAATTTTTGATCTTTTACTCCTTGAGAATATAGCTCGTATAGTTGCATGTCCGTCAATACTATCAACTTCCTCTACTTCTTCTGAACCAATAATTAAGGTCTCGATATACTCAATTAGTTCATAGATAATCTCATAAAATTTGATTGGAATATTTACGGAGTCTGCAACTTGTTTTGCACTTTGTGCGAGACTTGTTCGAAAACCTATTACTATTGCATTTGTTGTTGAAGCGAGTAATAAATCAGTTTCTGTGATAAATCCACTTGAAGAATGAATAATACTTACTTTTGCAATATCATTACTTAGTTTAGTTAAAGAGTCTCTTATAGCTTCTGCTGAACCTTGGACATCTGTTTTAATTATCAGAGGGATGTCTTTTACCAGTTGTCCCGTATTTATTGAAACGGTACTTTCAGATACAGAATAATCAGATATTTTTGACCTAGATTTTTTTCGAGCTTCAAGTAATTCTTCAGCTTCTTTCTCAGAAGATGCAACCATAAATACTTCACCTGCTAGAGGTGGTTTATTTATACCCATAATTTCAACAGGGTATGATGGAAGGGCATTTTCTATCTTTTCATTAT
>Ga0209089_10001057_pt1 | contig 25013 bp, 41 predicted proteins | sample ArcticOcean_MG_C_FD_187431 | JGI IMG/M metagenome (GOLD analysis project Ga0209089, IMG submission 187431) | Marine microbial communities from western Arctic Ocean - ArcticOcean_MG_CB2_150 (SPAdes) (version 2) | ecosystem: Environmental > Aquatic > Marine > Oceanic | place: Arctic Ocean: Canada... | reverse complement strand
GCAGACTATTGACGAAGATCAGGCACAAATCAGTCAGCAATGGGAAGATGTAGACCAAGGCTTTCAGCAGATAGATGAAACTGCACAGAGTATGTGGGAAGATGTAGACAAAGGTTGGCAGGACATAGACCAGGGATTTCAAGAGATAGACGAAAAGTTACAGTCTGGCGAGATGGCATGGGAAGATGCTGAAGATGCATATTCTGTTATGGAAGATAAGGTTCAGGACATGATGACCGTCATGGATAGTGTCACTTCATCCATTGATGATATGTATGAAGAACAGGAAGAAGTAGTGCAGGACATCCAAACTCAGCAAGATGACTTGAACCAACAGGTAGATACTCTAATAGAAAGTGAGACAGATTTCTATGAGGATGAAGATGCTAGAAAGAGTGGTGATGGTGATATTGTACTGGTTGATTTGGATACTGTAGACGATGCCACTATGCAGGTGGCTGAAGTGGTAGCAACCTTTGATAATGAGATGAGTACCTTCTATGACAATGCTGATACTAGTGATGAGTTTTGGGATGAACGAGATAAAATCAACGAGGGTTTCCAATCAGTAGATGAGGCACTAGAGGCCGGTGACATTTCATTTGAAGAAGCAGAACTGGCTTGGGATACTCTAGATGCAATGGAAGAAGAAATCAATAAAGAATATCTAGGTGAAGATGCGGCAGCTGAGATAGAAGAATTGGAAGATGCAGCTGAAGATGAATATGAACGAGCATTGTTTGATGCTGCGTTTAGTACACTGAATGATGAACAGTTTGCAGAGTTGGTTGATTGGATTAGAGATACAATAGATCCAGACTGGAGTGGTGAATTAACATCAGAAGATTTGGCGGCCTTTGAGGAAAGTGGTATGGACCCCGCCGACTATCTATCAGGCAATACACTAGAGGCTATTGATACTGCCATAACAGAGATACAGGAAGATGAACAGGCAGTAGTTGATACACTGAGAGATCAGGGTGGTTCGACTACAGCTACTTCAACAGAAACAACTTCAACAGCAACGGGAACAACAGAAAGCACATCAACTTCAACCTCTGCGGAATCTAGTGAAGCAACAACAACGGCAACATCAAGTAGTGATTCAGATGCAACAACAGCGGCATCTTATAGTCAGCCTTCAGATACTACAGGCAAATCAACCTATACTACGGCGCTAACTACAACTACTACCACCACACTCTCAACGCCTACGGTTACAACAACTACCGTAACGACAACAACAGAATCAACAACGACAACGACTAACTATGATGATTTGCTTACGACTACCACCACTGAAACTTATGATTATGATGATACTAGTGATACATCAACATCAACATCAACAACCACATCAAGTACAGATTCAGTAGCAACTACAGCATCAGATGCCACAACAACATCTGCTGTAGTTGGTGATACTACTACAACGACATCAACATCTACCAGTGGTGGCACATCAACATTAGGATACTACACAACGCCTAATAACTCTTATAATAGTAGTCAGTGCTCTACAGCTACAGCAACTTCTAGTTGTACTTTAATGAGGCAAGGTAGTGGTAGTGATGTAGCCTATGTAAAGTTCATTCCTAATGATACGTTGCTTGTCATCGTGCAGAATAGAAGTAGTAGTGTGTTAGAATCTCAAGTGTTTGGAAACTCCAGTGCGTCTAATAAGATAGTAATAATACAGAAATGAATATGAATAAATAGTAAATGTATATGTGAGGATATATTATGGCTACTGCGCCTACAGAATTAAACGACAATACCAGATTTGCAATGCCAGTGAGAAACTTAATCTCATTGGTAGTTGCTGTTGCTTTCGGACTCTGGGCTTGGTTTGGAGTTATTGAACGACTTAATAAGATAGAAACTAACTTGATTTTAGTTCAAGCTGACCTAGTAAAGAACTCAGAGTTTAGAATCAAATGGCCGAGAGGTGACCTGGGCACTACGCCTTCCGACTCAGAACAGTTTATGCTGATAGAGCATTTAGCTGGTGAGTTTGAAAAACTGGCAGACGAAATAGATACAGGCAAAGCCCCACATGACCAACAACAGGCTTTAACTTTAGAATTTTTTGAAAAACGCATTAGTTCAGCTGAAGAACGAATTGAGTCGATGCGGGATGCTATAGCAACTCTAAAGGCCAGTAATGGAGGACACGAAGAATGAGTGTTACAATAGTAACCATAATGGTTTTGGTATTATACATCAATGATGTACCAAAAGAATTTATGGGACACCACGAAAACAATGCCGGTAAATGGGTAGAGATGGGCATGGGTGGTTGTCTAAAAATGAAACGAAATTTAAAACGGAACGGTTGGAAAGATTCTTATACAGGTAGGACACGATTTGCTTGTGAGAAACATAAGGTAGAAGTTGGACCAAATTGGGAAAAACTATTAGTTGTCAAAAAAATATTAGATATTGAGCCAAAGAAGAAGGCTGTTAAAATTTGAGGAAATGAAAATGAAATATATCGTAGGGTTAATGTTATTGCTATTTACAAGTGTTGCAATGACTACTGAACAAGAAGCCGAAGTTGTTTTTGCAGTCTGTGTATTTGCTGATGGAACATTAATAGATCATAAAGGTGCCAATAGTATGAGCGCCTGTTTGAAAACAAAAAGAGAAGTTGAAAAGAAATGGCGAAATAGAGCTGAAGCAACAGATGAAGTAGAAATAAATGGTATTACTTATAAGATTGATGGTGAGCGTTTAGCTTTTATGTGTGATTTAGTAGACGCTAAAGTACATCATTATGCAGACGGCACTTGGGAAATTATAGAGATTTTAGGTAAACATAAAGACTGATAAAATGAGTAAGTGGTTGACTTCAGCATGGATGGTATTGATTACATTATTGATACTTACCACAATTAGATATTGGGATCCTGTTCCGGTAGAAATACTGCGGCTAAAAACTTTTGATCTATATCAATCAACCGGCGATCGGAAGTATGGAGAGAATGTTACTCTTTATGATATAGAAGAACATCATTTAAAAGAACATGGTCAATGGCCATGGAAAAGAACTGTTCTAGCACAACTCGTTGCAGATTTATATAATCAAGGTGCTTCGTTAGTAGTATTGAATTTCATGTTCCCAGAGGAAGATCGTTTAGGTGGCGATGCAGACTTGATAAGTGTTATGCAGCAAGTGCCCGTGGTGATCACCCAGACCGCATCCGCACGTGCTTTAGACGAGCAAGCCACCCCAAGAGGCTTATCATATCAAGGTGACCCTTTCCCATGGTTGTTTCGGTTTCCGGGGGCAGTTAAGAATATCAAACCTATTGCAGATGTGGCTGCTGGCGTTGGTATGGTTGCAACAATACCAGAGATTGATGGTGTTGTAAGACGTATGCCTACTGCCATTAGAGTAGGAGAAAAAACAATCTATCCATCATTACCTATGGAAGTAATGAGAGTTGCAGTAGGTTCTAAATCGTTTCAGATTAAAGCAACAGCCGCAGGCATATCTAAAGTCAGGGTCAGAGGATTTCCTGTAGTAGATACAGATAGTAATGGAAGAGTGTGGCTTGATTATTCTATTCGCATACCACGAAGTTCCTCTATAGAAGAACCGTATACATTTGAAGGTAAAATAGTTATTGTCGGTTTAGTTGCTGATGGGCTGACACAACCAGTTGCAACACCATTCGGGCCTGCGGACACTCACGAAATTAATGCTCGCATGATTGAAACAATGATTGCAGGTACATCAATCAAACGATGGGACATAGCTAATCTATTAGAGACACTAGACTTTTTTATTTTTGGTATCATTCTCATTGTACTAGTTCCTAGATTAGGAATGAAGTGGACTCTACCAGTAGTATTATTTCTTTTTAGTACTGGTGCATGGACTGCTATGTATGCTTTCAATCATTATAAAATATTATTTGATTTGTCCTATCCATTATTGGGTGGGTTACTGTTATATATGCAATTATTATTCAATAAGTATGCTCGTGAATATGCAGCAAAGATGCTGATAAAGAAACAGTTTGGCACCTACTTATCTCCTGCAATGGTAATGATACTGCAAAAGAATCCAGAACTACTCAAGTTGGGTGGTGAAACAAAGAAACTTTCTATACTGTTTGCAGACATTAGAGGCTTCACACCTATCAGTGAACAGTATAAAACAGACCCTCAAGGCCTGACATCCCTCATCAATAGATTTCTAACACCGATGACAGACTTTATCATGGCTAGAGATGGTACAATAGATAAATATATGGGAGACTGTATAATGGCTTTTTGGAATGCTCCTGTGAATGTGGAAGGACATGAATTAAAATCTGTAGAGTCTGCACTAGGGATGGTGCAAACGCTAAAAAAATTAAACGATGAACTAGAGTCCGAAGGACTCATGCCTATTAAAATTGGGATAGGTATTAATACTGGTGAGGTGGTTGTGGGTAACATGGGATCAAATAATCGTTTTGATTATTCTATATTAGGTGATGCGGCGAACTTGGCATCGAGACTGGAGGGTCAGTCTAAAGGTTACGGTGTAACAATTATATTGGGTGAAGAAACTGCCCGAGCTGTTGATAATGAACTTTATTGTATAGAATTAGATAAGATTGCCGTGAAAGGAAAAATGGATGCTATAAGTATCTTTACTGTCCTAGGTAGAGCTGATTGGGTACTACACAATACAGATTGGTTTGCTTTAGACCAACAACACGATAAATTTCTTACACTTTATCGTGACCAATCGTGGAAGGTTGCGGAGAAGTTTGCGAATGATTTGAAAGATAGTTGGCCGGATATGGCAGACTATTATGATATAATGTTAAATCGAATTGCTGAATATAAAGAAAATAGTCCTGGTGAAGATTGGGATGGAGTATATAGAGCAACAACAAAATAATAATTTTATTATGCATAATGTGAATCTCGTCATGGAGGAAATATATCATGGACAGAGATCCATTTGGACATAGAAAATATCATGGGTTGTATTTTATATTAGGATTTTTAATTGCGTTTGTAGCATTTATGATGCTAACAGGTTGTGAACAAGCAACTTCAAGTGCTGGTGTAACAGTAATAGAAGATGTGGATGTTGTAATTATAGATGATCGAGCCTGCACTGGTTGGAACTGTGATGGACCTACTGACCCGCCGGGTTGTTGGTATCCAGGTAATGTATTTTATTGTGACTTAGACCGACCTAGAAATTGTTGCATGGCATTGACACCATCTTGTGAGGCGTGTCAAGACGGATGCACTGTAGATGCCTGGTTAGAAAAAACTTGTGGATCTGATGCAACAGATGCAGAGTATGCTTATTGGGATGAGATTAAGAATGAACCTGTATGGTTATGTCAGGCCACAATTATAAATTAAGAGTTTATATGTTTTATAAAGATTTGATAAAGGATGTTAGATTCTTATATGACAGTGGTATACATAAATTTTTAGAATCAAAGAAGTATCATAACGCTAGGCAAAGATATTTGGAATTAGAACAAAATTTTTCTAAACCAAAATCTGATAAAAAGTTAGATATTATATTAGGAATTACCAAAGAAGATATTGACAAATAGATTAATTGATGTTATACTTATATAAATGTTACATATTGATTTAAAATATATTATGTTGCTGTCACCAAGGCTTGATAAGTTTAAGCGGGTGAGAGATAATCTATTTAATTTTCGGTGTCCTTATTGTGGTGACTCACAAAAGTCCCATAGTAAGGCCCGTGGTTATTTTTATAGAAAGAAGAATGATTATTTCTATAAATGTCATAACTGTGGTTCAGGAACTAATTTAGCTAAAGTAATTCAATACATTGATTCTGATTTATATCAGGAATATATTCTTGAGCGATATAAGGCAGATGCACCGAAAACAGAGAAGCCTGAATTTAATTTTGAGGCCCCAAAGTTTAAAAAAAGTGATCCTGAGTTAGAGAATTTAACTTCTATAAATAAACTTAACGATGAGCATCCAGCCCGACAGTTTGTAAAGTCGAGACAAATCCCCGAGGAGTTTTATAGTGACTTATATCTTTCTACAAAGTTTTTTAAGTGGGCAAAGATATCAAGTAAACAAGACCATCCCCGATTGGTTATTCCCTTCCGAGATTCATCGGGAGAAGTATTCGCCGCTCAAGGGCGAGCCTTCGGTAACGAAACTCCAAAATATCTTACAGTAAAGTTTCAGGACAAGCCCAAAATATTTGGGCTTGATAGGATTAATGTTGATCATAGAATATATGTCGTAGAGGGTCCGATTGATTCTCTATTTGTGGATAATTGCATTGCAGTTGCGGGAGCAGATTTTGGTACCCTTATTAACTCAGAAGTTCATTTAGAAAGTGTAACATACATTTTAGATAATGAACCTAGAAGTAAAGAGATTGTAAAGAAAATGGAAACATTAATCAATAGTGGTAATGAACTAGTGATTTGGCCTGATACCATTTTAGAAAAAGATATAAATGATATGGTCCTCGCAGGCAAGGACGTTAAAGAAATAATAGATAACAATACTTATTCTGGATTGACAGCTACAACTCAATTATCAATTTGGAAGCGAATTTAAGGAACAGTACATGAGCCTACCTACAGAGTACCAACAATATATACATTTAAGCAGATATTCACGTTATAGATATGATGATAATAGGCGTGAAACGTGGGAAGAAACAGTCGACCGGTACTTTGATTTTTTTAAGATACACTTGAAAGATAAGTGTGATTTTAATTTAACTCCTAAAATAGTAGAACAACTAAAAGAATCAGTATTAAATTTAAAAGTTATGCCATCAATGCGGTGCCTTATGACCGCTGGCGAGGCATTGAACAGAGAGAATGTTGCTGGGTATAACTGTTCTTATATAACAGTAGATAGTTTTCGATCATTTGATGAATTGTTATATGTGTTGATGAATGGTACTGGAGTAGGTTTCAGTGTAGAGCGTCAATATGTAAATATTTTACCAACAATCAATGAAGATTTTTTTGACACAGATACAATTATTATGGTGTCAGATTCTAAGTTGGGTTGGGCAAAGGCTTTGAGAGAGCTTATCTACCTGTTGGCCGCCGGTCAGATTCCTAAATGGAACTTATCACGAATAAGACCTGCAGGCTCGCCCCTTAAAACATTTGGCGGCAGGGCCTCAGGACCTGAACCATTGGAGGATCTATTTCATTTTTGTGTAGCTATTTTCCGTGGCGCCGCAGGTAGAAAGCTCACCTCATTAGAGGCGCATGATATCTGTTGCAAGATTGCAGAGGTAGTTGTGGTTGGTGGTGTAAGACGCAGTGCTCTTATCAGTCTATCAAATCTATCAGATGATCGTATGAGATTAGCCAAGTCAGGCCGTTGGTGGGAGTCAAATCAACAGAGAGCTCTTGCCAATAACTCAGCGGCGTATACAGAGAAGCCTGATATGGGTATTTTCATGGAAGAATGGAAATCGTTATATGAATCAAAGTCTGGTGAGCGTGGTATGTTTAATCGTTCAGCTGCAAAGGTTCAGGCTGCTAAGAATGGTAGACGAGATTCAGATTTTGAGTTTGGGACCAACCCGTGTTCAGAAATAATCCTTCGAGATAGAGAATTTTGTAACCTTACGGAAGTAGTTATACGAGAAAATGATACTGAAGAATCTTTAAAAGAGAAAGTTAAAACTGCAACGATATTAGGCACCATGCAATCAACTCTCACAAACTTTAAATATTTAAATAAAAAGTGGCGTGAGAATTGTGAAGAAGAAAGATTGCTTGGTGTATCTATGACAGGGATAATGGATTGTCAATTAACAAATCATGGTAATGGAGATTTATCATCACTGTTGCAGGGATTAAGGAAAGTAGCTATAGATACAAATAGAGAGTGGGCAAAGAAACTTAATATCAATGCATCAGCTGCTATAACTTGTGTAAAGCCATCTGGTACTGTATCACAGTTGACAGATACCGCTTCTGGTATTCATGCACGACATAATCCATATTATGTTCGGACAGTTCGGGCAGATAAAAAAGATCCTCTTGCTAAGATGATGCATGATCAAATGTTTCCCCATGAGGATGATGTTACTAAACCAGATCATACTTGGATATTCTCATTTCCTATTAAAGGTCCAATAAAAGGCATATATAGAAAAGATATGGGTGCAATTGAACACTTAGAATTATGGAAAATATATCAAGAAAATTGGTGTGAACACAAACCATCTATTACGGTATCAGTTAAAGAAGATGAATGGATGGCAGTGGGTGCATGGGTTTATGAAAACTTTGATACGATGAGCGGAGTATCATTCTTACCAATGAGTGATTATACATATAGACAAGCACCATATCAAGATTGTAGTAAACAAGAATATGATGAATTAGTTAAAAAAATGCCAACCAATATTGATTGGTCAAAATTAATAGAATATGAACATCAAGATATGACTGCTGGTAGTCAAGAGTTGGCCTGTAGTGCGGATGGTGGTTGTGAAATAGTTGACCTAACCTCGGTTAATTGATATGGAAGAAGAAATTACTCAGCAATCTTTTGAATGTGAACAGTGTGGAGCCGAGTATAGCTTGCAGACTAATATGGATATGACAGCAGAGTTTTGTCCATTTTGTAGTGAACCAATAGAAATTTTAGAATGGAATGATAATGAAAACGAGTTCGGCGAAGGCGAAGGGTAGACGATTACAGCAGAAGTTTATGCAGCTTCTTATAGAGAAGTTGGAAATTGATCCAGAAGATATAGAGTCTAGATCAATGGGAGCAGGTGGTGAAGATTTGATTATGTCAAAGGCTGCCCGTAATAAATTTCCTTATTCAATAGAGTGTAAAAACCAAGAGAAATTAAATATTTGGTCTGCTTGGGACCAGGCTAATAGTAATAAAGGACTCTATGATCCTATTGTAGTGATAAAGAAGAATGGTGTAAATCCATTAGTAGTATTAGATGCAGAAAACTTTTTAGATTATGTGAAGGAATTTAATGATGATACATGATATTTTTCCAATTAAAATTTTTAGTAAAGATTTAGAGCTTGATGATTTAGAAAGGATTGAGATGCTTAATGTTATACAATTTCTGTTTGAGCAGGATGAATATCAGATGCAGGCATGGACACAGGATACAAAGCCTATAGAGTATGAAGCATCATTTCCTCATTTTAGAGAAGTAGGCAAAACGGGGATAAGTACAGTTACACATCAACCTCAACAGTTAAGCGAATATCCTGAGTTTAATGTATTAAACAAACAGGTGACAAAATGTGCTGAGGAATTTTGGACAGAGATGCAATGGAGAACAGACCTTACACCAATTATAAGTGGTAGTTGGGCTGTTCGCCACCTACGTGGAGATTATACAGCATTACATTCTCATGGACGTAATGATATAAGTGCAACATTTTATTTTACAGCACCAGAAGAAAGTGGAGACTTATTGCTTTTAAATCCATTAGAATATATAAAAGGTATGGAGGCGTATAGTCCAGGATATGAAACAGGACATCAATATGCTAGAATGAAGGTAGTACAAGGTAGAATATATCTATGGCCCTCTTGGTTGAAACATAAAACACAAGCCAGTGATAGTGATCAGCCTAGAGTATCAATGCCTTTCAATTTTGTAGGTGTTCCATTAGAGAACGTATGGCCACGTGGTCATACTGGAACTAATGTGGCCACCTGGAACAAGACAACACGATAAGATAAATAATATAATGAAGGAGTTAAAAATAATGGAAGATGCGATCCCAAGAATGCCTATGCCTATGATGGCTACTGATCTTTATGATTCAGGCATATTTTTATTTGTTGGCGGAGTAGATACTGAAAGTTGTAGAGAGGCAATTGAATTTGTATTAAAACAAAATACAGAAAGAAAGAAGCAGAAAAAATTACAGTTTATGATTTGTTCTCCTGGTGGAGAGATGGCACCTTGTTTTGCTTTGATTGATATTATGAAAGGTAGTAAAATTCCTATTTACACACTTGGGTTAGGTTTGATAGCATCTTGTGGACTTCTTTTGTTTATTTCAGGAACTCCTGGACATAGAGTTTTAACTCCCAACACTTCTATATTATCTCATCAATTCAGTTGGGGATCGTGGGGTAAAGAACATGAATTGTTCGCACAGGTCAAAGAGTTTGAGTTATCAACTAAACGAATGATTGATCATTATAAAAAATGTACAGAGCTAACAGAAGAACAAATTAGAGAGTTTCTATTACCTCCACAGGATGTTTGGTTATCAGCCAAAGAAGCAAAAAAATTAAATATATGCGATTCTGTAAGGTCCGTGTATTAAGTTTCTATTATAAATATTAAGTATAAATAACAATTAGGAACTTAATTTATGAAGGCACTCCTACTTAGATGGTGGCTTTTTCTCTGTGTTCAAGGCACAGTGTTAGCTATAGCTAATCATTTTCAATTTTTTCACGATCTGTTTGCAAAAGATCCAACTAGAATTGGTTTTGGAATTCTAGGAATTTTAGTAATAACTTCTATTTGGATTGGACATAAAGTTTATAAACTATCTAAATTAAATGTAACACCTCCAATGAAAGAAGGATTATTGAATGATCTTTCTATACAATGGTTCATTGCGGAGTCTTGCCTAGTATTAGGTTTGGTAGGAACAGTGTGTGGATTTATTATTATGCTAGGATCATCATTTGTAAATATTGATGTTAGTAATATAGAATCAATGCAAAATGCATTATCAAAAATGTCCATAGGTATGTCGGCAGCTCTTTATACTACATTAATGGGACTATTAAGTTCGTTAGTGATTAAGATACAATTGGTTAATGTAGAACGAGCTATAGAGCGGGCATGAAACTCCACGTAGGGAACAGATTTTTCTCTTCAACAGCATTTATCGACCTACTGTTTAATATCATAGTAGGGGTGGCGTTTCTTTTTCTGATTGCTTTCATATTAATTAATCCAGTATCTAAAAAAAATGATGTAGAATCTAAAGCAGATTATCTTCTTATATTAACTTGGGATAATACAGCACATGATGATATCGATTTATGGATAAAAGATCCGCTGGATCATGTAATGTCATTTAGGTCTAAAGATGTAGGATTTATGCATTTAGATAGAGATGATTTAGGTTCAAGAAATGATAAGGTTCAGCTCCCTGATGGTACTGTAAAATATATAACATTAAATAGAGAGATTGCAGCATTACGAGGAACATTAGAAGGTTGGTATGTAGTTAATGTTCATGTGTATAGAAAAGATAAAGCTATGGATCCAGAAGATAATATAGTACGACTTATACCAACCAATGCAAGAGTAGAATTGATACAAGTAAATCCGTATAGAATAAAGGTAATGGCAGATAAAGTATTAGAACGACAAGGACAAGAATTTACATTATTTGCTTTTCGTTTAAATGCTGACGGAGAGGTTATGGATATAAAGACCGAAGGTCTTCCTTTTGTATCTTTATTAAAATATGTACCGGGAGATGATACTTCAGCAGAACGAGCATTCAGTCGTTGGGGAGACGGGTGGTAACAAATGGATATGATATTTTATTTGTATTTAAGTATACTATTAATTACTGGAACAGCACTATGGGCAATAATATCAATACCCAAACATTATTTATTTAAGGCAATGTATATACCAGTAGTCATGTCTACCGTGTTACTATTATATTATACATATAATGGTATACTAGGATATGCAACAAAAGAAGATCCCCCAGAAATTATAAAGTATGTTCATCATGTAACTGATAAAGATACTGATACTATATTTTTGTTACTTATGGAGCCTGGGGTAAAAGAGCCTAGATTATATGTATTACCGTGGAATGAAGATTTAGAAGAAAAGTTGAAAGGGAATAAGCGGGCGAAAGGACGGAATGTTATAGTTTATGGAAAATTAAAAAGAGAGATGGATGTAAATGCAACTAAACAAAATAAATGGATTTGGTATGATATGTCACCGGCTGAGTTAATGCCAAAGGATTACAATGAGGATGAGGATGTGGAAACAAGTGAGAATGGAATTGAGTTAATTAAAGAATTTGAGAGTAGACGATTAGTTGCTTATCAAGATTCGGTTGGTGTATGGACTATAGGATATGGACATACTAAAACAGCATATGAAGGACGATTGATTATTAAGAATACAGCGGATAGATTATTGGCTGAAGATTTGGCAGAAGCTGAAAAGTATATTGACACTATGGTTACAGTACCATTGACACAAAATCAATTTGATGCATTAGTATCGTGGACATTTAATTTGGGGTCTGGAAATCTTGCAGAGTCAACTTTATTGGAGAAGTTAAACCAGGGATTATATAATGAGGTTCCTGATGAAATCCGACGTTGGAATAAGGCCGGTGGAGAGGTTTTGGACGGTTTAGTTCGTAGACGAGAAGCTGAGGCAATAATGTTTGCAGGTTAAAATAAATTGAAAACTATTATATGTGATATTGATGGGACTTTAACAAAATATATGGGTGGTGGTCATAAGGCTATAATGGAACAAGACCATGAGTTGTTGCCTGGTGTATTAGAGAGAATGAGATTGTGGGAAACTCAAGGTCATAAGATAGTTTTGATGACAGGTAGACGAGAGTCCGTAAGAGAAAGAACAGAATCAGAGCTCCGTAGATTGGGTATACCATTTGATACTCTATTAATGGGTCATGCAGATAGCGGTAGAATTCTTATCAATGATATTAGTCCACATCAAGGAACGAAATGTCATGCAATTCCAGTAGCTAGAAATGGTGATTGGAATAAAGTAAATTGGAGCGTTGCAGGGCTTGACGATCTTTGAAAATAATGCTTGACATAGCTTAAAAACTAGAGTATACTTATATATATGAAACGAATTTTTATTTGAAGGAGAAGGTGTTTGAAGATAGTACGTAGGAAGTATAGAGGTAAAGAGTTGAATGTGATACATGGTTGTCCTTGTGAAAATCGGTGCTCTAAATTTAGATACTGTAAAGCAAACAGCACATACTGTTCAGCGTTTACCCAGTATGTTAATTTTGGATGGTTTGATATTACAGCACAACAAAAGAGAATGAAAACATTATGACAATGGTAAATAAAAAACATCGTAAGGAAAGTTTTGAGTCTATGATGAGGAGATTCAAAAAATCTTGTGAACGCAGTGATGTAGTTAATGAAGTTAGGGCTAGAGAACATTTTGTTAAACCTAGTATGAAGAAACGGCGAGCTAGAGAAGTGGCGGTTAAAAACGAACAGCGCCGGCGAGATGATGGAGACTTACGAAAAAGGATAAGGTAATATGTGATGAACATTGTAGTATATTTACACGAAAGTAGATATAAACAATCTACATTAAAAGTTTTAGACCTATTGAAACAGTGTAATTTGACCTGCATACATAAAACTTTTAAGTCTGACGATATGATAGAAATTTCAGAAACTTTAGGAGAAAAGATAAGACGGTATCCCCAAGTGGTAATTGATGGAGATAGAATTGGTGGTTACTATGATTTAGTAGAACACTTGATAAATAAAGAAGTAATTACTTATACAGGTATACCGAAATGGGAGAAGAAAAATTAGATAAGATGGCGAAGGTCCGTGCGGGCAAGAAACCACCATCTTATAAAAACATACATGAAGATGTAAAAAATCTTCCAGACGTTGCAACATTAAGTTTAAAGAATGTAAAGGAATGGGAAAAACATAATAAGGAACGTGTGAAAGATTTAAAATATAGCATTCGTAGAATGACTAAAGGAAAGGACCAAAATATTTTAATTCGTGAGTTGCATAATAGAGAAGTATTTTTAACAAACATGATAAGATATTTTGATACAGGAGTGTGGTTGGATTTATTTTATGGAAAAGATCAAGAACATAAAACGAAATGGAAAACTATCGCTTACGCTTATGATGATGAAGGCTATATAAAGGTATGAAACCGGAACATAAACATTTAATTATTAGAGCTGAAGTAGAACAACCTCCAGTAGAAAAAGATAAACAACGTATTTCAGATTGGATGCGTAAGTTGATTAAAACTATTGATATGAAATTATTGGCAGGTCCATATTGTAGATACGTACCCCTTAAAGGAAATAAAGGAATTACTATTGTAGCTATAATAGAAACAAGCCATATAGCGTTACACGTTTGGGAAGAACATGACCCACCTTTGATACAATTAGATGTGTATACTTGTGGACCATTTACTCCAATTAAAGTTTTTAATGCGATGAAAGAATTTGATCCGGTAAAGATAGGATGGAAATACCTTGATAGGGAACGAGATTTAAATACGCTTGATATAGGAACTTGGCAAGAAGGAAGTCCATGGCCTAGCAAAGCATCGTTGACAACACCGGCTGTAGGATAGTTTATAAATAGTATTGAGGTAGTGATTTTATGATTTTAGTAGATTTGAATCAAATTATGATTGGTGGGTTGATGGTACAAGTGACCAAAGATCCTGACAAAAAGGTTAACGAAACCTTAGTTAGACATATGATTTTAAATACTCTCCGCTTTTATAGAAAAAAGTTTCGTGAGGAGTATGGTGAATTTATTCTTTGTTGTGATAGTAGACACTATTGGCGTAAAGATGTATTTCCGAATTACAAAGCCAATCGTAAAAAAGATAGAGCAAGTTCTGATTTAGATTGGGGAAATATATTTGAGTTTCTTAATCGCATTAAGCAAGAACTTATAGATATTTTTCCATATATGGTTCTAGAAGTTTATGGTGCAGAGGCCGATGATATCATTGCGGTGATAATAAAAAATAAGCCTACAACATCTAGTAAAGATTTAATTTTAAGTTCAGATAAAGATTTTATCCAATTGCATAGCATTCAGGATACATATCAATTTAGTCCAGTTACAAAAAAGTTTATAAAACATAAGGACCCTGTAGCGTATCTTTATGAGCATATTATTAAAGGTGATCGTAGTGATGGTGTTCCCAATGTGTTATCTCCGGATGATTCTTTAGTGGAAGGAATTCGTCAGAAAACAATACGAAAAACTGTTATTACTGAAGTTATAGATTTAATCGGAGAAGGTAAAGATCCTTTGATGTTACACAATTTGTTGAAATCTTGTTCAAAGGATACGTGGATTCGTAATTGGCAAAGAAATAATATGTTGGTAAATTTAGATTCTATTCCAGAGAAATTGGTAAAAGAAATCTCGCTAGCATTTGTTCGTAACAATGATGGATATGCTACTGGTCTTAACGATAAGAATGGAAAATATAAAGCAAATAGATCGAAGCTATTTGATTATTTTATAAAGAATGGATTAACTGATTTAATTCAAAATATAGGAGATTTTTAATAATGGATGAAACTTATACACCTTTGCTACATGAGATATTTACAAAGGTTAATAATGCAAAGGATAAGCCCAAGAAGATTAAAGTATTGCAACGATACAATTCCCCTGGGTTAAGAAAAGTATTGAAGGCCGCATTTGATCCACAAATTAAATGGATGCTTCCGGTCGGAGCTGTACCATATATACCTAATGAAGCACCTGAAGGAACAGAACATACTCGATTAGATAATGAAGCTAGGACGTTTAAGAATTTTGTGTCTCTTACAGTAAATGGTGAGACCCATGAAGGTAATCCAAATCTTAATGCAATGAGAAGGGAGCAATTGTTTATTCAATTACTTGAAGGTCTTCATGTTAGTGAAGCTGAGATTGTTATTGCAGTGAAGGATAAAAGTTTAAACAAAAAGTATAAAGGATTAAATGCTTCTACTGTTAAAGCTGCATTTGGTTGGGATGATGATTTTATGAGTGCCGGCGTTCCTAGAATGGCTGGCGGTGGAACATCTGGTCGATAATATGGACATATCAGTGTCCTTATCCGGTGGTCCTAGACGATGGTTGAAAGAAGGACTTCCTGTAGGACCAGCATACAAATATAAAGTTTATCATGGAGATGATTTAATTCATATTGTTGTAACTGATGGTGATGAAGAATCTGTTAGAAACATTATAGAAAATAATGGAACAAAATATTTTCCAGTGATAACAAAAATTTCTTGTGAAGATATAGAGTATCCTATTAGATTCGGTTACGATAGTTAAGGAAATATAATATGACTGAAGGTAGCTGGGGAGACTGGCAGGTTCGCACAATAGCTGCGAACATGGCAGAGAAATGTCCTAAACGAGTGTGGTTTGAAGATGGAGATGAAGATGTAGATTATAAAGATTATTTTACATCGCTCAAGAGTTGGTCACACATCACAGCCAGACAACTATATTCAATGGAGTTAGAAGAACGTCAGTTGATTATTTTCATACACCATTTGGGTATTGAACATGTTGGGGTCGAAACATTTGATCCCCAAGACAAAGGACGATATTCACAACAGAGTGATTTTAGACCTATTGAGGGAAAAGAATAATGCCAAGTTACACTATGAAAGATCCAGATGGAGTAGAGCATGAATTGTTATGTTCTATTGCAGAGATGGAAGAGAAAAAAGAACAGGGTTGGCGCACTCAAATAGGTGCCCCTAGGAATAATCTTATACGACATACGGGTGATGTTATAAGTCATACCGATGAAGGATTTAAAGATAGATTAAGAAATATTAAGAAGAATCATCCAGGGTCAACAATAGAAATTTAAATAAATACTCTTATACTATACTATAGGAGGATTGCTATTGAGCAAACACAGAAAGATGTATATACAAGCTAATAATTTATTAAAAGTCGAGCCATTAACAGATAATCAAAAGAAGCTCTTTAAATCTTATGCCGCAGGTAAAAATGTTTTTGCTTCTGGGGTAGCTGGTTCTGGTAAAACTTTTATGTTATTGTTTTTGGCGCTAAGTGAAGTTTTAGATAAAACTTCAAAATGGGATAAGGTTATTCTGATTAGAAGTCTATTGCCGTCTCGGGATGTAGGATTCTTACCGGGAACGATTGCAGAAAAATCAGATATGTACCAAGACCCATATCGTATATTAGTTCGATTAATGTTTTCAATGCCTAATGATACTGAATTTGCACAGTTGTATGATAAATTATTATCACAAGGAACATTGGAATTTATGTCTACATCTTTTTTAAGAGGACAAACTTTTGATAGAGCTATTATAATTTGTGATGAATTTCAGAATATGTTATTCCATGAATTGGATACATTGATGACTAGAATAGGACAAGAAAGTAAAATCATGTTTGCAGGTGATGTAGGACAAACAGATTTAAAAAAACATAATGGTGATCGTGAAGGGGTTGCAAAGTTTCAAGCAATTTTAAATACCATGGAAGAAGTTGAGTGTATTGAGTTTGGGTTTGGAGATATTATACGCTCAGGGTTGGTAAGAAATTACCTAATAGCAAAGGCAAATCTAGGATTTAAAACACAAGATTTCGCTTGACAAAAGCAGTAAAATGTGATAGGATTATATAATGATATTTAAACATGAAAGTAATTTAAAGCAGTTTCCGGAACTACCGGTAACTAATGTCAACGGGCTTCGTTTTTACGAGGCACCGAATGGTAATAAGTACCCAAGTATAACTACTGTACTCGGGAAACAACCTGGAAAACAAAAAGGTTTACAAGCATGGCGTGACAGAATAGGTCATGAAGCGGCAGGTATAATTTCAGGTAAGGCTGCTCGTCGAGGGACAGCTTTTCACAATATCTGTGAAGATTATCTAAACAATCAAGACATCTCCGAACATAAAGGTAAGAATTTTTTGTCATGGTGTATGTTTGGTGAAGTACGAGATTATTTGGATGAGTCCATTAATAGAATAATTTTGCAAGAAACTAATATGTTTTCTAACAAATATAAGGTTGCAGGTAGAACTGATTTGATTGCAGAATATGATAATGATGGGTTAGCTGTAATTGATTTTAAAACAACTACTACACCTAAAAAACGTGAGTGGATTGATGATTATTTTTTACAGTGTTCGGCGTATGCTTTTATGTTTGAAGAGCATACAGGAATCTCTGTGCCTAATGTTGTTATAATTATGGTAGCAGAGGATGGAGAAGTTCAAACATATAAAGAGAAATCAGCAGATTATGCTGAACGTCTTGAGATTATGATGGACAATTTCTATCAAAATTTAAACTTGGCGGAACTTGCTGCCTAAAGGAGAAAATAAATGAAGAAGTTTTTAATGGCCCTTATGATTATGGCACCCATGAGTGCATATGCACTTGATGTTGACGTGCTGAATGATGTAACGGTGACGGGTAATGACGCCTCCCTCAAGGTAGATCAGGATGGTAATGAGGTTACTGTTGGTGTTGGTGGACTATCATTTACTAATAGTGATACTGTGACCTTTGGTATTGCATATGATACAGAGTTGCTATTCGGTCTTAGTGGTGGAACATCGTATGATTATACTACAGATGATGATCATGTTCTAGGTCTTGATACTGGAGTGAACTTTTGGGGCGCTAGTGTTGATGCTTCATTTGCATGGAATATCAGCGATACTGATGTTACAGCAGAATTAGGAACTGGTTATAGTGTTTTTGGTCTAGATGGAAGTGTTACATCCAATTGGGATGTTGATGACACTTCTTATGAAGGTATGGACGTGACTGCTGGTTATACTTGGGCAGTAACGGATACATTTTCTGTTCGACCCAATCTTACAGTTCCATTTGATGATGACTTTGAGCGTGGAGATATCTCAGCTGGAGTATCTATTGTAATATCTTTTGATAATGTAGTTGCCGGCGGATGAAAGTAGATAATATTTTAATTGTTGGTGGCGGTACTGCTGGTTGGTTTACAGCAGCCGCCTTGCGTGTTCATACACCTCATATTAAAGTTACCTTGGTAGAATCTTCCAACATCTCAACAGTAGGTGTTGGGGAATCTACCATCGGTCATATTAATGTATTTTTACACCAGTTAGGTCTGAACATTAGTGGTGATGAAGAGTGGATGTCAGCGTGTGATGCAACATATAAGGCATCAATTAAGTTTACAGATTTTCATAAGTTAGGTGGAGAGCCGTACCATTATCCTTTTGGCAGAATGGATACAGATAATTTAGATGTTACTGGACGAGATAGTTGGATGCTGAAGAAGTGGATTGATCCAGAGTTACCTAACAGTGATTTTGTTAATAGTTTTTATCCACAAATGCCTTTAATATATGGTAATAAGATACATCATAACTATGAAGGTATTGATGTATTAAAACCATATTCAGGTTTACAAGATTTAGCTTATCAAGTAGATGCTACTAAATTAGGTATTTATCTAAGGGATACTTTATGTGAAGAAGTAACACATATTAAAGATGATGTTGTTGATGTAAGCCTAGATGAAAAGGGGTATGTTAGTGGAGTAACCACAACAGACCATGGTGAATTAACAGCAGATTTATATATTGATTGTACTGGATTTAAGAGTTTACTATTAGAAGGTGCAATGAAAGAAAAGTTTTATGATTGGTCAGAGGATCTTCCTAATAATAAGGCTTGGGCAGTACACAAACCATATAAAGATAAAGAAAAAGAAATGGAAGTATGGACCAATAACACCGGTATAGAAAATGGATGGGTGTGGAATATTCCTCTTTGGAATAGTATTGGTACTGGTTATGTGTATTGTGATTCTTTTGTAGATGATGATACTGCATTAGCAGAATTTCAACGACACATTGGTCATGGTGACGAATTAGATTATAAAAACATAAAGATTAAAACTGGTAGACACAAAAGAGGTTGGGTTAAGAATGTTTGTGCTATAGGTTTATCAAATGGATTTATTGAACCATTAGAATCATCTGGATTAGTATTAGTTACAGAGCCTATAGATTTATTGATTAAAACTCTTACAATGAGAGATGGTAAAGTAACACAATATGATAGAGATGCTTGGTGTTTAGTTCAACGAGAGTTGACAGATGCTTGGAAGTATTTTGTAATGATGCATTTTTATCTTTCAGAACGAGATGATACTCCATACTGGAATTATTGGTCACAAGAAAAAGAAATGGGTGAACATTGGTGGGGTATAGATACAAAACAACCAGAGTTCTGGCCTTCTGGATTAGTAGCTACAGGGTCTTTCGGAATGAATAATACTTATGATGTAGGTATAGAATTAGCTATGTGTAGATTAAAAGCTGAAGGCCTAAGATATTTGTCAAATGCATATCTGTGTATAGCTATAGGCAGTGGTTGGTTTATTACCAATGATTATTCAGTTAAGAAAACAAGAATGATTCAACCACACTTTGATAAAGACTGGGTCGACCATAAAATGAAATCAACTTGGTTGTATTGGAAAAATAGAACAGCAGATGTACAAGAGATAGCACACAATGCACCAACGATGTATGAGTATTTGAGCGAGAACATACATAAATAGATGTGTGAAAGATACTGATGACGATAAACAAGTAGACGGATCGGACGCCGGGGCAGTACCGGCCACCTCCACCAATTCACGACAAGAGTATAATGGTATAAGAGATTTTTCAAAATTAATGAATCTTTACTGGAAAGATAAATTGGCAGAAAATGAAAAGTCAGAATCAAAACTCATAGGACAAACTGTTCATGGAGTTAAAGATAAACGACCTGACTGGTATTATACTCAACGAGAATGGGATAGAGTTGTAGGTATTGGTAAAGTACCTGATGAAAGAAACACTGAATTAAGGGGGGTGAATCAGGATCGACGGACGGACGAAAAGTTATCTGAGGAATCTGACACTAAAACATAGAAGCCAATGATGACTTTTATTTCGAGGAGTATCGCTTAGCTGCGTAATCTTCTCCGGGGTTCGGGGTGGCGCCTTGTTATCAAAGCCACCCCACTAAAACTAGTTTGAGGTTGGGTCCTTTTAGCATATCGCCCTCTCCCCGAACCGTGAAGGCAAAGGATAAGCGGTTCACTTTTTTGGAGTTTATATGATGAGTATTGGTTTATCTACTAAAAAATTTACAGTAATTATAGAGGACTTGGTTAAGTCTAAGCGTATCAGTTATATGGATGCTGTTCTACATTATTGCGAAACACACCTACTAGAGCCTGATCAGGTTACTAGATATATTGACAAATCTTTAAAAGAAAAGATTCAGTCTAATGCAGAAGCTTTAAATTATTTGCCAAAGACTAGTTCTATTTCTGGGCTATGACAGACCAGACTAATATTATTTCGATTACGGATATCATTGAAAACAAAGTCCGTAAACAAAAAGAATTAGAAGGTTATGAAGCTCAATTAGAAGATTTAATAAGAAAGAAGTTTTGGATAGAAAAAGAAATACATATGGCAGAATTTATTATTGCCGCAGTCCAAAGTGAAATAACCCCCCAGCAATTTATCAAGGCTTTAATAGCTGCTGAGTTAGAAAAATCAGATGAATGAGATCGAAGCATATCAGTTATATTTGGCACTTAAATTACATTTTACAACTGACAATTACGATTATTTTAAATATAATGGTAAGGTTAGTGCTTCATTAAAAAGTTTTGATAAGAGAAAAGATAGGTATCAGTTTAAAAAATTAACTAAAAAGTATAATGATACTACGATACTTAATTATTATATAGCTAATTTTATAGAAGGAAATAAATGGTTAGGTAATATGAATGAAGATACTTATATTAAATGGAAAGCTAGAGTTGAGAGTTTAGAATATATTTTTAAAAATGATGTAGAAAAGTTATTGACAAATGCTTCAAATTTTGATATACTATTTAATAGTGTACGAGGGAATCATCCTAAAATTTTAAAAGCGTTTCTTGGAAAGAAAATTAGTTTAGAAACATTAGTAATATTTGAATACCTAGTGCAATATCGTAAGACGTATGATGAGGGAATAGCAGAACGAATTATTTGGCCAGAAGTTAGTCGATTAATTCAAAATTATAAACCGTTTGTAAAAATTGATAAATCGTTATTCAAAAGAATAACATTATCTTTGTTAGAGGAACACAGTAATGGCTGATACTTATGTAGAAGAAGCGAAACGTAAGATTGCACATCTATCTTATAAATTAGAACAAGCAGAAGATAAGATCCGTAAATTGGAATATGATAATGCAGAATTACAGAAATGGGTTAATGATACTTGTGTCCCAAGAATGCAAGAGATGAGTGATGAAATGGTATCACGATATAATGCAAAGAAATATCGGGATAAGAATTATAATGAGTTGCGTCGGTAAGGAAACATTATAAATGTATTTAGGAAAGAATTCTATGATGAATTTGAATCGAAAAGAATTAGTGGATCATATGTTTTCCTTATTAAAGGAAATAGATTTTCTATCTTCTAGAATTGAACCACATGATTGTGGACATTTGCATACCACAGTTGGTGTATTAGAAGATAGAATTAAGGAATTGCGAGATCAAATAGGAACAGATATTGGTAAATAAGTTAGATAACCTTATTAAAAATTTAGGCAAATCTGGTATTATATATCGTAAAGGTAAAGAACTTATTTTATATGATGTTGATAATGGAGATAAGGTTTCTATTAAAGTAATTCAACATGATAGTAAGCAAGGATTTCTTGCAGAGAGTAAAGAAACAGGTGATTGGACTTGGTATAGAGAGCCAGATAATAAAGAGTTTGGTTGGGAAGGTCCGTATTATAAGGTGATGAAATGAGTTACGATCATAAAGCTTTAACCAACCTTAACAAATATATTAATAGAGAGCTCCCAGTTAGAACATTTTCGGGAAAATTACCAGCAAGATCAGAATGGGAAAAAGAACAACTACGATATTTTGATGTGATAGAGTTTGAGGTGGAAAAAAATAAGCCCCTTTAGCTCAGATTGGTAGAGCAGCTCACTTGTAATGAGCAGGTCATCTGTTCGATTCAGATAAGGGGCTCCAAGGAATTATATTATGAGAGAATTAATACAGGACAAAGACTTAATGGTCCTTGAAACATTATTTCCTACAGAGCTTTGGGTAAATTATGACCATCAGTGTATAGTAAATAATGAGTCTTTAGCTGAAATTATTACCCATAGAAGTCTTAATGAATCTTCTAGAGAACTTTCAAATGTAGGGGGTTGGCAAAGTAACGATGATTTGGCTGAAGATGACCAGTTTACAGACCTTGTAACATATGTCACACAAAGTTTTAACCCAATTTATAAACACAATAATTATATTGATGGATTAAAATTTATTATTGTTGATATGTGGGCCAATATAAATAAACATCGAGATTTTAATAAGGCACATTTACATCCGAATTCAGATTGGAGTTTTACTTATTATGTTAAAGTTACAGAAGATAGTGGGGATATAGTTTTTTGTGATCCCAGAGTTCGTAGACATATGAAAGTACAGGACAATATATTAATAGACCACAGTAATAATTCGCAACATGGTATATACACGGTAAACCCTTTAAACGGAAGACTTGTTATATTTCCATCGTACTTGGAACATTATGTTGAACCAAATTTAACACAGGAGACTAGAATTAGTATTTCAGGTAATATAAGATATGACAGATTTGGGTTGGTTAAATTTTAAAGTAAATTTAGATCATCCTTCATTTTATGAGGAAGATCATATACATAATTTTGGAGTAATGTTAGATATATTAAAAGAAGTTTTAATTCAAGCTGAAGCGATAGCATCAAAAAATGTAGTAGACGAAGCTCATGTTCATCATCATATAAGAAAAGATACTCCTTTGTCCGAAGAATCTTTAAATTCTCAGAATGGTGATATCTATAAGGAAGATAAAATATTGTGCAGTTGGAATAGGGAGTGAAGGTAAAAATAATAGATAGTATGGGTTCAGACTTGTCAGTTGTTAATGCGGCAAGAGTATCTTTTGGTAAGACCCATACAAAATTAACAGATGGTGATAAGAAACTAATAAAGTATTTGGCCAAACATGGTCACTGGACTCCATTTGGTCATGCTACTTTAACATTTCATATAGAGGCACCTATTTTCATTGCACGACAATTAGTAAAACATCAAGTGGGGTTAGTATGGAATGAAGTATCAAGACGCTATGTTGATTATGAACCAGAGTATTTCAATCCCGATACTTGGCGTAAACGTGCTGATGATAAGAAACAAGGTTCATCAGCTGAACGTATTGAGTGGTTAGATAGAACAGAACGTGTTGGAAGTCGTGCTAAGACGGTTACGGAATTAGCTATACAAGCATATAAAGATATGATAAACGCAGGTGTGTGCCCGGAACAAGCCCGTATGATACTACCTCAGAACGTATATACAGAATGGTATTGGAGTGGTTCTTTATATGCATTTGCTAGAGTGTGTAATCTGAGATGTCAGTCAGATGCACAAAAAGAAACACAAGATGTTTGTTGGTTAATAGACGAAATGGTGAGATATATCTTTCCTGTTGCCTGGCCAGCATTACGAGATGTAGAGGTTTAGAGTGTCCGAAAGACATAAATAATCTACAAGGGAATACATTTAGAGAAACATTCCCGGCCATGCCCCAAGTTTCTGGGTATTGGATAATGTTCTACAGACCCACCTTCCAATGTGATAAAGTGTAAGTAGAGTATTAACTTGTAAACGAGTTGATTCAGAGTTTTTACATTGACAATTGGTTTATAATGATATATAATGTAAATATGTTTCTAAACATAGAAAGGAGGAAACAAAATGGCGGAAGGCGTCGGAATAGTAACACGAATTAAGGGTTGGATCGGACAGGTGGTGGAAGTTGCCTGGGCGTTGTTAGCACTTGGTATCGTGCTTCAGGTACTTTTTGGACCTGATGTTATGTTCTTACCTGTTGATGTTATCGGTAACATCACAGACCTAGTGGTTTCACTAGGGGGTGCTGGACTTGCGGGTCTAATCACCGTTGGAATTATCTATTGGATCTTCACGGACAACAGTCCACGAAGCTAATAGGTTTTTGGAATAAGGGGAGGTAATCCCTCCCCTTTCCATTAGATGTGTGTATAATGTTTTGTTTTTGAAATACGACTAATACGAAAAATACGACTAATATAGG
>Ga0209089_10001054_pt1 | contig 25099 bp, 25 predicted proteins | sample ArcticOcean_MG_C_FD_187431 | JGI IMG/M metagenome (GOLD analysis project Ga0209089, IMG submission 187431) | Marine microbial communities from western Arctic Ocean - ArcticOcean_MG_CB2_150 (SPAdes) (version 2) | ecosystem: Environmental > Aquatic > Marine > Oceanic | place: Arctic Ocean: Canada... | reverse complement strand
CCTATCAAAGCGGAATAAAATATGGCCGAAATAAATCTTCTTGATAAATATCCACAATCCAAACGGCCCGTCGATGAACGGGGCGAGATAATATCCGAAGAATTAAAGGAAGTGGCCCGCCAATATGGCAAAGATTACTTCGACGGTGACCGCATATACGGATACGGCGGATACAACTATCATCCAAGATTCTGGACCGATACGGTCAAAAGGTTTCGCGATCATTACGGACTTGGTGATGAGGTGCGTATTCTGGACGTCGGCTGCGCCAAGGGTTTCATGATGCATGATTTCCAATTGCTAATGCCCGGCGCGGAAATTCAGGGAATCGATATTTCGGACTATGCCCTGGCCCATGCCAAAGATGAAATGAGGCCGAATATCCGCATTGCCGATTGCCGCGATATTCCCTGGGAGGATAACTATTTCGATCTCGTTATTTGCATCAACACGGTCCACAATCTGCCAAATGAAGGTTGCAAGCGAGCCCTCTCTGAAATCGAACGGGTTTCCGGCGGCGGCAGTTTTATAACCGTCGATGCATGGCGCAACGAAGAAGAGAAGGATCGCTTGTTGCGCTGGATGTTGACCGCCTACACCTATATGCATGTTGACGATTGGAAAGAATATTTCGCCGAAGCGGGATATACGGGGGATTATAGCTGGTTTATTCCATGACACGTATTCGGATATCAATTTCTGGAACATCCAAATATAGATAATTGGACGGCCATATCATGGTCTAATGCGACATATCTAATCTGCAGTCTTAAAAATGGAGCGCCGCGCTTCAATCCATGCTAGGCACTATCAGTGCCCATTTCCGTTGCCGAATTCGTCGGGCTCGAACACGACGATCTTGGAACCGGCAGTATCCAGATCGAACTTCACCTGGATCAGATGTTTTAGTTTTTCGCGCACCGCTTTTTGGTTCTCCGGGTCCACCAGGAACAGCATGAAACCGCCGCCGCCGGCGCCCAGAATTTTGCCGCCGATTGCGCCCGCGTCCAGCCCGGCCTGATAAATCTCGTCCACTTCTTTGGTGGTGACGCCGTCGGCCAGTTCCCGTTTCAGCATCCAGGCATCGTGCATCAGTGCGCCCAGATCGGACACCAGCCCATCGCAGCGTTGCAGAATTTTCACCGCCTCGTCGCAAAAGAAATGAAGCTGCCGCAATTCCCGTTCCTTGTTGCCGAAATTGGCGATCTGCTTGACGGCGATGTCCGTCGAATAGCGGGAAAAGCCGGTAAAAAACAACATCATGGAGCTTTGCAGCGTGTCCTTGTTGGCGCCCGATATGATGATCGGCGCAACATCATAGGAGCCGTCGGAATTGAACTCGATGCGGTTGAGCCCGCCAAAGGCGGCCCAGATTTGATCCTGGCTGCCGACCGCTTCTTTCATCACATCCTGTTCGATGCGGATGGCTTCGTTGGCCAATTGCTTCTTCGACACCATCTCGCCCTTGATGGCATAGAGGGCGTTCAAGAGCCCTACCGAAAACGATGACGATGAGCCAAGCCCGGAGCGCGCCGGAAGATCGGCGTTGTAGGAAATCTCCATGCCCCGCTGCACATCCATCTCGCCCATGATGGCGCGGACGGCGGGATGCTGGATCTCATCGATATGGTTGACCAGCTCGATATTCGACCAGACCACTCTGTGTTTGTGCTCGAAAAAAGGCGGCAGGTAGCGGACGCTGAGATAGCAATATTTATCGATGGTGGTGCCGATAACGGCGCCGCCGTTTTTCAGGTACCAATCGGGATAATCGGTACCGCCGCCGAAAAGCGAAACGCGAAATGGTGTCTTGGAAATAATCATGCTCAGCTATTTAACCATGCAACCCTAAAAATTTCATTAGGAAGCGCCAAAATAGGGCCTTAGAACTTCCGGCGCCCGTGCCAGGTCATCGGGCGTTCCAATATCGAGAAAAGAAAAATCACCGGCAAAGCCATGCAATGTTCCGGGCGCCAGCTTTTGAAAAATATCGGTTTCCAGGGACGCGCCGCCGCCCGCGATGATATCCAGCATGTACCGTTCAAACAAATAGGCGCCGGCGTTAATGAGCCCTGCCCCGCCGCCCGAATTCTTTTCCCGAAAACCGTTGACCCTGCCATCCTGAATATCGACCGAACCATAGCGCCCGGCATCGGCGACCTGGGTGCAAAGGATCGAGCCGGCCGCACCCGCGTTCCGATGGCTGCCCAAAAATGCGCAAAGATCGGCATCGACGAAAGTGTCGCCGTTCAGCACCAGCACCGGGAAATTTTGAAGCTTGTCCGCCAGGTGGCGGATAGCGCCGGCCGTGCCCAAGGGTTCGGGCTCCACCACGGAGACGCACGCCATGCCCTCCGGCGCATGATCCTGAAGGTAGGATTCCACCTCGCCGGCCAAATGGCCGAGGCCGAATATCACCCGCGCCGCGCCGAACCCCTGAAGCCAGGCGAGGAGGATGGCCAGGAATGGCAACCCGCCGATGGGCGCCAGCACCTTGGGCGTACCGTCCAGGACACCGGCCAGCCGGGTTCCAAGGCCGCCGGCCAGCACCACCACATCCAAGTCTTTAAGGCATCCGCTCATACGTTGCCGTAAGAATTGTTGCGGATCATCTGATAGCCCTTCATCAGTTCCGCTATACCGAGATCGAGGGAATGGGCGGGCATGTAGCCCGTCGCCTCGATCTTGTCGTTGGAGACGATGTAATCGCGTTTATCGGGGTCCTCGCCGATGGGCGCCTCCATATACTGGAAGCCGGGAACATGTTCGGCGATTTTTTCGCAAAGCTCCCACTTGGAAAGATTGGCATCCGACAGCCCCACATTAAAAATCTCGCCCTTCATGGCAGCGAAATTTTCGATCACATGGATGAACGCGCGGGCCACGTCGCGCACATGGATAAAGTTGCGCTTGAAGTGGCTTTCGAACAAAACAATCGCCCGGTCGTTCACCGCCCGGTAGACAAAATCATTGACCAAAAGATCAAGCCGCATGCGCGGCGACATGCCGAACACGGTGGCCAGACGCAGGCTGATGCCGCCGGCCTTCTCCAGCACAATCTGTTCGGCCTCTACCTTGGTGATGCCGTAGAGCGACACCGGGCGGAGCGGCGTTTCCTCGGTGCAAAACTTGCCCGGCTCGCCAACGCCGTAGCCGGAATTGCTGACCGGCATGACCATTTTTTGATCTTTGCTCAAAAGCCCGCACAGCATATCCACCGCGTCCCGGTTGATCGAGGTGGCGCCGAGCGGGTCGTTCTTGCACATGGGCGCGCCAACCAAAGCGGCGAGCGGTATGATCAGATCGGCGTCCTTGGCCAGGGGCGCCACGATGTCTTTTTCGCGGGCGTCGCCGCGCACCATATCAAATTTTTCATCGGCGCAGACGGCGGCGAGGCTTGCTTGGCCGAACATGAAATTGTCTAGCACCGCCACCCGGTGGCCGTCCGCCAACAGCATGGGCACCAAGGTAGAGCCCAGATAGCCGGCCCCGCCGGTCACCAGAATATTCATTTTGTCCGCCATAAACTTCAACGTTCCTTTATTTACAGGCCGCACCCAGCACATTGTGCAGCGCATCGATTTCCGCGCCCAGGTCGAACGGATGGTTGCCGACAAAAAAGCCCCGGTCGTGGGCCAGATCGCCGTTGGTCATCTCGCCAACCAATTCATAATCGAAATATTTGATCACATCGTGGCGCGGGAAGCAGCCGCCGGTGATGATGCGAAAGCCGATATCGGCCGCCTTCATGGCCGCCATCACCACTTCCCGGTCGATTTCCATTTCGGGGTTGAGGATGATGGTAAAGCAGAAGCTGGACGACTTGCCGTTTTCGCGCTGGATGATAAAGCGCGCATCGCCTTCGAACTTACCCTGGAATTTGGCGAGGTTTTTGCGCCGCATCCCGGTCATCGAAGGCAGCTTGGCCAGTTGCACCAGCCCGACGGCGGCGTTGATCTCTTGCGGGCGCACATTATAGCCGGGAAGAATGAACCGGTAGGCCTCAAAGAAATCATCACCCCTCGGCGCAAATAGCGGCGAGCCTTCGGACACATCCCGGGTCCAGCCATGGGCGCGGATGGAGCGCGCCAGATCGTTCAGCTCGGCATCGTCGGTGGTCAACACGCCGCCTTCGATGGTCGAAATATGGTGGGAGAAAAAGGTGGAAAAGGTGCCGATGTCGCCAAAGGTTCCAGTCTTTTGGCCGGCCAGCTCGGCGTCCATGGATTCGCAATTGTCTTCGAAGAATATCAATCCGTTTCTATCGGCGAAGGCGCGCATCACATCAAGGGCTGCGGGATTGCCGAGGATCGAGACGCCGACGATCATCCGGGTGTTCGGGCTCAAGGCTTCTTCGAGCCGGGACGTGTCCATATTGAGGGTTTCCAGCTCCACATCGACAAAGCGCAGCTTCAAGCCATATTGCTGCAAAGGATGGTAGGTGGTGCTCCACGAAATGGCGGGCACGATCACTTCGTCGCCGGGCTGCAACGGATTGTCTTTGCGGTAGCACAATGCGGCGATGCCGATCAGATTGGCGGACGAGCCGGAATTGACCATCACCGCATATTTGCGCCCGAAATATTCGGCAAAGGCGGCTTCAAACTCGGCCACCTTTGGCCCCATGGTCAGGCGCCCCGATGCAATCACATCATCAATGGCGGCGCGTTCTTCAGGGCCCCAACTGTCGGCGGCAAGCTCGTAGGTCATTGACCCGCCTATTCCGAATACAGGCTGGGCACGGTGGAGCCGTTGAGCACGCCCTCTTCCTGCAACTCGTGGAAGACATGCTCGACACATTCCAGCACACCCTGGCCGAAATCGATGCTCGGATTATTGACCAGCTTAACGCCGACGGTGGGCGAAAACGAATAAGGCGTCATCACGTAATGGCCTTTGTAATCCTGATCCAGCATTTCGATATCCACTTCGCCGTTCAGCATTTCGCGCACCAGCGCCAATAAATCCGAATAGCGGTGGCGCTCGATCCCGGTCAGGATCACATGCTGGCCCGCGTAAGCTTCTCCTAAAATATCGACGCTCAGCTTGCCGGCATCGCGGCCATGAATATATTCGCGCTCTTCCGAGCCATCGCCGGCAAAGGTAATCTTGCCCTCGGTCAAAGCCTGGCGGATCAGCCGGTAGATGCGGTTGGACGCATCGGCGCGCTCGCCATAGACGGAGCCATAGCGGACGATAGTGTAATCGAGGCCATATTGTTCGCCATATTGCTCAATAATCAGTTCCGACGATTTTTTCGACGCGCCGTAAAACGCACCCTTGTGAGAAAACACATAGACCGAGCTGGCATAGACGAAGCGTTCCACCTTTGCGGCGCGGCAGGCTTCCAGGACATTGAGGTTGCCCATGACGTTCAATTGCACTGTCTCCACCGGCCGGTCGATGGAATCGTTGAGATCGGCGAGGCCGGCGAAATTATAGACCGCGCTTTGCCCAGCAACGGCGGCGGCAACCGCATCGCCATCCATAATGTCGCCTTCGATGACTTGGAAGCCGTTCTTGATGCCGGTCGGCGCTTTTCGGTCAAAGACCGTGACCTGGTGGCCGCGCTTGACCAATTCCTCGACCACATAGGAGCCAAGAAATCCAGCGCCGCCGAAGACGATAATATTTCTGGGATTGCTGTCAGCCATGGTGGCTCACCCCTTGAAATGCCCGGCCAGATGGCCAATCGCGCTGCGCCCCATGGCGAGGATGCTTTCCTCCGCCGATCCGCCCGTATGGGGCGTACAATATAGATTGGGAAGGGTTAAAAATTCCACATCTTCGCACGGCTCCACATCGAACACGTCGAGGGCCGCACCGGCGATCCGGCCCACTTTAAGCGCCTGTTTCAGATCATCTTGGCGAACAATGCCGCCGCGCGCCACGTTAATCAGATAGGCGCTCTCCTTCATGCGCCCGATCATGGCGCCGTCGATCATGCCCCGGGTCGAGGCATCCAGCGGCGTGTGCACGGTGATGATATCGGCGGCTTCGAAAATCTCTTCCTTGCTGGCTTCGACCAGATCATTTTCGGCGTAGTAATCCGCCTGATCGACAATATCGTTGACCAGGATGCGGCAATCGAAGGGGCGCAAAAGCGCCACCAATTCCTTGCCGACAAAGCCCACCCCGATGATGCCCACCGTGTGCCCGGAAAGCTGCGTGCCACCGTCCTTGTTCCAGTCCTGCTCGCCCCGCAAGCGCCGCTCGGAAAACAAGATGCCGCGCATCAGCCCGATCATCAGACAGAGCGCCATTTCGGCGACACCGCGCCGGTTGACGCCGCCGGTCCAGCCGATGGCCACGCCGCGCTCCCGGCAGGCGTCTTGATCGACACTGTCGAGGCCGACGCCGAATTTGGAGACCATCTTCAATTCCGGGCATTGTTCGAGAAACGCAACGGTAATCGGCTCCAACCCAATGACCGCGCCTTCGACACCTTGGAAGAAATCGACCAGCGCCTGACCGCTCAAGGTGGCGCCACTTTCGTTGAAAACCACATCGGCGAAGGCATCGGTGATTTCCCGGCGGAGAACCGGATGTTTGGAAAAGCTGCGGGACGCGACCTTGACGAGCGGTCCGCTCATGCGGGCTGCGCCCCGGCCAAGTGTTCGGCGGCGGCGATGATCTGATCGGTGCCGATGCCGTAGAGCCGGTGCAATTCGCCCCGGTCGCCATTGACCACTTCGAAGCCGTCGCGAAGGCCAAGCCGCTTGATTGGCACAACCGCCCGGCGGCCATCGGCGGCGTCGATCAAAGCCTCGGCAACGGCGCTGCCCATGCCGCCTTCGAGCAATTGCTCTTCCACGGTCAGCACCGCATCGTAGCCGGCGAACAGCTCCGTCAATTTGGCTCCGTCCAAAGGTTTAACGCGCACCAGATCGATGACGCCGGCCTCGATCCCGGCGTCGCGTAGCGTGTCGGCGGCCGCCAGGGCGTTGTGGGTCAGGTAGCCGCAAGCGACGATGGCAACCCGGCTGCCCGCCGTTAGATGGCCGAAGCCGTCCTCGAGAGTCACATCAAAGCCGCTATGATAAAGGGCCGCCAGGGGTTGGCGTTCCAGACGGATATAGCGGAATTTGGGATCATCGATACACGCTTGGGCGATGGCCGCCGCCGAATTTGCGTCCGACGGGGTCAACACTTCGATACCGTTGAGCGCCCGCATGCAGGCGATGTCCTCGGGCGTGAAATGGGTCAGCGTCGCATGATCGTAGCCGAGCCCGACGCCAACCGCGATCAGCGTCACCGGCAAGCTCATGGACGCGATGACGCATTTCACCTGCTCGTAACAGCGCGCCGTGATAAACGGCGCCATCGCATAGAGGAACACTTTTTTGCCCGACAGCGCGAGACCGGATGCCAAATCCACCATGTTCTGTTCGGCAATGCCGGCATGGATGAACTGGTCCGGGAATTCTTCGCGGAAACTGTCGAGGGCCGCGGCGCCAAGATCGGCACTGATAAACAGGATGTCTTTGTCTTTGCGCGCCGCCGCGACGATGGTTTCGATCACCGCGTCCCGCTGTAATTGAGGGCTAGCCATCATATCCATTTATGCCTCCCCGCCTTGGACGGCGGCAAGGCCTAACTCGCCCCTGGCCACGTTCATCTCTGCATCGCTTGGCATACGGTTGTGCCATTCGGAGCGGCCTTCCATGAACGATATGCCCTTGCCCTTGACCGTATTGGCAATGATCGCCAGCGGCTGGCCATCCAAGTTGTCCAACTCAGCGAATGCATCACCGATCTCGGCAAAATCATGGCCGTCGATGGAGACCGCATTCCAGCCGAAGCTGCGCCATTTGTCTTCGAGATCACCGAGCGCCATCAAATCCTCGGTGCGCCCCAAAATGCAAAGCGCGTTCCGATCAACAATGGCGACCAGATTATCCAGCTTGTGATGGGCGGCGAACATGGCCGATTCCCAGATCGAGCCTTCATAGCATTCGCCGTCGCCCAAGATCACGAAGGTGCGGTAATCCAAGCCGTCCTGGCGCGCCGCCAGGGCAAAGCCGGCGCCCATGCCGAGCCCGTGGCCGAGGGAGCCCGATATCCCCTCGATCCCCGGAATGCGGAAATCGGCGTACATGCCAAGCAGGCCGCCCGGCTCCGTAAACCGCTTCAACTCGTCCGCCGGGAAATAGCCGAGATCGGCGAGCACCGGATAAAGCACCATGGCCGCGTGGCCCTTGGATACAATCACCCGGTCCCGGTCTCGGTAATCGGGCTCGCCTTGTTGGTAGTTCAACTGGCCGCCGTAATAGAGGGCGGTAACGATGTCGGCGCAGGAATAGCTGGATGGGATATGGCCTTTCTTTTGGCGCATGGCCATTTCCCACAATTCCTGGCGCAACCAGAGCGCCTTGTCTTCGAGATCGTTTATGTTCACGATTTTTGTTTTCCCGTTCTAAATCTAAGCAGCGTTGCGCTCTTCCAATAATTTGCGGGCCAGGGGGATGGCGCGCATACGTTCAATATGGTCAACCACGTCCGGGCCAAACTTATTATTCACCAAATCCAAATAAGGCTGGTGGGTGAAATAGGTGTCGAACGCCTGATCCCGGAATTCCAGGATATCGGCGGCGCTGCAATGATCGTTGGACAGCGGCTTGGCGTTGTAGCCGTGCTGAGAGAAATCCTGCCAGGTATCGGGCAGCTCCAAGCCGCCGGCGATGGCGGAATCATAAAGCTGGGAGCCCGGATAGGCCATGGCCGAGTAGAAATTGGCGAACTCGCAATTAAGCTCCAGCGCCAGATCCAGGGTTTGCTGCATGCGCGGCACGTTGTCGTCGGGGAGCCCGAAGATATAGTTGCCGATGATATTGATGCCGGCGCCCTGGATGCGCCGCGCCACGTCGATAATATCGTCGTTGCCGTATTTCTTGAGCGCCCCGTCGCGCACATGATCGCTGGCGCTTTCGATGCCGAGGCACAGCCAGTTGACGCCGGCGGCTTTGAGCCCATCCAGAAACTCGTCCTGGACCGAATCGACGCGCGCATAGGCCCAGATATTAACCTCGTAATCCCGGGTTTTCAGCAGATCGCAAATGCCATGCACATGGCGTTTGTTGAGCACAAACATCTCGTCCACGAACTTAATGTTTTTGACGCCGAAATTCTCCACCAGGAAATCGATCTCCTTGATCACCGTTTCGGGCTCCCACATGCGGTAGGATGATTTGCCAAACGGCGAATTGATGCAGCAGAACGAACAATGATAGGGGCACCCCAAACTGGTATGGATGGAGGCGTAGGGCGAGCGTTCATCGATATGATCAAAGCTGTGCCAATTATGGGCCCGGTAGCGGTCCATGGGCAGCAAATCCCAGGCGATGCCCGGCATTTCTTCATCCAGATTGGTGATCAACGGCTCGGCGCTGGCGGGCGGGATAATCTTGCCGCCATCCCGCCACCAAAGGCTGGGCACGCCGGAATAATCGTTGGCCCGGGATTTGATCGCCTGATGGGTCTTGTAGATGGTCGCCGGGCCTTCCAGGTCGCAGACGAAATCCACCGCCTCTTCCTGCATGGTGCGCAAGGGCAGCGCCGATGGATGGGTGCCGGTCATCATGATCTTGGCTTCCGGGTCCGCGTCGCGGATTTTCTCGGCAATGGCGCCGGCGGCGGTCATGTTCTGGGTCGAGGCCGAGGGCTGCAATCCATAGACCACGATAACGATCAGTTTGGCATTGAAATCCTCGGTCGCGGCGCGGGCCACCATATCGGCGCTGGCGCCCAAGGCCGGCGCGTCATAGATGGCGGCGCTTAGGCCCTTGCCGCGCACATAGGTGGCGTAAAGCCCGGCGAACACCGGCGGCTCGATGGCCGAAAACTCATCGCCCAAATCTTGATAGGTCTGCTTCCTGTCACCTGGATTGATGAACAGGACATCCACTGCCTCGGCCATTCAGCCTTCTCCCACCATTTGCGGCGCTTGGTTTTTTACCAAGTCACCAGGGTATTTGATATTACCGGCCACGTCTTAAAGAACTATTTAAGTCATATAGTCTGTCGGCTCCGGAAATCAAATCCAACTCAGCAATCCGCTTAAATCGGTAATCTCGCCCGCCGGTTTTCCGGGCAGTCGCTCGGCGGTCTGGCCGAACCGATTGACCCATAAAACCTGAAATCCGAAGTTGGCGGCGCCGGCAACGTCCCAGGCGTTGGACGACATAAAACATATGTTTTGGGCCGGGCATGTCAGTTGATCGACGGCCATCTGGTAAACGGCCGGGCTGGGCTTATAAATACGAATGGCATCGACGCTGATGACGGCGTCCAGCTTGTCGGCCAGCCCGGCATGGCCGGTGACCGCGTCCAGCATGTGGGAATTGCCGTTGGACAGGATGGCGGTCTTCAAACCTTTGGTTTGTAACGCCGCCAAAACCCCCGCCGCCTCCGGATAGGCGTCCAGTTCCAAATAAAGGGCCAAAAGCCGGGCGCGCAGCCCATCATCTTCGATGCCGAGGCTCGCCATGGCGTAATCCAGGGCATCGGCGGTCACCGCCTCGAAATCCACATATTCGTCCATCAGGGTGCGCAGCCAGGTGTAGCTTAATTGCTTGCCCCGCCAAATCTCGGCCAAGGGCTGCCAGTTGTCGCCGAGCGCGTCGGCGCAATGGGCGGCGGCGGCGTTAACATCGAATACCGTGCCGTAAGCGTCGAACACGCAGGCTTCGATATTTTCAATCTTGTCCGTCATGACTCCCCCAACAATTCCATAATCATGCCAATATCTTGTTCCGCATATCCATTGGCGGCGGCGCGGCGCAAGATCTCGGCAGCGGTGGCCGCCATGGGCAAGGGCGCCAGATTATTTGTGCCGAGAGCATTTGCCGCGTCCAAATCTTTCAGCATGGTATAGACATGGCCAAGCAGCGGCTCCGTCACTCGATCGGCGAAGCGGGGACCGAAAATCTGCAAAGGGATCGAATCGGCAAAGCCGCCGGCCAAGGCTTCGCTCAGCATTTTCGCGTCCACGCCGGAGGCTTCGGCCAGGCGCACCGCCTCGGCGATGGTGGCGATATTGCTGCCCACGATCACCTGATTGCATAGCTTGGTCACCTGGCCCGCGCCCGAGGGCCCCATATGGGTGACGCGCTGGGAGAGATGCGCCAAGACGGTGCGGGCGCGTTCGATATCGCCCGCCTCGCCGCCCGCCAGGATGGCTAGCGTGCCTTCGGCGGCGCCCTTGACGCCGCCCGATACCGGCGCATCGATCCAGCCCATGCCGGTCTCGGACTTAAGCCGCTCCGCCATGGCGCGCGCCCGGTCAGGGGCCATGGAGGAGAAATCCACCAACAGCTTGTCCGCCGCTGCCGCTTCGCCAACACCGCCGGGGCCGAAGACAACGGCCTCCACCGCGTCCGCGTCGGTCAGGCACATGAGGACGATTTCCGATTGCCTTGTGACCGCCGCCGGGCCATCGGCGCGGGCGGCGCCCATCGCCAACAAGGGCTCGATCTTGGCCGATGTGCGGTTCCAGACGGTGACGGCGAAGCCCGCCTGCAACAGCCGCCCGGTCATCGGCGCGCCCATCAGGCCGAGCCCAACGAAGCCCAGATTCAATGCGCCGGTCATTCGGTATCCACCCCGATGCGTTCCTCGTGCTCCCACACCACGCCGCCCGCATGGGTGACGGCGCCGAGATTGGCGGGGCCGACGGTAACCGCGTATTTCTGCAAAGCGCCGGCCAGTTTGGAGGCATCCGGCGGCGACCAATCCTGGCGCCGCTCCGCCAGCTCGGCGTCGCTCAAATCCACCGATATGCTGGCCGCCTCTGCATCGATGCGGATCATGTCGCCGTTGCGGATCAGCGCGATGGCGCCGCCCGACGCGGCTTCGGGACACGCATAGCCGATGCACATGCCCCGCGTCGCGCCGGAAAAGCGGCCATCGGTCAACAGCGCCACCTTCTCGCCCATGCCCTGACCATAGATCAGCGCGGTTACGCCCAGCATTTCGCGCATGCCCGGCCCGCCCTTGGGTCCTTCATTGCGGATCACAATGACCGAGCCTTCGGCATAATTCCGGGCGCGGATCACCGCCATGCAGTCTTCTTCGCATTCAAATACCAGCGCCGGGCCGGCATGCGCCAGGCTGGCCAGACCGGCCACCTTCAACAATGCCCCGTCCGGGCAGAGATTGCCTTTCAACACCACAACGCCGCCGGTGGGCGAGATCGGATCGGACGCGGTGACCACCACGTCGCCGTCCGGCGCCGGTGTATCGCCGAGAGCGTCTTTCAAAGTCGCGCCGGAGAGGGTCAGGCAATCGCCGTCCAGATGGCCGCCGTCGAGCAGCGCTTTTAAGATCACCGGCGCGCCGCCGATGTCATAGACGTCCTTGGCATGGTAGAGCCCGCCGGGCTTGAGATTGGCAATCAGCGGCGTCGCTGCAAACACATCGGCCACATCGTCCAAGGTGAAACGCAAGCCCGCCTCGTGGGCGATGGCCGGCAGGTGCAGGCCCGCATTGGTGGAACCGCCGGTGGCGGCGACCACGGCGGCGGCGTTCTCCAGGCTGGCGCGGGTGACCAGATCGCGCGGCAGCGGCCCGCCGGCGTTAATCATCTCCACAACCATTTCTCCGGCGCGCCGGGCGACGGCGGCGCGCGCATCAAAAACGCCGGGGATCATCGAAGAGCCGAGCGGCGCCAATCCCAAGGCTTCCGAGACCATGCCCATGGTGTTGGCGGTGAATTGCCCGGCGCAGGCGCCTGTGGATGGCAGGCAGACCCGCTCCAATTCGTCCAGCTCGGCGATGTCCATGTCGCCGGTCATTACGGCGCCCACCGCCTCGTAGGTGTCCAGCACGCTCACATCCTTGCCGCGCCAGGTCCCCGGCAGGGCGCTGCCGCCGAATATGAAAGCCGATGGCACGTTGCAGCGCACCATGCCCATCATGATGCCCGGCAGGTTCTTGTCGCAGCCGCCGAAACCGACGATGCCGTCATAGGCGTGGCCGCGCACCACCAGCTCAACGCTGTCGGCGATCACTTCACGGGATATGAGCGAGAACTTCATGCCCTGATGGTTCATGGAGATGCCGTCGGAAACCGAAATCGTCGTGAATTCCCGGGGCGTGCCGCCGGCGGACGCGACGCCTTCCTTGGCCGCGGCAGCTTGCGGCGCCAAATTCATGGTGCAGGGGGTGCCTTCCCCGGACGTGGTGACGACGCAGACGAAGGGCTGTGAGATGGCTTTGTCGTCCAGCCCCATGCCGCGCAGGAACGCCCGGTGCGGCGCCCGGTCGAGCCCCCTGGTTGCTACGGTGGATCGCAATATCTTGTCCGGCATGTCAATTGCATAACCCGAACCAAGAGGCTAGTACACCCCAATGACATGCGGCCCCAAAAATCTGTAAATTGATATGAACGATAGCGATCTCGATAGCTATTTGACCGAGGCCGGGCTTTGGTCGGAAGTTAAAAGCCCCCGCGTCGCAACCGAAGGCCGGGCGGCCCTGTTCCTCGACCGGGACGGCGTTCTGGTGGAGGAGGTCAATTACCTGCACCGGCCCCAGGACGCGCGCCTGATCGATGGCGCCGCCGACGTGATCGGCCGCGCCAACAGGCTAGGCATCGCCGTCGTTATCGTGACCAACCAGGCCGGCATCGGGCGGCGCTATTACGACTGGATGCATTTCATCGCCGTGCAGGCAAAAATTACCGGGATGCTGACCGCCGCCGGCGTTCATCTGGATGCCGTGTTCGCCTGCCCGCACCACGCCGATGCGCGCCCGCCCTATCAGCACCCGGACCATCCGGCGCGCAAACCCAATCCCGGCATGATCGTGATGGCCGGCGGGTTGCTTGGGCTGGATCTGGCGGCATCCTGGATCGTGGGCGACCGCTCGTCCGATGTGCGCGCCGGGCTGAATGGCGGGCTGGCCGGCGGCGTCCAAGTGGCCACCGGTCACGGATCGCGCGGCAATGAGCGCGATACCGCAAAGGCCCTGGCCACCGATGCCTATCCGGTGCATTGCCTCAAATCCATCGCCGATGTGCCGGAACAGCCGCAAATCCTGGATGGCGCCTTGGTCTAAGGCGCGCCTAAGCCGGGGCCGGTTGCGGCTGACGGCGGATTGCCGGTAATATAGGTCCAGCCAAGGGGAGGCAGCGCGCTATGACAAATCATGACAGCAATCTGACCGGCGCCGATATCCGCGCCAAGCTGGACCATCCGGTGGTCGACGCCGACGGCCATATGATCGAAACCACATTCGCGGTCCTCGATTTCGTCAAACAGGTGGGCGGCGCTGATATCGCGGCCCGCTACGAGGAGACTTTGAAGACCGATCGCACCAGCTCCAACCGGGTCGCCGTCTGGGTCGGCAATTCCGGCCCGGCAACCATCGACCGGGCGACGGCGATGCTGCCCAAAATGTTGTACAGCCGCCTCGACGAGGCCGGCATTGATTTCGGCGTCGTCTACGGAACCCACGCCCTAACGGTGCTGCGCATCGGCGACGACGAATTGCGCCCGGTGGTCTACCGGGCCATGAACATGCTCTATGCGGACATGTTCAAAGACCTCTCCGACCGGTTGACCCCGGTGGCGCTAATCCCCATGGATAAGCCCGAAGAGGCATTGGCCGAGCTTGATTTTGCTATCGGCGAGTTGGGCCTGAAGGCGATTGTCATGAACACCTTGATCCGGCGCCCGGCGCCGCAAGTGGTGGCCGAGGCGCCGCATCTGGCACATTTATCCATGGCGGCGACCAGCCCGGCGATGGATGTGGGCGACACCTACGATCCGGTGTGGGCGAAATGCGTCGAATTGGGCGTCGCGCCCAGCTGCCATGACGCCTTTCGCGGACGCGGCTCGACGCACGGCTCGTCCAGCAACTATGCTTTTAATTCCCTCGGCTCGTTTGGCCAGGGCAGCGATTATTTTTGCCGCGCGCTCCTGTTCGGCGGCGTGCCTACGCGTTTTCCAACGCTCAAATTCGCGTTTCTGGAGGGCGGCACCGGCTGGGCGGCACAGCTTTTCAACAGCCTTTTTGAATATTGGGAAAAGCGCAGCCTGGAAGCCCTGTCCAAGTACCTGGACCCGGCCAAGCTGAATGTGGATTTACTGGTCGAGATGTTCGAAAAATTCGGCAACGCGTACCTCACCCCGGAACGTATCCGGGAAAATCCCCATCACCCGGTATCGTCGCAACTGTTTGTGCCGCCCGAAGAGGTCGATGATTTCACGCCGGCGGGCATCATGGGCCCGGAAGATATCTGCCGCATCTTCAACAACAATTTCTACTTCGGATCGGAAGCCGACGACCGCATGACCTCCGTCGGCTTCGATGCCAAGCTCAATCACTACGGTCTTAAATTAAAGGCGATCCTCGGCTCGGACATCGGCCATTGGGATGTGCCGGACATGACCAAGGTGATGGTCGAAGCCTACGAAATGGTCGAGCGCGACTATATCTCCGGCGACGATTTCCGCGATTTCACCTTCTCGAACGTGGTGGAAATGCACACCGGCATGAACCCGGATTTCTTTAAAGGAACCGTGGTCGAAGGCGCCGTTGGCAAATTCCTGGCCGAAAAGAAGGCGGCGTAACGCTACCAGACCGAGGCGTTCGATTTATCGGTATCGCGCCGCCCGCGGGTTTTGCGGCGCCGGTCCGGCCCCGCGATTGGCCGCCGCTTTTTCTTGCGCCTATTGTCGGTCCGCTTGACGCGCTTGCCGGCGGGGCGCGCGTCTTTGACGCCATCGGACCATTCCTGCGTCGCTTCGGCGATCTCTTCAACTTCGCCGGTGGGCGCCCAGATGCGATTAAGCTCTAAATCCCGTTCTTGATCCCGGCTTAAGGCCTGCAATGATTTATCGGGATCGATCATGCCGTCCGCGCCCATGGCGTCGGCGGCGTCGACCACGCCCAGCACCTCGGAGACCAGCTCTTCCGCATTGAAGCCGCCGCGCAAAAACTGAACGCCCAATTCGTTGACGATTTTGGACGCCATGCGTAATCCATCGCCGTCCGATTTCTTCAACTGAAAGAAAAATATCTCATCGTCCTGACAGGTATAGGTGCCGTCATGGCCGATGGTGCGCGACAATAAGGTTTCGCAAAACCGGACCAGACTGCGCGCCGGTTTTTCGCCTGTGGTTGTCCCGATAGCCTTAAATATCGGCTTCAAATCGAGGATATAGACCTTGCCCGCCTGCCCTTTGATCAGGGCATCACCGGCGCCGGCGTCTTTTTCCTGAAGAATTTCGCTGGTCGATACGGTCTCTTCGGGGGCCGACGTATCGACCGTGATTGTGCCCGAATCCAAATCAATATCATCGGAAATCTCGATCGCGCCCGAAAGGCCGTCCGCGTCACGATCACGCTTTTTTCCGCCAGAGAATTTCGCCGTCTTCTTCATACGGCTCGCAAATGAACCCATAATTCCCGTCCCACCACACGCAATTTCAGTCCCAACCTTCACCGATCTGGGTGATATTTATGGGCCTTCCTATAGACGAATATGGGGACGGCGTAAATGACGGTTTCTAACTATTTCCTGGCCGATCAGATGAACATCCCGCGGCGGCTTTAGGGCGCTAAGGCGGCGGCGCTTCGTCCGGATTGGCGCCCGAATCCGTATCGGGGGGCGGCAGTTCCTGATCCGGATCGTTGCCCACGTCCGTATCGGGGGGCGGCAGTTCCTGATCGGGATCGTTGCCCGCGTCCTTATCCGCCGGCGGCAGTTCCTGATCGAGATCGTTGCCCGCGTCCTTATCCGCCGGCGGCAGTTCCTGATCGAGATCGTTGCCCGGCTCGGCATCAGGCGAGCCAGTGGATTCCGGCACCGTATTCGCATCGACGCCGGCCACTTCGATCTGTAATTTTTTGACCAGCTCGGCGATCTCCTCGAGGGACGATGCCGCTTCCGGCTTTTCCAGGGTCTGCTCTTCGAAATCTTTGGAATCGTCGCTCACATCGGCGGCGATATCACGGTAGCGGTCCCGCTTGATGCCCACATTGCGGGCCGCGATCTTGATATATTCTTTGCGCAGGATGCTCAGCCGTTCGATGTGAGACTGGCGGTATTCCTCCATCCCCGCGAGGGCGGCGAGCGTGCTTTCGCGCTCCTTGCCGGCCTGATCGACAACCGCCAACAGGCGGCCGGCCAGATCGAGCAAGACCTGCTTTCTCGCCTCGATGCTATTGTTCAGGGCCTCAACCTCGCCGTTCAGCGTGTCTTTTTTGTCGCTTAATGCCTCACCGTCGGCCTTTAATTTACTGTTTTCCTCGATGCGTGCCTTGATTTCCACCTTCACCGCCTCGAAGCGGCGGATGACCCGAAGCGATTGCTTGCGCCGGGCGTCGATATCGTCGCGGATCGCTTCTTGCTCGATGCGGATTTCCTCCAGCACCGATGCGGCATCGTCCTGGCTCTTTTTGAGGTCCTCAAGTTCGGCATCCAGGCCAATCTTGTGGGCGGCAAGATCGGTGGTTTCTTTCAAACCGGCTTCGGCTTCGGCTTCCAGGCCGGCGATTTCTTCCTTGATATCTTTGGCGCGAACCGCAAGTGCGGCCACGTCTTCCGATTTGATAATTTTGGCGAGCTCTGCCTTGGCCGCTGCCAATTCCGACCGCAACCGGTCGGCCACGGCGCCTGCCACCAGCTTTTCGGGCGGCCCATCGGAATCCGGCGCGGCGCCGCCGTCCTTGCTGCCGCCACCGGCGAGGCGGTCGGTCAATCTTTTAACCTGGGTGGTGATATTGCCGGCCAATCGGGACGTGGTTTGCACAATCCGGTCCGGGACCGATAACAAGTCCCGCTGCCAGGCAAAATAGCCACCGCCGCCGAGAACGCCGATCACCAGCACCACGATAACCAGCGGCCGCAACCAGGAGCGTTTCGCCCCCGCCGCCGCCGATTGCGCCACGTCATCCCGGCTGTCGCCCTGCAACGGGGCGGCGGGCAGCGCGGCAGCGGGCGCGGCAGACGGCGCGGCTTGCGGCTGGCCCGGTTGTTCCGGCGCAGGCTGGCTAGGTGGATCAAATAGTTCCGACATCGGTATCCCGTAACGATGCGCCGAAAACCGTTACGCGCTCCCACCGGCGCAGCTGCCGGCCAAAGCCCTGGATTTCGGCTCGCCCCTCCAAGGGCGCACCGATCTGGCGCACCCCGCTGGGTTCAATCTATAGAGCCAAAATTTACGAAATCCTTAACGCCGGGCACGGTTCCGGTCATAGTCCCGGTCAATAAGTTCCAGTCATGGTGCAAGTATTGCGCGCCGGTCAGCGTCCGTAATGGATAAGATCGCTCCAAACCCGTTCGATATTGCGTAAAGTGGCGCGCAGAGCCTCGACATCGGATTTTGTGACCCCGGCGGCCATTAGAGCCTCGCCATTGGCGGCTTCCAGCTCTTCAATTTTTTCGCAGATGGCGCGCGATTTTTCGGTCAGCTTGATGCGCACCGAGCGCTTGTCGTGGGGCGAGCGCGATTGCTCGATATAGCCGCCCTCGACCAGCTTTTTCATATTATAAGAGACGTTCGAGCCCTGGTAGTAGCCGCGTTCGATCAATTCACGGATTACAATTTCCTCGGTGCCGATATTGGTCAGCAGCATGGCCTGAACCGGGGTCAGGTCGCGGTAGCCCAGTTGATTAAGCTCGGCCCGCACCACATCAAGAAATCGCCGGTGCAGGCGTTCAATCAGTTTGGCTATATCGATATAAGGATCGTCCACATAGCGCTTATAATTGCCATGCTGTAATTTCGCAAGTTAGAACAGGTACGTAGAAATATGCCACGAAATATAATTATGGGTGGCGAAAATTTGCCGGGTCTGGTCTGTTGAGCACCATGACCATGCCTGACAACTGGATTCTCCGCCCGGCCGCGCTCGGCCTGGTTTTATTGCTGGCCGCCTGCGGCGGGCCTATACCGTCCGCCGATGAGCGCCGCGGCGAGCAGGAAACGGCCGGCTATAACCAGATCATGCGCGTTGCGGCGGTCACCAAAAACGGCGGCGATCTGGCATCGGCGGCAAATTTCTATCGCCGCGCCCACGGCATGAACCCGTCGGCCACGGCGCCGTTATTGCATCTCGGCAAGACCTTGGCGGCCTTGCGGGACCATCCGGGCGCCGCCGGCGCCTACCGCCAGGCGATCGCTTTGGACGGCGCCAATACGGCGGCGCGCCTCGGCCTCGGCAAGGCTTTGATCAATACCGGTGAGAGCGACTTGGCGGTTGCCGAATACAAGATGGCGCTGGCGCACGATCCGGTCAATATCGACGCCTATAACGGGCTCGGCGTCGCCCTCAACCTAACCGGCCGGCATCAGGCAGCGGAGAATAATTACCTGGATGGGTTGGAGCGGGCGCCGGATCATCTGGCCCTGCGCAACAATCTGGCCATGTCCCTGGCCCTCGGCGGCGAATATGGCGACGCCATCGATATTTTGCGCAAAGTGATCAACAGCCCGGCGGCAACGGCGACCAATCGCAACAACCTGGCGCTGGTGCTCGGCATGATGGGGCGCTACGACGATGCCGCTCTTTTGCTGCGCCGCGATCTCAACCGCGCAGAGGTCAAGAACAACCTGGACTTCTACCGATCCCTCATTGCGCTGAACAGCCGCCAGAAGGCGCAGCGAATCTTTGGCGTTTCGACAGCAAAATAAAAGATTTATGGGCACCGAAAAGCGCCAAAATCAGGGAAATGACAATATTAACTGTTTCGATAGCATTTGAGCCTGTATATTCGCGCCTGTGATTGAGGGGCACCAAACATGTATCCACGTCTGTCGGTACTGGGAATTTTTCTATTCGGATTGGCATTGTCGGCTTGCGCCGGGCGCGCGCCCTATGGCGACGCCAAGCAATGGCTGGAAGAAATCGATCCCGGCAAGGGCCGCATTTTCGTCTATCGGAACCGCAACCCCCTGACTATGTTTTTTCCCTATACCTTCGTTATCGATGGCAAGGAAGTCGCCGACTTTCATAGCGGCACCGGTTTTTACCGCGACGTGAAACCCGGCAAGCACACCATCACCTACAACCGCAGCAAACAAAAAATGGAAATCAACGTTCCCGAAAGCAAACAGGTGTTCATCAAATATAGTTTGGTTTCGGATTTATCCGACCCTTCCAACTGGATGGTATCGGTGATGCCGCCAAGAGAAGGCGACCGGGAAATGGAACGCACAATCTTGATCGAGGGAACGCTACCCCCCGACCGGGGCCCGCGCGTCTACTTCTAACCTCCGCCCTTATTTAAGGGCCACGCAATGTTGCAAACCAAATCCGAAGACGAGGCCAGCGGCGAGATCGCCGAAGCCACCGACGATGCGCTCTATTGTTCCGGCTGCTTGCATTTGATCACCCGCGTCCGCTGGCAAATATCGCGCAAAGGCGATCACGCGCATACGGTGTTCAATCCCGCCGGCCAGCTGTTTAAAATCGGATGTTATTCGGATGCGCCGGGGGCCACGCCGAGCGGCGATGCGTCAGAGGAATTCACCTGGTTCCCGGGCACCGTCTGGCGCATTGCCCTTTGCCAAAACTGCGGGCGCCATATGGGCTGGCAATTTTTGGGCGATGACGATATTTTTTGGCCTCATCACGGCGCACTTGAGCGGCAACACTTGAGCGGCAACAGGGGCTGACGGAAACTCGCTTAAACCACCGAAGCCAGTTTGGCGGGCGCACCGGCGATGATCAAGTTGGTGTTTTTTTCGTGCTGTTCCAGCAGCTTCCACATGACGGCGGGGATATTTGAAATCGCATCCGCTGGTATCTCAAACAGGTTGGCCCCCTGGGCGGGCCGGTACTCGTCGGTCAGGTCCTGATCAAACAGGATCGTCTCCTCGCCAAAGAAATCTCCGGCGGTCAGGGTTTGCACCACCTCGCCGTTCACCAGCTTACCGCAGGTTCCGCCGGCCACGATGAATATGGAGCGGGCTTGGTCCGCCTTGATCGGCTCGTTCTCGCCTTCGTAGCTGTGCCGGATCATCTGATCCGCCACCCGGTTCTGGACAGCCGGAGAGATGGAGCCGCCGAACAGCCAAGTGCGGTTCAGAAATTCCCGGTACTCATGCATTTTCTCGATGCGCGCGCTCAAATTGGTTCGCCCTATAAATTCGGAAAACGATTTGGAGGGCAGCCGTAGCGCGACCACATAGCCGATGGTCCGATAGGTATAGAGCGATTGAAAGCCGTGAATGCCGGAATATTCGCCAACCATGCCGCCGGCGGACATGGCGTTGTAATATTCTTCTTCGGAATTGATCTGTTCCACATTGCCGGTGAGGATCAGATAAATATCGTCGTTCACTTGGCCTTTTTTCAAGATGATCGTGCCCGGCATAAACTCGACGATTTGATTGTTCAGCATTGTGCGAAAATGATGCTTGTCGATATCGGGGAAATTGGCCCTAAGAAATTCAAAGGCGATGCGCCGCATATTGTCTGATTGATCGGCGATCAACACATCGGCCATGCCAAATGGCGCGCTCGAGCCGATTTCCTTTTGCGAACTGGTCAGCGCCTCCGATTGATGGGACAGAATGATTTTGTCCGACGCGTCTTCCTTGAAGTCCTCAGCGGCGCCATGGATCAAGCCCCCGCCCACATCGATCTTTTTCAATTCCACATGCGCCAGATATTCCTGGCGCACCTGTTCGAACCGGGATTGATCGAAGCTGTTATCCGCCGGCACTTCGTCGATCATACCGCGCATCACCTTGAAGGACGCAATATCAGCGAGGTGCGCATAGGTAAGGTAGCGCCCCTCCCAGAAGGTGCGGAAGCTGAGGACGCTGGTTTCCACCGGGTGCGGCGACAAAAGCGGGCGCACCTCCAGCCCTTCGATATCGTTCCACAAATCGAATTCCAGATCGATAATATCGAAGTAGGAGGAAACCAGGCTCTCTTCCTTGGACATCAGCGCCGCCAGCTTTTTGAATACCGAGGCGCGGACCACGGGCGTGGCGAAATATTTGATGCGGTGATCGGCGCGCATCAGCGTGGTCAGCCCGGAGAAATGATCGTCGTGACAATGGGTGTGGAATATCCCCTCGATCTCGTTGATGCCGATGCCGAGCGCGGTCAGGCTGTATTCCACATTGGGTCCCGCATCGATCAGGTAAATCTTGCCCTGATAAACCAATATGGATGACATCGAGGGCCGGTTGACGTCCCAGCCATCGCCCTGGCCGGAATGGATAACGGCGAAATATTCGCGGCTGATGTTCTGGAATCCAAGCGGATAGGGCGAGCGGTATTTTTGCCCCTGGGGCAGGTTGAGATCGACAATGACAATCTCGTCTTCATAGGTGAATTCAAAAATATTGGTGTCGATGCGGCAGACCATGACGCCGCCCCGGATTTCCTTAGGGGCGGCATCGATAATATGCGAATCCAGCAATTCCTCGGTCGCGCGGATATTGCCGAAGGCGAACTTGGACTTCATATCCATGATCAGTTCGGCGTCGGCAGCGCTCATCCCGGTCGCCATGATCTCGGCTTTCGAGGTCAGGCCGTAATTGCCCCGGTAGATATATTGCATTTGCGCGCGAACCTGCCCCTCGGAGCCGAGCAGCAGCGGGCGCACGCCGGTGTTGTTGGGATGGTCCGGCAGCAGCATGCCTTGGCGGTAGAGCATCTGCAGAACCGGAAATTCCGACAGATTGCAAAAGGCGCCATTCTGGATCGGCAAATCCGACAGCAGGATGGCGTTGGGTCCGGTTTCAAATTGAACCCCGTCTTTTTCGGTCGTCTGGATAAAGCCGCGCTGCATCAAATGCTTGACCGCGTCTTCCGGGCATCCGCAAAGAATGGACATCCCGGCCTCGGGCACTTCCACCCAAATTACGCCGGTGGTGACCTTCGTCTTGATAATTTTCGGCAAATTCTTGACCCCAACAAATTTTATATTTTTTTGCATATGGAAGTCGTTCGGCTCCTTGGCCCCAAAGAAAACGCCGCCAGTATGCTCGGGGGATGCCTTGGCGGCGTATCAGGGGAAATTAGAATACGATGGCGTAAATAATACCACGAATCGATCAACCGACACCTATAGTGGCTTCTACGTAGCGCGTATCGGTTAGCGCAGGGGGATGCAACGGACGCGCTTAATCGGTCAGGCCGGCTTTGCGCAAACCTTCGAGGAACGCGTCGGCGTCCCTTGGGTCTTTGAACGGCAGCCGGCCGATATGCGCTTGGGGAGAATATTCGGGATTGATATCCACGCGAAAATCGAGCTGGCTGGATTTGAGGCCGTCCTGCATGGCGCGGCGAAATTGCCGGTCTTGGGAACCTGGCTAGTCATCGCCGAAATTCTGTACCAACGCACCGTATTTTTCGAGAAGTGATGTTTCGAGAAAATAACGGTCGATCAGTTTCAGATATTCAAACGCCCTGGCAATAAATTCCCGGTCCGCGGCAGACAACTTGGCGCGCGGGCGGGACAGGGATCCGCCCTTGGAATTGCGCTCCAGGTCCGGCTTGTAATAATTCACCAGGAATTCCCGAAGTTTGAAATTCTTTTCCTCTTTTTTCGACATTTGGCTGGCGCGTTTGCAAAGCCAGGCGGCGCGGCTCTTGACGGCGGTCACGATTTTATTGGCCTCGCCCGGCGCAACACTGCCATTCATGACCTGTCGTTGCAGGATGCAAAAAAAGGCGCGGCATTTTTCCGGCCGGTCGCCATAGAGCGAACAACTGCTGCCCGCAAGGCACGAACCCGGCTGATCGAATTGGAAGCTGCCTCTGGACCGGGCATAAACATCCACCCCGGCTTTTTCGATTTTTTTGATTTCATGGCTGAAGACGGTCACAGCGGTAAACAGCGAGCCGTCGCAACAGACGCCGCAGTTTTGGCAGAGCGCGCTGGCGGCCAGCGCCGTGTCGCCATCGTTGCCGATTTTGGCCGAGGAATCCATGGTGGGTAAAGATTATCGCCTGGGCGATACGGTAACAAGTTCGCCGTTCAGGAATTACCCAGCGGCGGCGATTATATCTTGAAACATTGCCATCAGATCAACTTTCACTAATTATGGCCGGCAAATATATTTTTCGGTGCAAGAAACAGCGGCGGCGCGGTGCCGGCACCGGAAAAAATACAATGGACAGGGACGCGGAATAAATGGAATCCAACATGCTTGATATGGCGCTCAGCGCCGCCGTGGCATTGTCTGACCCCTTGCGCCTCTCGTTCCTCGCCCTTGGCGTGCTTATCGGCCTGGTCCTCGGTGTCATTCCAGGCCTTGGCGGGCTGGTCGGGCTGTCGCTGTTGCTGCCATTTACGTTCAACATGGACCCGGTCACGGCGCTGGCCTTCATGATGGGGCTGAGCGCGGTGGTGGTGACTTCGGATACCATTCCGGCGGTCCTCTTTAGGTGTGCCAGGGACCGTCGGCTCGGCGGCGACCATCCTTGACGGCTATCCGATGGCGCGCAAGGGCGAAGCGGGCCGGGCTTTCGGGGCGGCCTTCACCGCCTCGGTGATCGGCGGGCTTTACGGGGCCATGCTGCTGGCCCTCTCTATTCCCATCATTCGCCCCATCATTTTGCAGATCGGCTCGCCGGAACTCTTGGCCATCTGCGTCTTCGGCTTGTCGTTGGTTGCGGTGCTCTCGGGCTCGACCCCCTTGAAGGGGCTGGCCGCCGCCTGCATCGGGCTGATGGTAGCCACGGCCGGCGATGATCCGCAGACCGGGACGCTGCGCTGGACTTTCGATACCCTCTATCTCTATGACGGCCTGCCGGTGGTGCCGCTGGCCCTCGGCCTGTTCGCCATCCCCGAGATCGCCGACATGGTGATCACCCGCCAAACGATCTCGGGCGGCGCCAACATCGGATCGCGCTGGTCCCAGTGGGAGGGCGTCAAGGATGTTTTTCGCAACAAGTTCCTGGTGCTGCGTTGCGCGTCCATCGGCTCCGGCCTCGGCGCCATCCCCGGCATCGGCGCCTCGGTCATCGACTGGATCGCCTACGGGCACGCGGTTCGCTCGATCAAGGATTCCGGCAAGACCTTCGGCAAGGGCGACGTGCGCGGTGTGATCGCGTCCGAGGCCTCCAACAACGCCAAGGAAGGCGGCGCATTGCTGCCGACCATTGCATTCGGTGTGCCCGGCTCGGC
>Ga0209089_10001053_pt1 | contig 25104 bp, 23 predicted proteins | sample ArcticOcean_MG_C_FD_187431 | JGI IMG/M metagenome (GOLD analysis project Ga0209089, IMG submission 187431) | Marine microbial communities from western Arctic Ocean - ArcticOcean_MG_CB2_150 (SPAdes) (version 2) | ecosystem: Environmental > Aquatic > Marine > Oceanic | place: Arctic Ocean: Canada... | reverse complement strand
GAATATTAGATTCACGAAATAATTTTAAAATTCCCATTGACATAATTGCAGCGGGAATAGAAGCAGAAATTGTCATACCTGCATATAGCCCTAAATAAGCCATTGCAGAAGAGAGAACTATTGATAAGATAATACTTAAAAAAAATGCTTTTACTGTTATCTCTTGTTTCATAATTTCAACTTACAGATTATTTAACAGGGGTGCAATTGCTGAGAACAAACCCTATAACTTGATCTAGATAATACTAGCGTAAGGACACAAAAAATGCAATATACTTTATCAATATTACTATTACTAACTCAACTCTTTAGTCAGTCTTTGACATTGGCAGGAGTAGTTGTAGATCAAAAGACTGGCTTACCATTAATAGATGCTAATGTGAGTTTTTATATCGAAGATGGAATGTCAATGAGTGGGACTAGTACAGACAATCTAGGTAATTTTTTTGCTGACAATTTACCAGAAGGAGTCAAGAAAGTAGAAGTATCTGTTATTGGATATACAACACTTTCAATATCAGTAGATGGTACAATGCAGACACTACGTTTTCAGCTTCAGAGAAAATCTATTGCGCTTGAAGAAATAGAGGTTTACTCAACATTTCGAAAAGTAAATGAAGGCGACTTAGCTTCATCAGCACGTATCTTTAGCAATGAGCTTAAGATTAGAGAAGGGCAACACTTTGCAGATATTATTCAGAATGTACCTAATTTGAATTATGCAGGTGGAAGTTCACGGCCTCGCTATTTCCAAATTAGAGGAGAAGGTTCTACTAGTCGTTATGCCGATCAAGGTCCACCAAGTACGTATGTTGGCCTAGTATTAGACGGGATGGACTTATCAGAACTGGGAATAATTACTCCATTGTTTGATATGCAACAAATAGAAGTATTGATGGGGGTTCAAACCAGTATGTTTGGTGCAAACGCCTCATCTGGCTTAATCAATTTTAAAACTAATGATCCTACTGATAAGCAAGAAGGATATGTATTCACACAATATGGTAGTCATAATTCTATTACTAATGGGATTGTTTATAATTTTGCATTACCTAAAGATTGGAGAATTCGATTAGTTGGACATAAACATTTATCCGATGGCTATAAAGAAAATCAATATGCTTCTAGCATGCTAAGTGATGATTTTACTTCAAATAAAAATGAATTATCTATGCGATTGAAAGCTTTGAATCAAACAGATCGTTTAACTCAAAAATATACACTGATTTATTCTGATTTTAATAACGGCTATGACGAATGGTCACCAGATAATAATGAAAATAACAAAACGTATACTGATAACCCTGGAAAAGACTCTCAAGAATCAAAAATACTGATCGCAGATTACGCATATGATTTGAATGAATTTGATTTAAGTGTAAATGTTGGAATGTCAGATAATACAACGTTGCATAGTTATGACTCTGATTGGGGAAATAATACATTTTGGGGATCTGATCCATATAATTGGGATGCATCAGTACAAGGATATAGTTATGACTTCTTTGATTCATTTACTAGAGATATTGATACACAATCTTTTGATATGCGACTTAATTCAAATGAGAGATTTAATGATAATTATGGTTTTGTATTAGGTTTATTTTCTTCAAGTTATCAAGAAGATACTAATGCTGTAGGTTATCTATATGGAGGATCTGCTACAACTCTTTCATCTGGATTTGATATTGATACATTTTCAATTTATGGAGAAGCCTCCTACGATCTTAATGACAACTCATCGTTCTCTTTAGCTCTTAGGAGTGAAGATAGATCAGTGCAGTATGCTGATATAAATGACCCTATTCATAGTTTTAAAGATGAACCTAATCCAAATATATCTTACAAGGTTTCTTTTGAACAGCATCCTATATCAAATCTGCATTGGTTTGCATATTATGCTGCAGGATATCATCCGGGAGGAATTAATCAAAATCCATACTTAGATAGCGATGAAAGAACTTATGAAAAAGAATCTTATACAGATATTACTGCTGGAATTAGATGGTTCAATGATAATATTAAATTTAGCGGATCTTTATTTTTTTTAACACATGATGATCATATTTTTGAAACAAATGAACAGTTAGATACAACTAATCCCAATGCTTTTGCATTCTTTAAAACAAATGCAGAGTCTGGAGCAGAGTATGGATTAGAATCTTCGGGAGAATTTAAAATAAATGATTCAATATCTTTAACAACTTCATTAGGATTATTGAGTTCAGAAGTAACATTCGGAGATCATGAAGAAGAAGCTCATGAAGATGACCATGAAGAGTATGAGCATGGCGAAAAAGCACATGCACCAAATTGGAATTATAGTTTTGGATTTAATTATAACTTTAATCTTGCAAAGAAATTAATGGTAGAAGTGTCTGGAAAAGATGGATTCATATATGATGCATCAAATGATGGATATGAGTCTGATTCTTATCACTTATTACATGCATATTATTCACAGTCTTTTGATAAGTTCAATTTAAAAGTATATGCAAAAAATATTTTGGATGAATCTTATGCAGTAAGAGGGTTTATCTTTGGGTTAGAGCCACCAACATATGCAACAAAATTATATAAAGCATACGGACCGCCAAGAGAGGTCGGTATATCATTAACCTATAGTTTATAAGCTCCTATTTTCATAACTTAGCAGTGCAATGCATTGCTAAGTTATGAGTTCTTCAAAAAACAACACAAAAAGACTATTTATCATTGATGGATATGCTACTTTATATCGTTCACACTATGCCTTAATTAGAAATCCATTAACGAATACAGCTGGTACACCTACTAGCGCTGTATTTGGATTTGCTAATCAAGTATTTCAGCTAATTGAAGATGAAAACCCAGATTATCTTGTTGCTGCTTTCGATTCGAAAGGTAAAAATTTTAGACATGAGCTTTATACAGATTATAAAGCAAATCGATCTGCAATGCCTGATGAAATTCAAACACAACTTCCATATTTATGGGAACTTTTAGATGCAATGAATATTCCAATATTAAGAGTGGGAGGAGTAGAAGCGGATGATATTATAGGAACAGTTGCCAAGATGTGTGATAAAGAAAATCTTCAATGCAATATTGTAAGTGGAGATAAAGATTTTATGCAATTAATTAACGACAAAACATTCTTATATGCCCCTCAAGCGAGGAAGCGTGCAAAAGAAGTGTTTAATAAGAAAAAAGTATTAGAAAAATGGGGAGTTGGTCCAGAACACATCATTGATTTACTAGGTTTGATGGGAGATAGTTCAGATAATGTTCCAGGCGTTCAAGGAGTGGGTCCAAAAACAGCAAAGAAGTTGATACAAGACTTTGGATCTATTGAAAATATATATGAAGAGATTGACAATATTAGCAATGAAAAAATGAGAGAAAAGCTATTAAATAGCAAAGAAAATGCTCTATTAAGCAAGCAATTAGTAACGATTCTAACTGATGTCAATATTGAGGCTACCATTAATGATTTTGAGAAAAAAGAGATGGATTCAGCCAAATTAGAAGACATTTTTAAAGAATTAGAATTTTCGGGTTTACTGAAAAAGATTGGTTCAAATGAATCTGTTGACACTCACACAGTAAAACGAGAAAAGAAATATGAAAATCTTACAAGCGTAGATCAATTAACATCATTTGTTAGTTCAATTAAAGAAAATGAATGGCTATCTGTTGATTTAGAAACCACATCTGTAAACCCTATGATTGCTGAGATTGTAGGATTTAGTTTTTCTGTCAAAAAAGATACTGGCGTATACGTTCCAATACGTTTTAAAGATAAGATAGATAATTTATTTGGAGAGGATGATCTTCAAGCTGCAATTGATATTCTAAAGCCAGTATTGGAAAATCCAGATATTCCAAAGACAGGGCAAAATATTAAATATGATGCATTAATCATGAAACGATATGGAATTAATTTAAATGGAATTGCTTTTGATACAATGATTGCTGCACATTTGATTAGTCCTAATGTCAGATCTTATAAGTTAGATAATTTATCTTTAGCACATCTGAATTATAAGATGATCCCTATACAAGACTTAATTGGATCAGGTAAGAATCAGATAACAATGGACCAAGTTACCTTAGAAGATGTATCTTTTTATGCAGCAGAAGATGCCGATGTTGTTATTGAATTAACTGGAATTTTTCTGAAAGAATTAAAAAATCAAAAATTATATAATTATTTTAAAGCGATTGAAATTGATTTATTACCTGTTTTAATTGACATGCAATTTAATGGAATCTTTGTTGATAAAGATTATCTTGCAATACGTTCTAATGAAATTGGTATAAAAATTGATGCCCTTCATAGTGAGATTATAAAATTAGCAGATCAAGATTTTAATGTGAATTCTTCTCAACAGCTTGCTGAGATTTTATTTGATAAATTAGAATTACCGATGATTAAGAAGCGATCTACGGCAGAGGCTATTTTATCGGAATTGAAAAATAAGCATGAGCTTCCAAAATTGGTTTTAGAGTATAGAAAGTTATTTAAATTGAAAAATACCTATCTTGATCCAATACCAACTAATATTAATCCAGTATCTAATCGAGTTCACTCTTCATTTAATCAGACTATGACAGCCACAGGAAGACTTTCTTCAAGTAGTCCAAATTTTCAGAATATTCCTATTAGAACAGAAGATGGAAGAGATGTAAGAAAAGCTATTAGAGCACAGTCATCAGATTATCAAATTTTTTCTGCAGATTACTCTCAGGTTGAGTTGCGAGTCATGGCGCATTTGAGTCAAGATGAAGCCTTAATTGAGGCCCTAAATAATGGAGAAGATATTCACACATTTACGGCAAAAAATATATTTGATATCGAAAAAGATGAAAATGTATTACCAGAGATGAGACGTACAGCTAAGATAGTAAATTTTGGAATTATGTATGGCGCAGGTCCATTTCGTTTAAGCAAAGAATTGGATGTTTCATTTGGGGAAGCTAAAAAGATAAAAGACGCTTATTTTAGCAAGTATAAAGGTATTGAAGGCTATATCGCGAAATCTAAAGTGCTTATTAAATCTGAGAAATCTGTACAGACTCTACTAGGAAGAAAGAGAGCTGTATGGGACTCAGATAGTCAAAATAAGATTCGAAGAGATGCTGCAGAACGAATGGCTATTAATATGCCTATTCAAGGGACAGCAGCTGAAATGATTAAGCTTGCAATGATTAAGATATATAAAGATTTAAAAGACAAAAATCTAAAATCAAAATTGATTTTACAGGTTCACGATGAATTACTCTTAGAGGTTCATAAAGATGAATTAGATTATATATCAGAAATGGTAGTGAAAAACATGAAAAATGCAATACAGCTAGACGTTCCAATAGAAATCGACTGCGGTTTTGGCCCATCTTGGTTTGAGGCGCACTAATGAATTATATTGGACCAAAAGTACATATTGATTTAACACAGTTAATAAAAAATTATCATCTTTTAAGTGATCAAGTCGGCAATATCCCTATTATGGCTACAGTAAAAGCTAATGGATATGGTCATGGCGCTGTGCAAGTATCAAAAGCATTAGAAAAAGAAGGAGTTAGATATTTAGCGGTCTTTACAATTGAAGAGGGTATAGAATTAAGAGAGGCTGGTGTTAAATCAGATATCTATATTTACTCAAAGCTAAATCCATACGGTTTAGATAAAGCTTTTGAACATCAACTTACTTTAAACATTTCTTCTTTTGATGATCTAAAAATTTTAAAAGCATATAATTCTCAAGGAAATACACTTAAAGTACATTTGAAGGTAGATACTGGCATGACACGATTAGGTGTAACTCATAGTCAAGCAGAAGATTTCTTAAAGCAAGCACAAGATATTGATTATATAGAAATTGAAGGATTGTATTCTCATTTTGCAACTGCAGATGAAGGAGATTTAACATATGCACAATCTCAATTAGATAAATTTAATGAAGTGTTAACGATTGCAGAAAAATTGGATATTAAACCTCCTTTGATCCACTGTAGTAATAGTGGGGCCATTTTAAACCTTCCAGAATCTCGATTTAATATGGTAAGAGCAGGAATGTTGCTGTATGGAGCCTTTCCATCCGATGAAGTGCCACAAGATTTGCCAATTAAACCGGTGATGACCTTTACCGCGCCTGTGGTAGAAGTAAGAGATGTTAAAGCAGGAACCCATATTAGCTATGGGGGAGTCTATACTACTGAAAAAGATACAAGAATTGCAGTAGTGCAAGCAGGATTTGCAGATGGAGTACCGCGACCTTGGTATGTAGATGGGTTTGTAAAGTTTAAAGATCAAAATTTCAAGATTACTGGAAGAATTTGTATGGATCAGCTCATGATTGATGTTGGATCAGCTGATATTCAGTATGGAGATGAAGTCTTAATTTTTGGTTCCAATGAGCATGGAACAATCGATGTAAATGAAATTGCAAACACTATTAATTCTACATCATATGTCTTAGTGACTGCAATTGGGATTCGTCCGAAAAGAATATATTAAATTAGATAAAATCGAGGAGCAAACTAAAACCTAACCAAGGGTAAATGAAAGGAATTAAGAGGTAATTTTTAAATCTTAATCTGCTCCTCATTTTAGTATATGTTTTATATAAAAAAAGGTTCCTCCTTTTTCTTTTTTTACTTATTATACAAGCATGATCGCGGGATGGAGCAGCTTGGTAGCTCGTCGGGCTCATAACCCGGAGGTCGTAGGTTCAAATCCTACTCCCGCTACTAAAAAGTTATGATGTACTATTTTATACTATCAATTTTATTTCTAATAATAATGTTAGGGTTAACATTAGTGATTAGGAAAAGTGAATTCTCACTTGAATTATCCTTGATTTCACTTCTTTCTCTAGTTTTTTTTATTAATTTATTAGTATATCCTTATATTTATGGTCCAAAGGTCTACGTTATGAAACATGCAAATCACTTAGCACAAAAATTTATTATTACGGATGGCCATATTGATATCCCTTGGCGTTTACATAAAGGTGGATATGAAGATTTATCTGTAAGAACTCTAGGTGGAGATTTTGATTATGTTCGTGCAATAGAAGGCGGACTAAATGTTCCTTTTATGTCAATATATGTTCCTGCTACTTATCAAGTGACCGGTGGAGCAAAAGCAATGGCAGAAGAATTAATTGAAACGGTAGAAAGAATTACAACCGATCATCCAGATAAATTTGAGATTGCATATAATGTTTCAGATGCCGATAGAATTGTTAACGAAGGAAAGATAGCGCTTCCAATGGGTATGGAAAATGGAGCTCCTATAGAAGGAGATTTAGAAAATATTGAATATTTTCATAATAAAGGAATTAGTTATATTACTTTAACTCATTCTAAAGATAATGCTATCTGTGATTCTTCATATGATACAACAGGTACTCATCAAGGTTTGAGTAGTTTTGGTGCAGAAGTAGTTGCGGAGATGAATAGAGTAGGAGTTATGGTGGATATATCTCATGTATCTGATAATGCTTTTTATCAAGTAATGGATATTACAAAAGTTCCTGCAATAGCTTCTCATTCTTCATGCAGACATTTCACTCCAGGTTTTGAACGAAATATGAGCGATGATATGATTAAACGTCTTGCTGAAAATGGTGGCGTGATTCAGATTAATTTTGGTTCATCATTTGTTACTCAAGCGTCACAGGATAAGCGTACTGCAAATGGAGAAAAAGTAAATGCATATGCAGAAGAAAATAATTTAGAAGCTGATGATTCTAAAGTTCAAGAATTTGCTAAACAGGTTGCTAAAGACAATCCTATCTTTTGTGATGTGACAGATGTAGCAGACCATATTGATCGCGTAGTAGAATTAGCTGGTATTGAACATGTTGGCTTTGGATCAGATTATGATGGAGTAGGAGATACTCTTCCATATGGCCTTAAAGATCCTTCTGATTTTCCTAATTTAATATATCATTTATTAAAGAGAGGTTACTCTGAAGAGGATATCGAAAAAATATGTTATAAAAATGTATGGCGTGTTTGGAAAGCAAATGAAGAATTTGCTAGATCTCAAAGTTAATATATTTGTTTATTGAGAAATTTGTCTTAATCGTTCAAAAACAATTGCACTCACAGCTGAAGATACATTAAGAGAATTCATATTATTTGACATTGGAATTGTAGCGGTAAAATCAGAATTTTTTAATACCTGCTTACTTACTCCATTGCCTTCTCCACCAAAGATTAATATCGAACGACCTTTCAAATCTATTGAATACCAATCTTTTGCATCAATATTATTTTCAAAGCTTGTAATCCAAAAATCATTTTTCTTAAAATGTTCAATAGCTTGATTAATATTTACTGCAGAATAAAGAGGTATTTTAGCAAAACCTCCTTGACTTACCTGAGCCACCGCACTAGTCATAGATACACTATTTCTGTCGGTGATAATAACTCCATCAACGCTTCCTCCAGCACAGATACGTAGTATTTGACCTAGATTATGAGGGTCCTGAACTTGATCGAGAATCACATAACATGCATTTTTTTGTTCTGCTACTGGTAGAGATGAGAAGCTGGACGCTTGTGCTTTTATCAATATTCCTTGAGATCTATTGCTATCAATTTTTTCCCTGAAGCTATGGCTATCAAGTATAATAACTTTATCTTCAGGTATTTTTGCACACAATGTTTTGATACCTTGATGGTTGTATGCAGGAGAATTCTTCTCAATATAGATTCGATTAACTTCTGTTAGGCTTGACTCCATAGCATCATGACACCCATTAATGCCATATACTGAAATTCGATGTTTTGTAAATTTGTCCATAAATTATGCTTAAATTTAGTAAAGAAATTGATGATAAAAATTAAAGAATCAGAATTACACATTTCATTTATAAGATCTCGAGGTCCTGGAGGTCAGAATGTAAATAAAGTTTCTACTGCCGTTCAGTTGAGGTATAGTATTGTTAATGCTGACATTCCAGAAGATATTAAAAATAGATTCTATGATAAGTATCGTAATAAAATATCAAAAAATGGGGATGTTATCATTGTTGCACAATCACATAGGACACAAAATAGAAATAAAATGGATGCTATTAATCGACTAGAAAATTTGTTTTCAGATATAAAAATTCCTGTAAAGCGAATTGCTACGAAACCTTCTAGAGGTTCGAAAGTTAAAAGAATTGAAAGTAAGAAGAAAAGATCGGTAGTGAAGAAAAATAGAAAAAAGGTAATACTAGATGAGTAGATATATCATGATGTTGCTTATATCATCTATGCTTATTGGACAGGACGATATAGAGAAAAAGAGTTTATCTATTCCAGCTCTTCTGGCAGAAGAAATGACTGATCTTGAACTAATGTTAGTTGCTGACATAAATACCAATGAAACTTTAAGTGAGTTTTTAAAACTAAATGTAATTTCTAATTTTTTAAAATTAAATGCACCACAATATGATCGTTTTGCTAAAAAGAATAATATTGGAATGCTGCTTCCAGTTAATACTTCATCTTCGCTTTATTTAGATAGAGGTATTGTAGGTTGGATTGAAGCAAATGAATATGTTCAAGAAAATAATGATAATTATTCTGTAGGATTTTTTGGAAGTACGGGAGAAAAATTTAGTTACTATAATTCAAGAAAAGGATATGTAGATATAGATAATTACTTTAAAGATTCTTGGGATAAGCGATCTATAGATGACTACATTCGCTACATGCACATATCGCCTTATATGCCCGATTCTGAACAAAATACCATATATGACCCCAATCGAACTCAGTAAAGCGTTAGACGGTGTCGTAGATCTCGATAGTTCGCTGCTTGGAAAACAAGTATTGGGAATTAGTGCGAATTCAAAAGAGATTGGTCCTGGATTTGTATTCATCGCTATTAATGGATCTAAATTTGATGGAAATAATTTCATAAATGAAGCCTTACTTAAGGGAGCAGTATGTGTTATTAGCGACTCAAAACATATAGAGCAGACCAATGAAATTATGAAGGTAAAAAATGCTAGAAAAGCACTTGGAAAAATTTCAGCTAATTTTTATCGTCATCCTGAAAAGAAAATTAAACTTATTGGGGTAACAGGAACCAACGGTAAGACTTCTACAACATTAATATTAAAAAATATTCTTGAGTCTCACGGAAAAAAAGTGCTTCAAATTGGAACTTTAGGCGTTATTCCAAATATAGTTAATAATGATTTTGGTTTAACTACTCCCGACTCTATAGATATCTTTAAGATACTCAATATCGCAGTAGAAGAAGAGTACGATTTTGCTATATTAGAAGTTTCGTCACATGCTTTGTCTCAAAATAGAATTGATAATCTTAAATTTGATTTTGCAGGCTTTACCAATCTTACTTTAGATCATTTAGATTATCATAGTACTATTGAGAACTATTTTAATGAGAAGAAAAAATTATTTGGACTGATAAAAGACGATGGATCAAGTCTAATACTTAATGATAGTAGCTATGGCAAAGATATTTGCAATGAATATGATAATACCAATACTATATCTTTTAAGAACAAAGACGCTGACTTCTATTGTCTAGATTTTAGTTTAGATCATAATGGTACTACCGCTATTTTCAATTTTAAGGGCACCTCTATAGACATTGCTTCAAAACTAGTAGGAAAGTATAATCTTGAGAATATTATTTTAGCCGCTACTATTGCTTTTGAGATAGGAGTTGATATAGCATCAATTAAAGATGGGATTAGTTCATGTAAATTTATTCCTGGGAGATATGAATTTATATCTAATAAGGGTCCAGCTGTTATTATCAGTGACTATGGACATACTCCAGATGCATATGCTAATGTTTTAGAATCTATCAAAGATGTATACCATAGTAAAAATATTAAAGTTCTATTTGGAGCTGGCGGTAATAGAGACAAGTCAAAAAGAGCAGAAATGGCAAAGGCAATAGAGCTGTTTGCAGTTCAATGTTATTTGGCTCCCGACAACCCAAGATTTGAAAATATTGATGATATTAACCGTGAAGTTGTGCAAGGTTTTTCAAAAAATATCTATGAGATATTTAATGATAGAAAAAAAGGACTAATAGCAGCATTAGAAGAGTTAACCGAAGCTGATATCTTAATTATTTTTGGAAAAGGGAATGAAGAGTATCAAGAGATTGATGGTAAAAAATTATACTACTCTGATAGAAAAATTATAGAGGAATTTTATGAGAGTTGATATACAGCAACCTGAATTATTTACTGCATACTTCTCTAATGAAATTGATTGTCAAATTGATTATTTGATATCTGGTATTAGTACAGATAGCAGAGATGTTAAAGAAGGTGATTTATTTTTAGGTATTAAAGGAGAACATTTTGATGGCTCTAGTTTTGTAAATCAAGCCATTGCAGATGGAGCAGTTTGTTCTCTTGCAGAGTCTGGCGCTAAATCAGATAATGTATTTATTGTTGATAATGTTACGTCATTAATTGGAAAAATTTGTGCTAGATGGATGGATAATTTTGAAGGTTATACTATTGGAATAACAGGAACAAACGGTAAAACAACATCAAAAGATATGATATATCATATTTTAAGTAAATCAGGATATCGAGCATGTAAGACTGAAGGTAATTTTAATACATCTATCGGAGTTCCTTTGAGCATATTTTCTTTTTCAGATAGCGCAGATTATTATGTTCTAGAACTTGGAGCAAATCAAGCTGGAGATATCAAACATTTATCATCGATGATTAAACCAAACTGTGCTATTGTAACCAATATATCTGATGCTCATTTAGATGGATTTGGTTCTTTTGATAATATTATTAAAGAGAAAACATCTATCTTTGATTATTCAGATATAGGATTTTATAGATCACAAATCAATATTGACTATTCAAATCCTAAAGTCAAATTATTATCAGATAGTTTAGAAAATTTTCATTATCCAGAAGGGTTGAATTCGATGTTTGATAAAAACAGAGCCTTACTAGCAAACGCTTTCACAGTATATCACGCTTGTAATGCTATTATGGATATATCTATCGATGATTTCTTTACATTGATTGAAGACTTTTCTTTGCCAAAAGGTAGAGGACAAGTACATCTTTTAAATAATAATATAAAAATGATTGATGATACATATAATGCAAATCCGGAATCTGTAAAAGCAGCAATTGATAATCTTGCAAAATATGATAATGAAGGAAGAAAGATATTTGTCTTTGGGGATATGAAAGAACTTGGTAGTGATCAGATAAGATTTCATAAAGAGATTGGCGATTATTGTTCAGAAAAAATTGATATTATAATGTGTTATGGTGATTTAACAAAAAATACGATTAATCGTAGTAACAAAATTCCAATACAACTACATTTTGATACGAAAAAAAGCTTATCTAAGGAACTTTGTAATGCAATGCAGGAAAATGATGTAATTTTATTAAAAGGTTCTCGCAGTATGAAATTAGATTTAATAATAGAAGATATTATAAATTATGTTAAATGAAATATTAGAGCCATTTAAAGATTATTTTAGTTTTTTAAATCTATTTGAGTATATCACATTTAGAGCAGGCGCAAGTGCAATCCTTTCTCTATTAATCAGTTTTATTTTTGGTCCAGTTATTGTCAGGAAACTGACAGAATTACAAATTGGAGAATCAATTGGAGAACATGGTCCAAAAAGTCACCAGAAGAAGCAAGGTACGCCGACCATGGGTGGAGTGCTTATCATTTTGGCAACGATTATACCTACTTTATTATTTGCAGATATGAGTAATTTATTTATAAGAATTATTTGTTTTTCAATGGTTTGGATGGGTTGTATTGGTTTTTATGATGATTATTTAAAGTCTGTCAAGAAGCGAAAGGGTGGGCTAAAAGGGAGATATAAATTAATTGCACAATCAATACTAGGAGTGTTGATATCTTTTCTTATTATTCAATCAAATGTCTATGGAGAATATACTCTATCAACCTTTGTGCCATTTTTAAAAAATGCATCAATTAATTTCTATTATCCACTTATTTATGCATCTTTTATAATTCTTGTTGTATCAGCGACATCAAATGCTGTTAATCTTACAGATGGTCTTGATGGTTTAGCTGCAGGATTGCTTGCAATTTCTATGACTGTATTTGGAGTTATTTCATACATATCTGGTAGAGTTGACTTCTCCGACTATTTAAATATTGCCTATATCCCTCTAGCAAGTGAATTGACTATATTTGCTGCTGCATTTTTCGGAGGATGTTTAGGATTTTTATGGTTCAATGCAAAGCCAGCATTAATTTTTATGGGAGATGTAGGATCTCTTTCGAGTGGTGCAGCTCTTGGAACATTAGCTATCTTATTAAAGAAAGAAGTATTATTAATTATTGTTGGTGGAGTATTTGTTATGGAGACATTATCGGTGATTCTACAAGTGTTGTATCATCGATATACAAAGAAAAAGTATGGTACTCCAAAAAAATTATTTTTAATGGCACCATTACACCATCATTTTGAACTTAAAGGATGGCCTGAATCAAGAGTAGTAGTACGATTTTGGCTTATTGGAATCTTGTTTGCACTATTATCCCTTACAACGTTTAAAATCAGATAAAAATGAGAAGAGATACTGTTAGTGTAAAAGTTGGTACAGTCAATATTGGAAGTAATCATTCTATTAAAACTCAATCTATGACTACAGTTTCAACACTTGATACAAATGCTAGCGTTGAAGAAGCTATTAGAATTATTGATGCAGGAGCAAAACTAGTACGCTTTACAGCTCCAAATACTAAAGAGGCTGAGAACTTAGAGAATATTAAATCTGCCATAAGAGAAAAAGGATATGATACGCCTTTTGTTGCGGATATACATTTTGTACCTAAAGCTGCACTGGCTGCTGCAAGAATCGTTGAAAAGGTTCGAATTAATCCAGGAAATTATGTAGACAAAAAGAAATTTAAGGTTATAGAGTATGACGATGAAACCTATAATAGTGAAGTAAAAAGAATTGAAGAAAAATTTGTACCTCTTATTGATATTTGTAAGAAATATAATACTGCAATGAGAATTGGAACTAATCATGGATCTCTTTCTGATAGAATTATGAATCGATTCGGAGATACTCCGTTAGGTATGGTAGAATCAGCATTAGAATTTTTAAGGATTTGTGATAAGAACGACTTTGATCAAGTAGTATTATCTATGAAGTCTAGTAATCCGCTTGTAATGATTCATGCTTATCGGTTACTAGTGCATAAAATGGAATTAGAAGGTATGTGTTTCCCTCTTCATTTAGGTGTAACAGAAGCAGGAGACGGTATTGATGGAAGGATTAAATCTGCATTGGGTATCGGCACGTTACTATCCGAGGGGATTGGAGATACAATTAGAGTTTCTCTTACCGAAGATCCTGAATTTGAAATCCCTGTTGCAGATAAAATTCTTAATAAAATTGATAGTTTATCTTCTAAAAATTCAATTGACTATTCAGATCCTAGATCAGTTTCATATTTAAAAAGATCTACAAATGAATGTTCTAATATAGGATCAAATAATGTACCGATAGTAATTTCAAATTCTAGCAAAGTGTTTGAAGATTGTTCTCCTGATTACATTTATTCAGAAAATATTATGAATTTTAAAAGCAGTCAGAAATATGTTGTTCCCTATGACTTATGGACAGATAAAAAAGAGAGTAATTTATTTCCTTTCTTTGAATCATTGCAGTCTTATAGAAAATCAGATTCTCAATCTGAAGAATTAAATTTTGTACAACTAGATATGAGAAGGTTAACTAATTCTATAATTAGTTCAATGCCATCAAATACTGTTTTTGTATTAAATATTGACGGATATAATAGTTATGATATAAGAAAAAGTTTTAATTTCTTTGAGAGTCAGAATATTTTAAATCCAGTTGTTCTGAAGGGTGAGTATAATTCGAAAGATCTTGAAAAAAATATAGTAGAAAGCTCCATTGATTTTGGATCTTTATTGCTTGAGGGTTACGGTAACGGTTTATGGATAGACTCTAAAACACATTCCGACAAGATTAATGAATTAAGTTTTTCAATACTTCAAAATACTAGAACGAGAATTTTTAAGACAGATTATATATCATGTCCATCATGTGGAAGAACAAAGTTTAATTTGCAGGAAACTACAGCCCTTGTAAAGAAACATACCAGCCATCTTAAAGGTCTTAAAATATCAGTAATGGGATGTATTGTAAACGGACCAGGAGAAATGGCTGATGCAGACTATGGCTACGTAGGCTCAGGTATTGGATTAATTTCCCTCTATAAAGGTCAGAATATAGTTAAGAAAAATATTATCAGTGAAAATGCAGTGGATGAGTTAATTGCTTTAATCAAAGATAATAATGATTGGATTGAACCGAAAATTTAAATTCGTGATTCCTTGACGAAGTTAAGTTTTATTAGTAATGTAGCCTCAGATACAAAAAACTATATAATATGGAAGATATATACAAAATGATTTTAACTATGAATTTGATGCCACTTATCGTTGTGGTAGTAGGAACATTCTTAGGTATTTTATTTAAAAGATACCTATTTAGTAAGCTAAAGAACTTGTCAGATAGTAGTTCATGGAAAGGTGACGACGTAGTTATTAATGCAATTGACTCTGTTATTGTTTTTTGGTTTTTTCTTGGTTCTCTTTCACTTGCTTTTAATGATATAAATTTTGGAGATCCATATAATGGATATGCATCAAAAATAATACTTTCTTTCTTAGTAATGTCAATGACTGTTACTGCTTCTAGGGTATCCCTAGGATTCCTTGATGTATGGTCTAAAAATAATAGCTCTCTTCCATCCACCGGTATTTTTAAAGGCTTAATTAATGCAACTATTTTCTCATTAGGATTTTTATTTATCTTACAATCATTTGGAATATCAATTACTCCACTTATCACCGCTTTAGGTGTTGGTGGTTTAGCTGTTTCTCTGGCTTTAAAAGACACTCTTTCAGACTTATTTGGTGGGATTAATATCATTTTAAGTAAGACAATGAAAGAAGGAGATTATGTCGAGCTGAGTAATGGGTATCAAGGATATGTTAAAAATATCGGATGGAGATATACTACCATACAAGAAAGAGCAAATAATGTAATATCAATCCCAAATTCTGTTCTTTCTGGGTCTGTATCAAAAAATTATACTTCAATGGACGCAGCTTTTAGAGTTCCTATACAGGTAGGAGTTTCTTATGATAGCGATTTAGATCATGTAGAAAAAATAGCTCTTGAAGTAGCAGGAAAGATTTATGAAGAGCTAGACTGTGTCAGTAAGGATTATAAACCAACAATTCGATTTAGAGAGTTTGCTGCCTCAAGTATTAATTTCTTCATCTATTTTCAAGGAAAGAAATTTGGTGATCATAATGTTATTTTAAATGCATTTATTAAGAAGCTTCATAAGCGTTTCCAACAAGAGAATATTGAAATCCCATATCCTATTCGTACAGTAATACATAAAAATGAAGCTAAGAATTAAACCTTTTAACGATAAAGCAAAAGCTTTATATGAAAATCATTCACATTTTCACTCAGGTGATGCTGGATTAGACTTATTTGTGATAGATGATCAGGTTATCCCTGGAAATTCTACACAACCTATTCATTTACAAATTGCATGTGAAAATTTAGATAATAAGGCATATTATTTATTTCCTAGATCTAGTATATCAAAGACCCCTATTCGATTGGCTAATTCTATTGGACTAATTGATGGAGGCTATAGAGGAGAACTTGTAGGAATGGTTGATAATATATATAGCGAAGATTATCATGTGAAAAACGGGGAAAGATATTTTCAGTTAGTAGCTGTTGATAGTTCACCAATTGAATTTGAGCTAGTAGAAGAGTTATCAGATTCTAGTAGAGGTGAAGGTGGTTTTGGAAGTACTGGAAAATAATTTCAGAGTATATTAATCTTGATAAATAAAATTAGTTTGATATTTCTAAGTATTTATGCTAAAATTCAACCGCAAAATTTTTTAGTAAAATAAGTTAAATAATGGAGGAAAAATGGCTCTAAAAATTAAACCACTCGAAGATAGAGTTATTGTAGAAGCAATGGCTGCTGATGAAAAGACAGCTAGTGGAATTATTCTACCAGATACTGCACAAGAAAAACCTCAACAAGGAACTGTTCTTGTTGTTGGATCAGGTAAATCCTGTAATTGTGACTGTTGTAAGGGCGACAAATGTTGTTCTAATTCTATGACTGTGAAAGCAGGAGATAAAGTTTTATACGGAAAATATTCAGGCACTGAAATCAATCATGAAGGAAAAGATATTCTTATCATGAGAGAAAGTGACATATTAGCAATAATTTAAAGGAGATTATATAATGGCTAAAGATATAGCATACGATACAGAAGCTCGCGCAGCTCTAAAAAGAGGTGTAGACAAGCTTGCAAATGCAGTAAGAGTAACATTGGGACCAAAAGGTAGAAATGTAGTAATTGAGAGAAAATTTGGAGCTCCAACTGTTACAAAAGATGGAGTTACAGTTGCTAAAGAAGTAGAACTTGAAGATCAGCTAGAAAATGTTGGTGCGCAAATGGTAAAAGAAGTTGCATCAAAAACATCTGATGTTGCAGGAGATGGAACAACGACAGCTACAGTGCTTGCTCAATCTATTATTGCCGAAGGATTGAAAAATGTTACCGCTGGAGCAAATCCTATGGAAATTAAGAAAGGAATAGATCTTGCTAAAGATAGAATAATTGATTTTATTGCAAAGATTTCTAAAGACATTCCTAATTCCAATCAAATTGCACAAGTTGCTACAATTTCAGCAAATGATGACCAAGAGATTGGCTCAAAGATTGCCGAAGCAATGGATAAAGTAGGTAAAGATGGTGTAATTACTGTTGAAGAATCAAAAACTGCTGAAACTTATCTAGAATTTGTTGAAGGTATGCAGTTTGATAGAGGTTATCTATCTCCATACTTTGTTACTAATTCTGATGCTATGGAAGCAGACCTAGACGATCCTTTTGTTTTAGTTCATGATAAAAAAATTAGCAATATGAAAGATTTACTTCCTCTGCTTGAAAAAGTGGTACAGGCGGGTAGACCTATTCTGATTATTGCTGAAGATATAGAAGGCGAAGCTCTTGCAACGCTCGTTGTTAATAAGTTAAGAGGCACATTTAAAGTATTGGCAGTAAAAGCTCCAGGATTTGGTGATAGAAGAAAATCTATGCTTGAAGATATCGCTATTTTAACCGGTGCAACTGTGATATCAGAAGAGCAAGGATATAAGCTTGAAAATGCTACCCTAGAATACTTAGGATCTTGTAAAAAAGTTGTCAGCGACAAAGACAATACAACATTGGTTGATGGAAGCGGAAAAAAAGATGCTATTACAGCAAGAGTAAATGAAATCAAAGTACAAATTGAAAAAACGACTTCTGATTATGACCGTGAAAAAATGCAAGAAAGACTAGCAAAATTATCAGGAGGAGTTGCTGTACTTAATGTTGGCGCTGCGACTGAAGTAGAAATGAAAGAAAAGAAAGCTAGAGTAGACGATGCATTGCATGCTACTAGAGCAGCCGTAGAAGAAGGGATTGTTGCTGGTGGTGGAGTAGCGCTCCTTAGAGCAAGCTTAGAGCTTAAGAAGGTCAAAGCTACAGCCAGCGAGCAAGTTGGAGTAAATATTATGACACGCGCACTAGAAGGTCCAATACGTCAGATTTGTTCAAATGCAGGAGTAGAAGCTTCTATTGTTGTTCAAAAAGTGCTTGAAGGAAAAGATGATTTTGGATATGATGCGAGAAACGATGAGTATGTTAATATGTTTAAAGCTGGAATTATAGATCCAGCTAAGGTTGCAAGAGTGGCAGTAGAGAATGCTGCTTCTATATCCGGACTATTATTGACTACAGAGGCAGCTATTACAGATCAACCTGAAAAAGATACCCCAATGCCTGGCGGAGCCCCTGATATGGGCATGGGCGGCATGGGCGGCATGGGCGGCATGATGTAATGTTGTTTATCGTAAAATAAATACATAAAAAACCCTCATCTTTGAGGGTTTTTTGTTTGTAATATTGTCTATGGAAAAAATTACAATAAAAGATATCAGGCTAGTTGGATTTCATGGCTTATATGATGATGAAAAGAAAGATGGTGTTAATCTGGGTTTTGATATAGAATTATTTTTTCACAATCAAATAAATAATAACTGTGATGATATCGATCAAACTATTAACTATGTTGATGTTATTGATACTGTTAAGCGTATTAATTCATCAGATAGTTTCAATTTAATAGAAACGCTATGCCATAAACTGCTTAATGAAATAATGGAGCTTTACAATCCCTTAAAAGCAATTGTAAAGATAAGAAAATTTAAATTGCCAATAGATACACCGCTTAGTTTTGTTGAGGTCGAGATGACAAAGGAAAATGATGTCTGATACTATTTATTTATCTTTAGGATCAAATTTGGGAGATAAGGAATCTAATATTGCTTCATGTATTGCTATGCTTGGTGCTTATGTAGAAAATACAAATATAAGAACCTCTTCTTTCTATATATCAGAGCCGTTATATAATACGAATCAACCTTCTTTTATTAATATTATAGTTGAGTTGAAAACAACATTTACACCATTTCAGTTCCTAGATAAAATTCATGATATAGAAAAGATGCTAGGACGTAAAATAGATAGAGAAAAAAATGCTCCAAGAACAATTGATATTGATATTGTTCTTTTTGGAGATGCTTTTATGGAGACTGCTGAACTTACTATTCCACATTCTCATGCTTTATTGCGTAAATTTGTGTTAGTTCCATTAGCGGAGCTTGTTCCAGATAAGATTTTTCCTGGAACAAAGCATAAGATGATTGATTTATTAGAAAAATGTCCTGATACTTCAACAGTAGATAAATACTTAATCGATAAGAAAGCATGAGCCAGTTAGATTCATATATTGCAATAGAAGGTCCCATAGGAGTAGGAAAAACAAGTTTAGGAGAAATGATTGCTGAAAAATTAAATGCTAGAAAAGTATTTGAAGATTTTAAAGCAAATCCATTTTTAGAAGAATTTTATGAAGATCCAGATAATAATGCTCTTCAAACTCAAATATGGTTTTTATTGCAAAGATATCAACAGCAACAGAAAGAAATTAAACAGTTAAATGCATTCCAGAAGGGAGTGATTACAGATTACATGTTTGAGAAAGATAGATTATTTGCGGAATTCACTTTAAGATCTCAGGCTGAATTTGAGTTATATTCAAGTGTTGCAGACATTCTAGAGAAAGATATTATAAAACCAGATATGGTAGTGTATTTGCAAGCAGATACTTCACGCTTGATGAAAAATATTAAACACAGAGGTCGTGATTTTGAAAAAGGTGTGACAACTGAATATATCAATCAGGTTAATGAAAAATACCAAGAATTTTTTGTTAATTATGACGAAAGGCCTCTTCTTGTTATCAATGCTAATAATATTGATTTTGTTAACAATCCTGATGATTTTAAAAATTTATTAGAAGTCATACAGGAGCCTGCACAAGGAAGAAGATATTTTAATCCCTCATAAACTATGTTAAAATGGATAATAGCAGCTGGTGTACTTTTTATGGTATATAAATTCTTTAATAGAGAAGAAGGTACATCTATATTAAAAAAAGATACAAAAATAGATTATAAGAAAGTCAAAGATGCAGAATTTGAAGATCATGAATAGATATAAATATATGCTATCAATATTTTTAGCTAAAACTGCAATAAAAGTAGCTATTATGATGATAATCTCTTCCTCACTGTACAGTCAGGAAAAGTCTCATAATCTTAATTTTATGTTTACAAATAATGGTTATGGATTTGGATATGAATTTGAAAAATTTTCTAAGGAAAACTTATCTATTGGTACCGATTTAAGATTTTATGATATCAGAAGCGATGAATATCCAGTGTATGATCCATTTTTCAATCAATACAAAATTATAGGAGAGAAAAATATCACCATGTTGCCTCTTTATCTTAGAGTAAACTACTATCCATTTCAAGGCAAGATTGCAAATAACTTTGAACCGTATGTGCTTTTTGCTATAGGACCAATGATATCAATTGATGGCGATGAAAATATAAGAAGTTTTTCAAAAAGATGGTCTAATGCAGATACTCAAATTAATCCAGGAGGGTCGATAGGTTTTGGAGTTAACTTTAATACTAGCACCTCAAATACTCTTTCATTTGGATTAGGATATGACTATTTACAAGTACAAGAACCTATTCACGATAAAAAGGACTATGGTGGAGCTTTTTTGTATTTAAAATATAAGATAAATCGTGAGTAAGTTTTCTTTTGTAAATAAAAAGAATATTCAAAATAATAATTTTTTTTTGGATCAAGATGAATCTCATCATTTAATAAATGTATTACGCCTGAAAATAAATTCTAATATATGGTTAACTGATGGTGAGGGTGGAACTTATTATTCTAGAGTTGATACTTTTACAGATAAAAATATAGTAGAAGGTTCTATCGTAGAATATTATACCAATCAAAATGAATTGAACTATCATGTTCATCTTGGGCTACCAATTATTAAGAATTCCAGAATGAAAATTGCAGTAGAAAAATCTGTAGAATCTGGAATCAAAGAATTAACTCCGTTATATTTGGATAGATCAATAAAATCAAATGTTTCAGTAAAGAAAATGACTTCTGTTATGCTCTCAGGAGTAAAGCAATCTATGAGAAGTGTAATACCAAAGATTAATCCCGTAGCTCAATTAGAAGATTGGTATGATATAGAAGCATTGAATATTGCTGCTTTAATTGAATCCAAAGACACTTTAACACTTTTTAAAGATGAAATTTTTAGCGCAGTTAATGCCAATAAGAAGATTTCAATCTTAATTGGTCCGGAAGGTGGATTTTCTTCAAAAGAAAAAGAGTTTATTTATGATAATAAATTTCTTAAAGTTAGTCTTGCTAAAGCAGTGCTAAGAGCAGAGACTGCTGTAGTATCGATTTTATCGATTTTAAACGAATTAATGGCGCAATATGAGTAAAACAATTTTTCAGAAAATTATAAATAGAGAGATTCCAGCTAAAATTCTTTATGAGGATAATGATGTGATTGCAATTGAGGATATTAATCCTGTTGCACCAGTGCATGCTCTTATAATACCTAAGAAATGCATTGAAACATTAAATGATTTAGACCCAATAGATGCTGATATTGTAGGTAAGCTGGTATTGGTAGCAAAGAATCTTGCTAAAGAATTAAAAATTGATCAATCTGGCTATAGAACAGTATTTAATTGTAATGATGACGGAGGTCAAACCGTACATCATATTCATCTTCATTTAGTTGGAGGAAGAAAAATGAATTGGCCGCCAGGATAGACTTATGCATATTTCAAAATTAGAATTATTTGGATTTAAATCTTTTGCAAAAAAACAAACTATACTATTGGATAGTGGAGTAACTGGCATAGTTGGACCTAATGGTTGCGGTAAAACCAATATTGTAGATGCAATTAGATGGGTATTAGGAGAGCAAAAAACATCTAGGTTAAGAAGTTCTAAAATGGAAGACCTAATATTTAATGGAGCTTCGAATATTAAACCTCTAGGTCTATGCGAGGTTTATTTAACAGTACAAAATGACAAAGGCTTACTACCTATTGAATACAATGAAGTAGAAATTGGTAGAAGATTGTATCGCAATGGTGATAGTGAATACTTTATTAATAGAACTTCTTGTAGGTTAAAAGATATCTACAATTTATTTGTTGATACAGGTATGAGTTCAGATGCTTATTCTGTTATTGAACTTAATATGATTGAACAGATTTTATCAGACAAGGATGATAGTAGGCGTTCGATGTTTGAAGAAGCAGCTGGCGTGAATAAATATAAATCACAAAGACGTTCTGCTTTAAGAAAATTTGAGTTAAATAATAGAGATTTAGAAAGAATTGACGACATTATTCTTGAGATTGAAATGCACGTAAAAGGTCTTGAGTTACAATTGAAAAGATTTAAAAGGCACGAGAAATTAAGCCTTGAATTAAAAGATATAGAAATTAATTTAGCTTCAGCAAAAGTTCTTGAGTTAGAAAAAATAATCAAACCTCTCGAGGCTTTACTTAAAAAGAAAAATACCTTATTGAAGAAAAGTACTTCTAAAAAAGAGTCTGAAAGTGTAGAGCTTACGGATGCTAGAAATTTTTATTTAGCAGAAAAAGAAATCGTAGAAAAAATGAAGGTAGATGTTGATAACTTTACTGAGAGTTTACTAAAAGAAGTCCAAACTAAAAATCGTGAATCTTCCAAAGGCATGGAAGTGCTTGAACAGGAATTGCAAAAGAAAATTAGTCAGCTAAATCAATTTGATAAAGATTACATTAAAATAGTTTCAGATTGTAACGATTGTGGTAAGCCTGTTACTATTATTTCGGAATGTAGTCATTGCGGTAAAGTAGAGAGTGATAAAAAATATACGGTTATTGAGACAGATCAGAAATATGAAAAATTAAAAGAAAGTATTCAGGACTATAAACATAAAATTCAATCGTATAATAAAGAAAAAGAATTTGATTTCAATAAAATAGATGATTCCATCAAGGATATACAGAAAAAAATTAGTCTACATAAGCTAGAGCTTCGCAATAAAGAGGATGATGTTAATCAAGCATTTATGAAAATGGAATCAATTAGAATAAAAATTGATGCAGATAAATTTAATAAAGATGATATTTTTTATGATATTAAAAGTGCAGAGATGAAGATAGCAGAGTCAAATATTAAGATATCTCAAATTAAAGAAATGATGAAAGAGAAATTTGGTAATGAGTTTGAGTTAAAAAAGATAAAAAATTATAGTATTTCTGATATGACTTATAATGTAGAAAAGATTAAAAGGAGTATTGAAGCAATAGGTCCAATTAATTGGGCAGTATCCGATGAATATGAAGAGCAAAGCAAAAGATTAAATATATTAAAAGACCAAAGGTCTGATTTGCTTGAATCTGAAAAGAATTTAAAAGATGCAATTAAAAAAATTGATTCAGTTGCAAAGAAACAATTTTTAGATACTTTTGAAAAAATAAAAAACAATTTTGAAACAATGTTTGGAGTATTTTTTTCAGGAGGTAAAGGTTCTATTGATCTTGAAGATATAGATGATCCTTTAAATTCTAATGTAATGATATTTGCTCAGCCACCAGGTAAGAAAAATAATTCACTTAGAATGTTGTCTGCTGGTGAAAAATCTTTAACGGCAATTGCACTGCTTTTTTCTATCTATCAATATAAGCCAAGTCCTTTCTGTATACTGGATGAAATCGATTCTCCACTTGACGATATTAATATTAAAAAATTTACAGATGTAATATCTGAATATAGCAAGAGTACCCAATTTATAATGGTGACTCATAATAAATTAACTATGGAGTCAGCTGATTGTATATATGGTGTGACTGCGGAAAAAAAAGGTGTTTCAAAGGTTATTTCAATTAATTTTACTGAAAAATAAATTATTTGTAGTATTCAATCCTTTTTTACAAATTACGCCTGTTTCATTGATAACAAAAAAAAGAGAAAATAAAAAAGTATGGCAACTAAAATTAGATTAAAGAGAATTGGTAGAAGGAATAGACCCTTCTACAGATTAATAATTATTGATTCAAGAAAAAGAAGAGATGGATTAGCTATTGAGCAAGTCGGTTGGTATGATCCTTTAAAAAAAGATAAAGACACTAATTTTAGTCTTAAAGAAGATAGAATTCTTGCTTGGTTGCAATTAGGTGCTCAAGTTTCAGATCCTGTTAACAAATTAATGAAGAGATCAGGCTTAGCATATAGATGGCATTTAATGAGCCAAGGACTTTCACCTGAAGATATAGAAAAAGCTGTTGCAAAATGGAAAGAAGAAAGACTCGAAGTTTTAAAAAATAGAAAAAAAGCAAAACTTAAAAAGAAAGAAAAAATCAAAAAAGAAAAAGCTGTAGCAAAAGCACCAGCAGAAGAGCCGGTAGCAGAAGAAGCTCCAGTTGAAGAAGCACCAGCAGAAGAGCCGGTAGCAGAAGAAGCTCCAGTTGAAGAAGCACCAGCAGAAGAGCCGGTAGCAGAAGAAG
>Ga0209089_10001051_pt1 | contig 25134 bp, 28 predicted proteins | sample ArcticOcean_MG_C_FD_187431 | JGI IMG/M metagenome (GOLD analysis project Ga0209089, IMG submission 187431) | Marine microbial communities from western Arctic Ocean - ArcticOcean_MG_CB2_150 (SPAdes) (version 2) | ecosystem: Environmental > Aquatic > Marine > Oceanic | place: Arctic Ocean: Canada... | reverse complement strand
ACATAGGAAGTTTTCTTCCTGATATAAAGTAATCCGAAGCTGTTTTCGCTTGTTGTGCTCCTTTAATACCCCAAAAGATACAATATCCCCAGTAGAGTAATACAAAAGCCATCAGCCACATTATTTTTGCTGACATAAAGGTTCCCCCTTTGTTATTTTTTATTTTGTTTTATAACACTATAAATGCCAAGAGTTTGTACACCAGGCATTTAATCTGAAAATTTGACCATAATTGACTGTCCAAAGCAATACTTACTTAGCCTAAATTAAGTACAACTTGTAATTGAAAATGTTGGTATATGCGTGTTTTTTCAATTATAAAAGTGAAATAATAAATTAAATGGATTTTAAAACATATTATATAATTTTTCACGATCCACTGTGGATTATGCTTTTAGCCTCAGCTTTATTTTTTCCTATAAGAAAGTTCATATGGGTTTTGTATGTTAGGAGAAAACAGAAAAAAGATAGGTCAGTTTCAGAAGAAGAAAAGAAAATTTTAAAAAAAAAAGCATCTTTCACGTCATTTTTCTTATCTATTGTTTTTAGCTACATTTATGTAAGCCAGGTTTTTAATTAATGGATAAAAAAAAAAATATATTAAAAAGATTTGTAATTTACATGGCTATATTAACTTTTGTCATGTTCACACTTTGGGCATTTGTAAAATCATTTATGAACAGACCCCCTGGTGATTACCATACAGAGGTTTGCGATATACGTCTAAAGGATAAAAAATATGATCAAGCCTTGGAAGAGGCAAATATTGCTTTAGAAAAAAGCCCAAATCATAGAGGAGCTATAATGTGCAAGGCTTTAATTTTTATTTCTGAAAAGAAATATTTTTTAGCAACTGAAGAACTAAATTACTTAATAAAATTTTTAGAAAATAATATTGAAGATGATGACAAAACAGGAATAGGTACTTTAGCTGCAGCGTATGCAAACCGAGGAATTATAAAAGATAGAAATAAAAATTATAAAGGAGCTTTGCAAGATTATATTAAAGCTCTAGGCATTGATCATGAAGCTGTTGCTGGACCAGGATTAGGTACAATTATTCTTAATTATAAATTTAAATCATCATCAGTTAAAGAGCGTGCTCTCTATTTAAATGATCAACTTCAATTACCTGAAGAAGAAAGAATTTTAAGTATAAAAGAATTAGATGAAGGACAAGTTATGCATAAACCAGGAAAACTTTAATTACCTAAGCCAGGTAAGTTAAAACCTAAAATATTTTTAACAAGAACTAAAAAAAAATAAACAGCAGCAATGGAGCCAAAAAAAAGTCTTACAAAATCTTTTTTACCATCATCATTTCTATAAGTTAGTGCATGATGAGCGATTAGTGCAGTAACTATTAGAAAAATAATATTTACTAACTTTTCATATTCTTGAGGAATAAAATCGAACATTTCTTTTATATTTTACCAGAACTAAGATTAGAATCTTTTTTATATAATTCTGGGTAAACAACTCTTTTTTCTATATAGGGAGGAAAAAAACCCGCAGATTCATCTATACTATAAATAGCCAAATAATGGTTTGCTACAAAAATAAACCCAATTAAAATTGCGTAAAATATTCCACGACTTTTTCTTTGCTTTTCATTGCTTATATGTTTTCCAAACTCGTGATCATAAACATGGTATTTTTCATTATAGCTATTTAGAACATTGGCTTTATCTAATTTTATAATATCTTTAGCATAATGTATTACCCATATAGGCACTATACCAGTGACCATGTATTCATTAAATATATTATTTATTTTATCTTCTGGAAGATCTATTTCATACCAAGTTTTATAAGCTAATTGAATTAATTGAAATTCTCCAATTTGCAACAAGTTTGCTGCGTGAATAATTTCAGATCTTTTTGGGTTTTCGTCCCAATCAGGTTTGATTAATGTTTTGAAAAAACCATTCATTTATATTTTATTTGTTCTTTCTATTTTCAACTAAACTTTCAACTACGCTTGGATCAGCTAATGTAGTCGTGTCACCAAGTTGGTCGTGTTCATTTGCTGCAATCTTTCTAAGTATTCGCCTCATAATTTTTCCAGATCTTGTTTTGGGTAAACTAGGTGAAAATTGTATTAAATCTGGTGTAGCTATTGGGCCGATTTGTTTTCTTACCCAAAGTTTTAAATCTCTCTCTAACTCACCGGATGGATCTTCAGTAGCATTTAAGGTTACATAGCAATAGAGCCCATTACCTTTAATAGGGTGTGGGTAACCAACTACTGCTGCTTCAGCTACCTTTGGATGAGCAACAAAAGCACTTTCAAGCTCAGCAGTTCCAAGATTATGACCAGAAACGATTATTACGTCATCAACTCTTCCTGTGATCCAATAATAACCATCTTCATCTCTTCTACATCCGTCTCCAGTAAAATATTTTCCATCAAATTGAGAAAAATATGTATCAATAAATCTTTTATGATCACCATATACAGTTCTCATTTGACCTGGCCATGACTGAGCAATACACAATTTTCCCCTGCATGCTCCTTGTAAAGTTTTTCCATTTTCATCAACAATAACTGGTTTTATTCCATAGAAAGGTTTAGTTGCCGAGCCTGGCTTTAAATCCATAGCTCCAGGTTGGGGTGAAATTAATATTCCCCCAGTTTCTGTTTGCCACCAAGTGTCAACAATAGGACATTTGGAGTTTCCAATAATTTTATAATACCAAAGCCATGCTTCAGGATTAATTGGCTCACCAACTGTTCCCAAAAGTTTTAAAGATTTTCTGCTTGTTCTTTTTACTGGATCTTCTCCTTCTCTCATGAGAGCCCTTAAGGCTGTAGGGGCAGTATAAAAAATATTTACTTTATATTTATCTATAATTTGCCACCATCTTGAAGTATCAGGGTAGTTAGGAACGCCCTCAAACATAATTGTTGTTGCGCCGTTGGCAAGAGGGCCATAAATAATATAACTATGTCCTGTTACCCAACCAATATCAGCTGAACACCAGTAAATGTCATTTTTTTTATAATTGAAAACATATTGATGAGTCATTGAGGCGTAAACCATATAACCTCCTGTGGTATGTAAAACACCCTTAGGTTTTCCTGTAGATCCAGAAGTATAAAGAATGAATAATGGATCTTCCGCACTCATTTCTTCTGGTTCACAATTAGAAGAAGCTAATTTTATTAAATCTTCATACCAAACATCTCTGTCTTCAACCCAATTAATTTGATTTCCTGTTCTTTTGACCACAATACATTTTTTTACTTTTGGACAGCTTGTTAATGCTTCGTCTGTAATTTCTTTTAAGGGTATAATTTTGCCTCCTCTTACTCCTTCATCAGCAGTTATAATATAATCAGATTGACAATCATTAATTCTTCCAGCTATAGAATCTGAGGAAAAACCACCAAATATTATGGAATGTATTGCTCCAATTCTTGCGCAGGCCAACATTACATATGCGAGTTCAGGAATCATTGTTAAATAAATAGTTACTCTATCTCCTTTTTTAATACCAAGTTCTTTTAATCCATTGGCAGCTTTACAAACATTTTTATGAAGATCTTGATAACTAATTTGTTTTGATTCTTTTGGGTCGTCACCTACCCAAATAATTGCGGTTTTATTTTTTTTATCTTTTAAATGTCTATCTATACAATTTGCTGATGCGTTTAAAGTTCCATCATAGTACCATTTAATATTAACATCTGTTTTACTATACTTTATATCTTTTATTTTTTTGTAAGGTTTTATCCAATCAATTCTTTTTCCTTCTTTTTTCCAAAAGTTATCATTATCTTTAATTGATAATTTATACTTTTTTTCATACTGCTTTTTATTAACATACGCCGTATTAGCCAATTTTATTGGCACTTTAAAAATTAATTCTTTTAATTCTATTATTTTTCTAGATTTAATCTTTTTTCTTCTCTTTACTTTTCTAGATTTAATCTTTTTTCTTCTCTTTACTTTCCTAGATTTAATCTTTTTTCTTCTCTTTTTAGGCACTTTTCACCTATTGTACGTTAAATTATTAATTATACTTTACTCATCTTATAAATTATTTTCCAGCTTTTATAATCTATAGCCATCACTGATAATCTGGTCTGTTTAACTAAAGGCAAATGATTAATTTTCTTATTTGTTTTTATAATTTCTAAGGATACTGATTTTTCTAATTTTTCTTTAAATTTAACTTGAACAGCAACAAATCTTTTTTCTTTATCTGTTTTATCTAAAAAAGCGGGTTTGATAATCTCAACAATGCCCACGATCTCTTTTCCAATATTAGAGTGATAAAAGAAACATAAGTCACCTTTTTTCATTTTTTTTAAGTTATTGGCGGCTTGATAATTTCTAACTCCATCCCAAGCAACACCTTTGGCGCCTGCATTTTTTTGTTGATCTATAGACCAAACGTTCGGTTCAGATTTCATTAGCCAAAATTTCATTAAAATTTTAACCCCGCACCTTTTAAAAAAGGAGCCGAACTATCTAAAGGCCATCTTGCTACTGAAGGAAATTTTAGATTGTTTATTAAATTGATTTTGTATCTTTCAATGCCAGCCCAGGCAATCATTGCGGCATTATCGCTACACAAATTAATTGGTGGAAAAATAGATTCAAAATTTTTTTCTTTAGATAATTTGTTTAAGTTTTCTCTTATAGATAAATTAGATGCTACACCACCAGCAATAACGAAAGTATTTTTTTTACTTTTTTTATTCTTTAAAAATTCATTCATTGCTACCTTAGTTTTTTTATAAAGAATTTCATTAATAGTTTTTTGGAATGATGCTGCCAAATGATATTTTTCCTTTTTACTATTTAACTTTATAGATAATCTGAGAACTGCAGTTTTAAGTCCAGAAAAAGATAAATTGCAACCACCTCTATTAATAATCGGTTGAGGTAATTTAAAATAATTTTCATTTCCTTTTTTAGCCCATTTTTCAATAATTGGACCACCTGGGAACTCTATTCCTAAAAGTTTTGCTGTTTTGTCAAAAGCTTCCCCAAGAGCGTCATCAATAGTTGTTCCAAGCCTTTTATATTTATTAACTCCATTTACTTTTAAAAATTGTGTGTGTCCACCAGAAATAAGTAATAACAAATATGGAAAATTTATTTTTTTATTTATTTTAGGACTTAGAGCGTGACCCTCTAAATGATTTATAGCTAAAAAGGGTTTTTTTAAAGAACCAGCAATAGCTTTTCCAATATTTAGACCAACTGTTAAACAGACTATTAGACCTGGGCCAGCAGTTGCCGCAACACCATCTAAATCATTTATAGCACAACCGCTGTTTTTGATTGCTTTTTTTACTATCCAATCAATTTTTTCAACATGGGCTCGAGCGGCAACTTCTGGCATAACACCACCAAATTCTTTGTGCTCCTCAACTTGACTTGAGACAATATTTGATAAAATTTCACCAGTTCCATCTAATTTTTCTCTTACAACTGAAGCTGCGGTTTCGTCGCAGCTCGTTTCTATTCCTAAAAAAGTAAGCTTTTTTTTCATGTTTGAATGTCTGTCTATAAATATAAAATAATAATATAACATAATTAATTTTTAATAATAATGACAGATAAGAAAAAAATTATAATTGGTTCACGTGGAAGTAAGCTTTCCTTGGCTTATTCAAACCACGTTAAGAAGTTATTAATAAAATTTAATCCGCAATTTGATGCCAATTCAATAGAGATTAAAACAATAAAAACATCAGGTGATATATTTCAAAATAAAAGAATATCAGATATTGGTGGCAAAGGTGTTTTTTGTAAACAAATCGAAGAAGAATTATTAGAATCAAAAATTGATTTAGCTGTTCACTCATTAAAAGATCTGCCTACAATAATGACAGATGGGCTATGTGTTAATGCTGTGGTAAAAAGAAATGACCCAAGAGATGCATTTTTAAGCCATTCAAATAAATCTTTTAATCAACTTAAACCCCAATCTAAGATTGGCACTAGTTCGTTTAGAAGGCAAGCCCAACTAAATTTATTAAGAGATGACCTTAAAGTTATTCCAATGAGAGGTAATATTGATACCCGAATTAGAAAATTAAAAGATAAAGAATTTGATGCTATAGTTTTGTCTTTAGCAGGAATTAAAATGTTAAATTTAAAAAATGAAGTCAAAGAAATCTTTACAACTAGACAAATGTTGCCAGCGATAGGTCAAGGTGCCATTGCATTACAGTGCAAAAAAAATGATCAAAAAATTTTAGATATTTTAGAAAAAGTGAATGATAAGGAAACATATTATTGTATCCAGGTGGAACGTGCCTTGCTTGAGGCGATAGGTGGAGACTGCGATACAGCTATTGGTGGGTTGGCTATACTATCAAACAATAAAATATCCTTAAAAAGTGAATTGTTTTCAAACGATGGAAAGAAAAAATTTGAATATGAAAGTTCTGGACACCTTAAAGAAGCTAAAGAAATAGGTTATAGAGTTGGTAAAGAATTGTTAAAAAAAGCTGGGCCAAATTTTGAAACAAAAGGGAATTAAAAAGTGCATATCATTATAACACGACCCAAAGAAGATTCATTCCAGCTTATTGAAAAACTAAATCAACTAGGCCATATAACAACTCACCTGCCAGTAATTAAAATTGAAAAACTAGAAACCAAAAAAATAAATCTTAAAAATTATGAGGCTGTAATATTTACTAGCTCAAATGCAATTAGATTTATGAATATAGAAAAATTTAATTTCAAAATAAAATGTTTCTGCGTAGGAGGGTCAACAGAACTTACCGCAAAGCAAGCTGGTTTTATAAATACTTATTCTTCAGAAGGTACAGTAGATTCTTTAATTGAATTAATAATCAGGACCCTAGATAATAAATCAGGAAAATTACTTTATTTAAGTAGCGAATTTATTTCAAAAGATTTAGATTTAGATTTAATTAATGAGGGATATTCTGTAGATAGAATTTCAAACTACACCTCTCTACCTATTGAACAAATTGATGAAGCGTTATTAAATTTTCTAAAAAAAAATCCACCAGATGTTTTATTTATTTATTCCACGAAAAGTGCAAAAAATTTATTTAATCTTATAAATAAATATTCACTTTTAAACGTAGTGACTCATTCTCATCTTATGTGTATAAGCGAGAAGGTATTATTAGTATTAAAGCAAATTAAATGGAAAAAAGTGTTTATTTTTACTCCCGGAGAAGAAGAATTTATATTAAACAAAATTAAATAATTATGACTATATTTGAAAATTTTTCAGCATTGTTTCTTGAAGTATGGAAAAGAGGACTATTAGGCGTAGATATATTCCAAATTTTAATTGGTTTACTAATTTTTCTAATTTTTTTATTATTTAGAGGTTTAATTAGTAAAGTTATAATTCGACGTTTAAAAAAATTAGCTAAAAGAACTTCAAACAAATTGGATGACACTTTTGTAGAGGCCATGGAGGGTCCAGCACGTTTCTTGCCAATTGTCATTGGTTTTTTTATTGCTAGTTATTATTTAGAGTTTAGCCCAGAGTCTCAAGCATTTATTACCAATGTAAATAAAACACTTATTACAATTTTAATTTTTTGGTTAATGCACCAGTTTATCCAACCAGTCTCCTATCTTTTGGGTGGATTAGAAAAAGTTTTATCAAGAGAACTTATTGGCTGGATTATTAAAGCTTTAAAAATACTTATTTTTATCTTAGGTGCGGCAGCGGTCTTAGAATTGTGGGGTATTAAAATAGGACCAATTATAGCAGGACTAGGCTTGTTTGGTGTTGCGGTAGCATTAGGAGCACAGGATTTATTTAAAAATTTAATTTCAGGAATTTTAGTGTTAGTAGAAAAAAGATTTAAAGTGGGTGAGTGGATTATTGTAGAAAACGTTATAGAGGGAATAGTTGAAAACATTGGATTTAGATCTACAGCTGTAAGAAAATTTGATAAATCTCTCGCAATTATTCCAAACTTCCAATTTGCAGAAAATGCCGTCATCAATGTAAGTGCTACCACTAATTGGAGGATCAGTTGGATAATAACGCTTCAATATAACACTACTATTGAGCAGCTTAAAAAAATTAGAGATGAGATAGAAAAACATATTACTTCTAGTAAAGATTATAAAATTAGTGCTAATACCGAGCATGCTGTCAGAGTTGATAAATTTTCTGACAGTTCAATCGATATGTATGTTAGGTGTTTCACAGTAACTGATGATTGGAGCAAATGGTTAAAAGTTAAAGAACGGTTAGCTCTTGCTATAAAAGAAATTGTAGAAAAAAATAATGCTTCTTTTGCATTTCCTAGTCAATCAATTTATGTGGAGAAAAAATGAAATCTATTTTTATTTTACTAGATAGTGTTATTACCATTTATCTTTGGATTATTATTATTAATGCTTTATTAAGCTGGTTAGTTGCATTTAATATTCTTAATACACAAAATCGTTTTGTATTTTCAGTTTTAGATAGTACTTATAAACTTACCGATCCTGTTTTAAATAAAATAAGAAGATTTATACCAACTTTTGGCTCTATAGATGTGTCGCCCTTAATTTTGATTTTGGGTTTAATGTTTCTTAGAAATTTAGTTTTTGAAATTTTTGTACCAAGTTTATTTTAATATGATTATTGATGGAAAAAAAGCAGCAGCCGATCTAAGAAGTAATTTAAAAAAAAAAGTCACTGAATTAAAGGCTAAATATGATGCGGCACCCGGATTAACTGTAATCTTAGTTGGGGAAGATGCCCCAAGCAAAATATATGTAAGAAATAAAGAAAAATTTGCAATTGAAGTTGGCATTAACTCTGAAGTTATTAAATACCCTGCAAACCTAGAAGAAAAGGTACTACTAGAAAAAATAAGAGAACTTAATAATAATAATAAAGTTTCGGGAATTTTAGTTCAGTTACCTCTTCCAAAACATATTGATAAAAGAAAGGTTATAGAAACAATTGACCACGGAAAAGATGTTGATGGTTTTCACCCAATGAATGTTGGTAATTTATCATCAGGTTATAATAGCAGTATTCCGTGCACCCCACTTGGATGCAGCCTGTTGCTTAAGCAAGTCGATAAAAATTTAAGTGGAAAACATGCCGTAGTAATTGGAAGGTCTAACTTAAATGGAAAACCAATGACTCAATTGCTTTTAAAAGAAAATTGCACAGTGACTATTACACACTCAAGAACAAAAGATTTAAAAATAGAGTGCCTTAGAGCGGATATAATCATTGCGGCAGTAGGTATACCAAAATTAGTTAAGGGAGATTGGGTAAAAAAAGGGGCAATAGTTATCGATGTTGGGATTAACAAGACAGATTCTGGCTTAGTAGGAGATGTTGATTTTGATGAGGTTTCCAAAGTAGCTAAAGCCGTTACGCCAGTACCAGGAGGTGTTGGACCTATGACAATTGCTTGTTTACTTAACAATACTGTTGAATGTTTTATGAAAGCTCAATCAAATTAAGCAACTAATAGACTAATTTAGATTTGAGTTAGTGGGCCAACGATCATTATAGTCCAGTAAAATATAATAAATGTGTAAAAGTATATTAATCTCATTTAAAATTAAGATAAAATTATGGATGTTGTTAAAAACATCAAAGTTAAAGACCAAGAAAATAAAGATATCTTTTTCATTATTTTTTACTTATCCAATTGTTTTCTTCGTTCGTGTATGGGAACATGAGTAGGTATATAGAGCTCAATCATGTCTAAAGTGTGATAGTTTTATTTACAAAATTTTAAAAGAGAAATTATTTTGTCGCACCCAACATTTAATATTAGAATTTTAATTTTTTCTTTTGTTTTTTATTTTTATCAAAATTAGATGGTTTTAAAAATTTTTGGTATCCTTTTTTAATTTTTTTCCATTCTTTATCTATTATTGAAAACCAAGCGGAGTCTCTGTTTTTTCCTTTAAATACAAACATTTGTCTAAAAACTCCTTCAAATTTAAAGCCCAATCTTTTTGCAGCACTTTTTGATTCATTGTTTAAATTGTTACATTTCCACTCATATCTTCGATTACCTAGCGTTTCAAAGGCATTTTGTATCATTAGATACATTGTTTCAGTTCCTTCAACAGTATTTTGTAAGATCGGAGAATAATTAATATGTCCAACTTCTATAGTTCCGTGTTCAGCTGTTATTCTTAAGTAGCTGGTCATTCCACAATATTGATTTAACTTTTTTGAATATATAGCATAAAAAAAAGGGTCTTTGCTTAAGCAAAAAGATTTGGTCCACTTTCTAAAGCTTTCATATGTTTTAAAAGGTCCATAAGGTAAATATTTCCAAATTAAATTTTTTCTATCTTTTAAGAAATTATTATATAAATTTTTAGAATGTTTACTAATTTTTAATGGCTCAAGAATTACATATTTGCCTTTTAAACTTTTCTTTGATGGTAATTTAGATTTTTTAAAATGAACGTTAGGTCCTAGCATCCAATCAATGAAGTTTTTTCTTGTGAAAGTTAATAAATTTTTCGACATTTGATTTATTAAATGTTTTGTTCTCTTCAAATGAAACTTTTTTCATTGAGTAAGCGCCGCTATTAGTTTTTCTTGAAATAATTGTAATATTGCCTTTATATAATTTAAGTTTAACAGAGCCATTCACTTTATTTCTTTTGAGGTCTACAATTTTTTGAAGTTTAAATCTTGCTTTTGAATACCAATAGCCATTATAAATTAATTCTGCATATCTAGGCATAACTTCATCTTTTTTGTGCATAGTTGTTTTATCTAAAGTAACTGATTCAATGGCCCTATGTGCTGTCATCAATAAAGTTCCGCCTGGCGTTTCGTATACACCTCTAGATTTTATTCCAATAAATCTATTTTCAACAAGATCAACTCTGCCAATACCATTCTTCCCTGCAAGAATATTTAATTTACGTAAAAGATTTCCTGGAGATAATTTTTTATTATTAACTTTTATTGGGTCTCCATTTTTAAATTCTATATTTGCATATGAAGATTTATTAGGTGCTTTTTCTGGAGAAACTGTTCTTTGAAAAATAAATTCTGGAGCTGCATTTTTAGGGTTTTCCAAAAGTTTACCCTCTGTAGATGTATGAAATAAATTGTCATCTACAGAAAAAGGAGGCGCTCCTTTTTTATCTTTAGGTATAGGTATTTTATTTTTTTTGGCATATTTAATTAAATCCATTCTTGAATTTAATTTCCAGATTCTCCATGGAGCAATTACCTTAATTTTTGGACCAAAATAATGATATCCAAGTTCAAATCTTACTTGATCATTTCCTTTACCTGTTGATCCATGAGATACTGCGTATGCTTTAAATTTTTTAGCTACAGCGATTTGCCTCTTTGCTATTAAAGGCCTGGCTATAGAAGTTCCCAATAGATAGACGCCTTCATAAATTGCATGTCCTCTTATCATTGGGTACACATATTCTTTAACAAATAAATCTTTTAAATTTTCAATAATTATTTTTTTTACACCAAGATTTTTTGCATTTTTTAGAATTTTTTGCTTATTAATTTCTTGTCCAATATCAGCGGTATAAGAAATAATCTCTGCATTACAATTTTCTTGAAGCCATTTTAAAATTACAGAAGTGTCTAAACCACCCGAGTAGGCCAGCACTATCTTTCTTAGTTTTTTCATTAATTATTTTTTAGCTGCAGCTTTTTTTTGCTGTATTATACGCTTTGGTAAAACCCATCATAGAATAGTGATCTGTTGTTTGATCTCCTTTTTCAGTATTACCTATAATCATAAGCCTTGAAGCTTTTTTCATCGTTGAAATAATTTTTTGTTCGTCTTTATTGTCAACTGTCCAAGCAAATCTGCCTTTTGAAAAAAGATCATAAGTTTTTTTTCCAGATTTTGCTTCAACTGGAGCTTTTAATTTGAACTCGTAACCATTGGTTACACTTACTTCATTTTTAATATTTTCAGCTGGCCTAAAACTAATAAATAATCTTGATGGATCTCTTTTTAATTTTTTTGGGGCTCTAATTATTGGAATTGATTGGGCATAACAAATTTTATTTCCTTCTTTGGATAAAATAAAACTTTCCCAATCTTTATATTTTCCAATACTTTTTAGATTTTCTTCTGCATTTGCAATATTACAAATAAAAGAAAAAAGAATTATTATTAATGTAGTTTTATTTATGGACATGGGTTTGGGTATATTTTCTGAATATTGTTAATATCTGAAATTATTTCATCATTTAAATTTACATTTACACTTTCTATATTAATTTTCAACTGTTCTAATGTGGTCGCTCCTATAATTACACTTGTCACAAATGGTTGAATTTCAACAAATTTCAAAGACATTTGTGCAAAATCTAAATTATATTTTTGTGAAACTTTAAAATATTCATCGATGGCTTTATCAGAATTTGGTTTTCTGTATCTAGACCAAAAATCAAAGGCGTGATCCATTCTAGATTTTTTTGGTATTTGATTGTTTCTATATTTTCCAGATAAGTATCCACATGCCAATGGAGAATAAGCAAGCAATCCACTTTGTTCTCTAATAGAAATTTCAGAAAGCCCAACTTCATATGTTCTATTTAATAAATTATAAGGATTTTGGACTGCAATCATTCTTGGTAGGTTTTTAGTTTTTGAAAGTTCTAAAAATTTTGAAAGTCCCCAAGCTGTTTCATTAGATAAACCTATGTGTCTTATTTTTCCTTGGTCAATAAACTTCTTAAGTACTTTTAATATATCTTCAAATTGATTCCATTCATCATTACCTTCATGATTATAACCTAGTTTACCAAAAAAATTAGTATTTCGTTCTGGCCAATGAAGTTGATATAAATCAATATAGTCAGTTTTTAATCTTTTTAAACTTCCATCCAAAGCCTCTGTAAGTTTTTTTTCATCATATTGATTTCCTCCACCTCTTACATATCCACGCATTGGCCCTGCAATTTTTGAAGCAAGTATAACTTTGTTTCTCTTTTTAGATTTTAAAAACCACTCTCCAATTATTTTTTCTGTAGATCCAAAAGTTTCTTCTCTAGGTGGCGCCGAGTAGATTTCTGCGGTATCCCAAAAGTTTACATGATTATCTAAAGCATAATCCATTTGTTCAAATGCTTCTTTTTGGCTATTTTGTTCACCCCAAGTCATTGTTCCAAGGCAAATTGAGCTTACTTTAAGATCTGTGTTTCCTAATTTTTTAAAATTCATTTGATATTTTTATATTTATTAAACTATTGTGTACGTCTTGAAAAAACTTTAAAATGACAATATATATACATCATGGAATTTAATAAACAAAACATTCAATCAAGAACAACTAGTGCAGACACACATGTAATCGATGAAGGCTTGAGAGCCTATATGCTTAAAGTCTATAATTATATGGCTTCAGGCATTTTAATTACTGGTTTTGTTTCTTTAATTTTATTTAAAATGTCTGTTGTAACCAACGTTGATGGTTCAATAGCAGGGCTAACTAACCTTGGTAACGCTCTCTATAACTCTGCACTAATGTGGGTCGTTATGTTGGCTCCATTAGGTGTTGTGTTTTATATGAGCTTTGGAATAAAAAAAATGAGTGCAGCTAAAGCCCAAACAACTTTTTGGATTTTCGCAGCCTTAATGGGCGCATCTCTTTCTTCAATTTTTTTAATTTATACTGGTGCTAGTATTACTCGTGTCTTTTTCATAACTGCTGGAACTTTTGGAGCAATGAGTATTTATGGATACACAACCAAAAGAGACTTAACAAAATTAGGATCCTTTTTAATGATGGGTTTGTTTGGAATAATTATTGCATCAATTGTTAATATGTTTATGAAATCTTCAATGATGTACTATGTAATTTCTATACTTGGGGTTTTAGTTTTTGTTGGTTTGACAGCTTACGATACACAAAAAATTAAAAATATGTATTTAGTAAGTGATTCAGGGGAAGTTTTAGGAAAAAAAGCTGTAATGGGAGCTCTTACGCTTTATTTAGATTTTATCAATTTGTTTATAATGTTGCTCAGGTTATTTGGACAAAGAAGATAAACTCAGTTTACTAATTTAAATTTTCTCCAAATTATTTTTTTTATTAAGCTTTCTAAATTTTCAGATTTATTAATTATTTTATTCTGACCATCTTTAATTAGATATTTTTCATTTTGCCTAACTGGTTTTAAATTTTTTGATATTATATAAGAAGGAATTTCAGAAGCTTTGCGGTATACATTAAAACTTACTTCCTTTTTAGATATATTTAGACTGTAATCTTTCCATTCACCACCAGATACCATCTTTGCATATAGATTTAATATTAATTTAAGTTCACTTTTGTTAAAGAAAAGATCTTTTTTTTCTGATGTTGTGTTGTTAATAACTAATTTTAAATGTTTCATTTACCTTTTTCTTTATATTTGTTTATTAATGGGATTTGAATAGCTGTAAATAAAAATGTAATTATTAATAAACCCCATACTTTAAAATTGATCCAAAAAGCTTCGGATTGAGTTCTCCAAACGATTTCATTCATTATTGCGACAAAGATAAAAAATAAAATCCATCTGTAACTTAATAGATTCCACCCTTTATCTGTTAGATTTAGTGAATTTTTTAAAAAAGTTTTTAATAATGGTTTTTTAGTAAAATATTTACCAAAAAACAAAACCATTGCAAAAAGTAGATTTATTATGGTCGGCTTTATGTAAAAAAAAATTTTATTGTCAAAATATAAAGTAAGTCCTCCAAAAAAGGTGATAAGTATTCCACTTGTTAATGCAACTATAGATATTTTTTTTTCTAAAAAATAAATTATTATTAACGAAATTATAGTAGCTATGATAAAGGGCGGTATTGCCGCATATAAACTATGATTACTATAAAAATATATGGAAAAAAAAATTAAAATTGGCGCGAATTCTAAAATAAATTTAATTGTAGATTTATTCATATTATAAAGAAATAGTTAACATAAGAGTGCATCTAGGTATATTTTTTTCTATTGATTTTTATTAAAATATACTTATCTTTAAGTTATTAAATGCCGATAAATAAAGCTAAATTTTCAATAGGAGATGTTGTGAAACACAAACACTTTAATTTTAGAGGTGTTATCTATGATGTAGATTTTGAGTTTAATAATACCGAAGAATGGTACATGTCTATCCCAAAAGATGTTAGACCTAGAAAAGATCAGCCGTATTATCATCTGTTAGCAGAAAATAATGATATAACCTACGAGGCCTACGTATCAGAACAAAATTTAGTTGATGATGATTCTGATGAACCTATTAAACATCCTTTAATTGAAGAAATTTTTACTGGAAAAAAAGGTTCAGGTTATTTTAGGCAATCTAACTAAGCTTATTTTTTGCCTCAAAATTAACAACTTTTTCACAAAAGTTTGACAAAATTCTAGCTTACAAGAAATTAATGCTTAGTTAAGGGTGCTGATAGCAATTTTTACCTCCCTCTTTGGCATCCTAACTAGGCATATTTCAAATTTTTATTAACTAGCTTCTAAAAATCACAATATATGTTTATTTTTCCCTTTTAAGGATATATGTTTTGATAATGAAGAAAATTATTTCAAATATTTTAATAACACTATTAGCTTTGTGTTTTTTTAATTTTTCAAGTTTAGCAGATGAAAGTTCTAAAAAGACTGAAATAAATACGTTCGCAGGATTATTTGATTTTAGTGACGACAAGCAAAAGGCTGGTTTAATTGGACTTCAACATCAAAATGATGAACTTTTTAGAAATAGTTTTTTAGGAAAACTTTCGCCAATCACTGGTGGTTTTATGACAGAAAATGCTGCAGTATATCTCTACTCGGGTGTTCAGTCGGAATTTGATTTAGGCTTTATGTCAATTACTCCTAGTTTTGCGCCTGGGTATTATAATGAAGGTAGTGGAAAAGACTTAGGACACGCTTTAGAATTTAAAACCGAAGTTCAAGTATCTTTTGATGTATTAAAAGATTCACATTTAGGAATGTCTTATAATCATATATCTAATGCTAGTCTTGGAACTAAAAACCCAGGGGCAAATAGTTATATGTTTAATTTTCTTAAAAAATTTTAATTTAATAAAATAATATAAAAAAAGTTAAAAAATGAATCTAAAAGACTGTCATAATTTTGAAGATTTTAGAAAGCTAGCAAAAAAAAAATTACCATCACCAATTTTTCATTATATTGATGGTGGAGCAGATGATGAAATAACTTTAAGAAGAAATACAGAATCTTTTAATGACTGCGATTTAGTTCCAAATATTCTTGCAAGCGTTGGAAAACCAGATTTATCAACAACAGTTTTTGGAAAAAAAATTGAAATGCCAATTTTTCTTTCACCAGCAGCAATGCAAAGACTTTATCATCATGAAGGAGATAAGGCTTCAGCTAGAGCTGCAGAAAAATTTGGAACTTTTTATAGCATGTCTTCTATGGGAAATAATACCATTGAAGAAGTATCTAATATTTCAAGTGGTCCAAAATTATTTCAACTTTATGTTCATAAAGACCAATCAATTACAGATGATTTAATTGATAGATCTAGAAATTCTGGATTTGACGCAATGTGTTTGACTGTTGATACTTTAGTAGCTGGAAATAGAGAAAAAGATCATAGAACAGGCTTTACTACACCACCAAAATTAACTCTTCAAAGTCTAATGAGTTTTGCAATGCGTCCTGAATGGGTGTTTAATTATTTAACTCATAAAAAATTTGAATTAGCAAATGTTTCTAAGAAGACAGATAAAGGAACCAATATTTCAAAATCAGTAATAGAATATATAAACGAACAATATGATCCAGCGATGAATTGGAAGGATGCAGAATACTGTGTAAAAAAATGGAATGGTCCTTTTGCATTAAAAGGCGTTATGTCAGTAGAGGATGCTAAAAAAGCAATTGATATTGGATGTACTGCAATAATGATTTCCAATCACGGTGGCAGACAATTAGATGGTTCAAGATCACCTTTTGACCAAGTAAAAGCAATTTCTGATGCAGTTGGAGATAAGCTAGAAATAATTTTAGATGGAGGAGTTAGAAGAGGAACTCATGTATTAAAAGCATTAGCTGCAGGAGCTACAGCATGTAGTTTTGGCAGGATGTTTTTATTTGCTCTAGGCGCTGGAGGACAATTGGGTGTAGAAAAAGTATTACAAAATATGCATGATGAGATTCATAGAAATATGGTTTTAATGGGTTGTAAAAATCTTACAGAACTTAACGAGTCCAAATTGATTTATAGAAAAAAGAAAGATTAATATTAAATGAAATTAGCAAAAAATTTAGAGAGATTAAGAACAGAGACAGCATTTACTGTATTAGCTGAAGCAAAAAAAATAGAAGCCAAAGGTAAACCAATGATTTATTTAGGTCTTGGTCAGCCAGATTTTAAAACGCCAAAACACATTGTTGAAGCAGCTAAAAAAGCTTTAGATGATGGACACCATGGATATGTTTTGTCTAATGGAATTTTAGAATGTAGACAGGCCGTTACAAGAAAAATAAAAAAACTTTATAAAAAAGATATAGACCCAGAAAGAATTTTAATAATGCCGGGAGGAAAACCTACCATGTATTACGCAATAACATGTTTTGGGGAGCCGGGAGCTGAAATAATTCATCCTACACCTGCTTTTCCAATTTATGAATCTATGATTAATTATACAGGCTCAAAAGCTGTACCTTATGATCTTATAGAAGACAAAGATTTAAAGTTTGATCCAGAAAAAATTTTATCTTTAATTACAGACAAAACTAGATTATTGATACTTATAAACCCAAACAATCCTACAGGAAGTTTTGTAGAAAAACCTGTAATAGATGTATTGGCCGAAGGTCTTAAAAAACACCCTCATGTAACAATTCTTAGTGATGAAATTTATAGTAGACAAATTTTTGACGGTAAGGAAATGCCAACGTTTTTTAATTATCCAGAACTCCAAGATAGACTAATAGTCTTAGATGGATGGAGTAAGGCTTATGCTATGACAGGTTGGAGAATCGGTTGGAGTGTATGGCCAGAAATTTTAGTACCACATGTGAATAAATTACTCATTAATAGTGTTTCGTGTGTTAACGCCCCGTCACAGTATGCTGGAATCGCCGCATTAGATGGCCCAGATGATTCAATACATGCAATGATGTTAGAATTTGATATAAGAAGAAAACTAATTCATAAAGGCCTTAATAACCTACCTGGCGTTGAATGTAGCTTGCCGGGAGGTGCTTTTTATGCATTTCCCAATGTTAAAGGCACCGGAATGACAGGTGAAGAATTTGCAAAAAAATGTTTGCATGAAGCTGGTGTTGCAATTGTTCCAGGTACTTCGTTTGGTAAGACCTGTAAAGATTATGTAAGATTTAGTTTTGCTGCCTCAAAAGAAAATATAAGTAAAGCTCTTGAAAAGATAGACAAAATGCTTCGTTAGACTGTTTAAGTTTTTTTGACCATTATTCAATTTGGTTGTATTATATTTTATGAGCAAATTAAGTATGCCAAAAATTGATCGTAAACTTATAGCAAAAAAAAATAAAGTAGTTGCATCCTTAAAAAAAATTATAATAGCAGAAAATGTATTGGATCATGAGGATCAATTGCGCCCCTTCGAAACAGATGGCCTGTCAGCATATAAACAAAAACCATTAGCTGTAGTTTTTCCAGAAAATACTGAGCAGGTAAGTAGAATACTGGCATATTGTAACGATGAAAAAATTAAAGTTGTTCCAAGAGGAGCTGGCACAGGCTTATCAGGAGGATCTTTGCCATTAGAAGATGGTATACTTTTATGTTTAGGAAAATTTAATAAAATTATTGATATTGATTACAGAAATAGATGTGTAGTTGCCCAACCAGGAGTAACTAATTTATCAATTACTAAAGCTGTGGAGGAAAAAGATTTTTATTACGCACCAGATCCATCTAGCCAAATTGCATGCTCGATAGGTGGAAATGTTGCAGAAAATTCTGGTGGAGTGCACTCATTAAAATATGGAACAACAACAAATAATCTTCTTGGTGTTGAAGTTGTTTTTATGGATGGAACAATAAGTAGATTGGGTGGCAAAACTTACGATTCAGAAGGATATGATTTGCTTGGATTAATTACTGGATCAGAAGGATTATTATGTGTAATTACAGAAGTAACAGTAAAAATTCTTAAAAAAGCACAAGCAGTTAAAGCTGCATTAATTGGATTTCCTACCATTGAAGATGGTGGAAAATGTGTGTCTGATATTATTGCGAGTGGAATTATTCCTGCGGGAATGGAGATGATGGATAAAGCATTAATTCATGCAACAGATAATTTTGTAAAAGCTGGATATCCAAGAGATGCAGACGCCATGTTAATTGTGGAATTAGATGGAACAGAGAAAGAAGTAGAAGAACTTATTGAAAAAGTTTCTAAGATTTGTAAGAAAAATAATTCATCAAGCATAAAAATTAGCAAAAGTGAAAAAGAAAGATTAAAGTTTTGGGCAGGAAGGAAGGCTGCATTTCCCGCTTGTGGTGATATGTCGCCTGATTATTATTGTATGGATGGCACTATTCCCAGAGGCAAATTAGTTGATGTATTAAAAGAAATTGGAAGATTATCCAAAAAATATAATTTGCCAGTAGCAAACGCCTTTCATGCAGGAGATGGAAATCTCCATCCTTTAATTATGTATGACGCTAATCAAAAAGATTCCTTAGAAAAAACTGAAAAATTTGGGGCAGATATATTAAAATATTGCGTAAAGGTTGGTGGAGTATTAACTGGAGAACATGGTGTTGGTGTTGAAAAGAGAGAGTTAATGTGTGAAATGTTTAATAACAATGATATTCAGCAACAAATTAAAATAAAAAAATATTTAGATGTCAGCTCTTTATTAAATCCTGGAAAGGTTTATCCAATATTAAGAAAGTGCGCCGAGGAAGGGAGGGTGCATGTTCACAGAGAAAAAAATAAATTTCCCAACATACCAAGATTCTAATTCTATAGAATATCCTTCAAACGAAAAGGAGGTATCAAATTCTATAAAAAATTTTTATAAATCAAATATTCCTATAGAACTATTAGGTTCAGGATCAAAAAAAACAATAGGCAGATCGATACAATGTGCGAAAACTTTAAGCCTATCAAAGCTTGATGGTATAATAGAATATTTACCTGAAGAACTTTATATAAAGGTTAAAGCTGGAACCTCAATAAGAAAAATAGAAGAAGAATTAAAAAAAAATAATCAACAATTAATTTTTGAACCTATTGATTTTGGAACCTTGTTAAACAACAAAAGTGATTTTGGAACTGCAGGCGGACAAGTTGCTTGCAATATTTCTGGACCTCGAAGATTTAAAGTTGGCAGCGTTAGAGATCATGTTTTAGGATTTAAAGGTGTTAATGGGAAAGGAGAGATTATAAAATCAGGCGGGGTAGTAGTTAAAAATGTGACAGGCTATGATTTAAGCAAATTAATGTGTGGCTCTTATGGAACTTTAGTTGCTTTAACAGAAGTTACTTTTAAAGTTTTACCTATTTTTGAAGAAAATAAAACATTGATTATTCATAACCATAAAATTGAAACAGCTTTAGATTTACTTGATAAAGCCGTGAGCTCATCTAACGATGTTTCAGGAGCAGTTTTTTTCCCTAAAGAATCCAAAGTTCATGGATGTTTGATGAATATAGAAAAAACTTTTAAATTAAATGATCTTAAACAAGATGGATCAATAACAGCAATTAGGCTTGAGGGATCAAAAAATTCTGTAGACCAAAGAATTAAAAATTTAATAAAAGATCTTAATGTTGTAAATTTAGATATTTCACTGCTCGAATCACATCAATCAAAAATTTTTTGGAATAAAATAAAAAGCTTAGAGTTTTTTTCTTCGTCAAAGAATAACATTATAAGAATAGTCATCCCACCATCTGAGTGCGTTAAATTAGCCTACTTATTATCTAATAGATTCAAATATTATATTGATTGGGGGGGATCTTTGATATGGTTGGAGGCTTTTGAATTAACAGAAGAAATGTTTGAGTCCATTAGAAAAAAAGTTGTTAAACACGGTGGGTACCTAACTATGATAAAAAATTCTAACTACCTACCTTATGTAGAGGATGTTTTTACTATTAATAAAGAAAGATTCGTCATTTCTCAAAATATTAAAAAAAGTTTTGACCCCAAAAGAATACTTAACCCAGACAAAATGTATACGGGCATATAATGGAAACTAATTTTTCGCAAGAACAACTAAAAGATAAAGATAATAAATCAAGTGAGAAAGTTTTAAGAAAGTGCGTTCATTGTGGATTTTGTAATGCTACCTGTCCCACTTATGATCTTTTAGGTAATGAACTAGATGGACCAAGAGGAAGAATATATCTTATTAAAGATATGCTAGAAAACAATAAGCCTGCTAATGAAAAAATTGTAAAACATATCGACAGGTGTCTTTCATGTTATAGCTGTATGACTACATGTCCCTCAGGAGTAAATTATATGCACCTGATTGACCACGGAAGAAAACATATAGAAAAAACTTACAAGAGACCATTCTTTGATCAATTAATAAGAAATTTTTTATCTTTAACATTATCGAAATCAAGAAATTTTAAAGTTATTTTAATTTTAACGCGAATAATAAAGCCATTTAATTTCTTTTTTCCAAAAAAAATAAGTGAAATGATTAAGCTAATGCCTATGAAATTTCCAAAAAAAACAATGAAAGACATGAAAGTTTATCCTGCAATAAATAGAAAAAAACCTTTTGCAAGAGTTGCGCTTTTGACTGGATGTGTTCAAAAAGTTATTTCCCCTCAAATTAATGAATCTACTATTAGATTATTAAATAGACATGGCATTGAAGTGATAGTACCACAAGATATAGATTGCTGTGGATCTTTAAATCATCATTTGGGTAAAGAAGATTTAGCAATCGACACCTTTAAGAAAAATATTATAATTTGGTATGAAGAGTATTTAAAAAATGGATTAGACGCTATAATTTCTAATACATCGGGTTGCGGAACAACTCTAAAAGATTATGGATTTATGTTTAGACTAGATAAAGATTTTAAAAAAAAAGCTAAAAAAATATCAGAATTGACTAAAGATATAACAGAATATTTAGATGAAAATGTTAAACTTAATTTTAAAAATAAATCTATAAGTGCAAAAAAATACAAAATTGCTTATCATTCTGCTTGTTCAATGCAGCATGGTCAACAGATACACAAAGAGCCAATAAATCTTATAAAAAAAACTGGAAATAAAGTTTTTGAAATTTCAGATGGACATCTTTGCTGTGGTTCTGCTGGAACCTATAATCTTCTTCAAAGTGATATTGCTAAAGAATTATTAAAAAATAAAATTAAAAATATAGAAAAAATTAACCCTGAATTTATTTCAACAGGTAATATTGGCTGCATTACCCAGATTTCAAATGGTACAAAAATTCCTATTTTGCATACGGTTGAGATAATTGATTGGTATACTGGAGGTCCAAAGCCAAGAATTTTAAGGAATATATGAAAAAAATACTCATTACTAGAAAACTAATTAAATCAAGTGAAGAGATTGCCGAAAAAATTTTTAATGCAAATCTAAATAAAGAAGATAAGCTTTTAACAAAGGATGAGTTGATTAGAAAGAGTGAGGATTGTGACGGGATATTATCTTCACTTACTGAAAAATTTGATTCTGATGTTATTTCAAAACTTTCAGCTAAGGTGAAAATTATTTCGAATTTTGCTGTAGGTTTTGGAAATATTGATATTGAAGCAGCAAAAAAAAGAAACATTATAGTAACAAATACTCCAGATGTTTTAACTGATGCCACCGCAGAAATTACTATACTTATTCTTTTAGGGGCCGCAAGGAGAGCAAAAGAAGGAATAGAAGCCGCACAAACAAAGAACTGGAAATGGACAGCTGATTTTTTAATGGGCAAACAATTGACTGGTTCAAGACTAGGAATTTTAGGCATGGGAAGAATAGGTAGAGCCGTTGCTGATAGGGCAAGGTCGTTTGGTATGAAAATACATTATTTTAATAGATCAAGATTGAAAAAAAATTTAGAAAAAGATGCCATTTATCATGATTCTTTGAAAAGTTTATTATCCGTTTCTGATTTTTTTTCAATTAATTGTCCTGCAACAAAAGAAACAAAACATATTATTAACAAAGAAAGTATAAAAAATTTTCCAGATGGAGCTGTGGTTTCAAACAGCGCAAGAGGAGATATGATAGACGATGAAGCAATGGTAGAAGCGCTTAAAAGTGGAAAAATTTATTCTTTAGGAATTGATGTATATAATGGTGAGCCAAATATTAACCCTGATTATTTAACTTTACCTAATGTTTTTGTTTTACCTCATTTGGGTAGCGCAACAAAAAAAACTCGAACTGCAATGGCAGACCTTGCTGTTAATAATTTGAAAGATTTTTTTCAAACAGGAAAATGCAAAAATCAGGTAAACTAAAACATGCATGTTATTCATAACTGAATATGATAAAATATATTAAAGTGTTAATGATAAAAAATGCCTAACGATATTGAAAATATAGTAATAACTTCTGCTGTAAGAACTCCAATTGGAACGTTTCGGGGGTCATTAAAGGAAATGCAAGCGAGTGAACTTGGTGCTTTAGTCATAAAAGCAGCAATAGAAAAATCAAACTTAAAATCTAATGATGTAGATGAATTAATAATGGGCCAAGTATTAACTGCAGCAGCTGGACAAAATCCAGCAAGACAAGCTGCAATTCAAGCTGGGATAACTGTTGAAAAAACCGCGTATACAATAAATCAAGTTTGTGGATCAGGATTAAGAGCAGTTGCTGCTGGATATCAATCTATTGCATTAAATGATTCTAAAATAATAATTGCTGGTGGACAAGAAAGTATGACTAATTCTCCACATGCAATTCATTACAGAAATAATAATAAATTAGATGAGTCAAAACTTATAGACACAATGATAAAAGATGGTCTTTGGGATGCTTTTAATGGTTATCATATGGGAGTTACTGCAGAAAATGTAGCTAGTAAATGGAAAATTACCAGAGAAGAACAAGATAATTTTTCTTTATCTTCGCAGATTAAAGCTGAAGAAGCACAAAAAGCGGGAAAATTTAAAAATGAAATTATTCCTATAGTTAGAGATAGCAAAAACCAAATTGAGATTGATGAACATCTAAGATCAGATATAACAATTGAACGACTTTCAAAATTGAAACCGTCATTTAAAAGTAACGGGACAGTAACACCCGGAAACGCTTCAGGAATTAATGATGGCGCTGCTGCTATAGTCTTAATGACTTATAATGAGGCCAAGAAAAGAAATCTGAAACCGTTAGCAAAAATTGTTTCATGGTCTACATGCGGTGTTGATCCATCACTAATGGGATCAGGACCAATCCCTGCTTCAAAAAAAGCTCTAAAAAAGGCTGGTTGGAAAATAAGTGACTTAGATTTAATAGAGTCCAACGAAGCATTTGCTGCACAAAGCTTAGCAGTAATTAAAGAATTGGGCATGCCCATAGAAAAAGTTAACGTAAATGGCGGGGCAATAGCTTTGGGACATCCTATCGGGGCTTCGGGAGCCAGAATATTAGTAACACTCATACATGAGATGAAAAAACGAAAAGCAAAAAGGGGATTGGCTACGCTATGCATTGGTGGAGGAATGGGTATAGCCATGTGTATTGAACAATAAATGTATAGAAAAAAATTTCTCTTTTAAGTTGTAAAAAGCTTCTCCTTAATTTCAATAAGAGTTAATAAAGGCAGATAAATCAATAGTCACAAATTTTTTTAATAAAAATATTATCGAGACTCCCTCAAGTTTCTATGGTTTAATTTCTTTAATTAAGTAACGACAATTAGGAGGAAAAAAAATATGTCAAAAAAAGATAAAACGTTAAAGGGAATTAAAACGCCTTCTAGACGTAAGTTCTTTAAGGCTGCTGCTGCAACAGGTGCTGTTGCTGCTGCAACTTTGGCTATGCCTTCAATCGCAAAAGCTGCTGAAACACTAAAAGTGCAAGCTGCTTGGGGTGGAGGAATTTTTCTAGAGAATGCTAAGGCGTACGTTAAAAGAGTTAACGAAATGTCTGGAGGTAGTTTGAAAATCGATCTACTACCTGTAAATTCTGTAGTGAAAACTAGTCAAATGCAAGATGCTGTCCACAGAGGAG
>Ga0209089_10001050_pt1 | contig 25138 bp, 13 predicted proteins | sample ArcticOcean_MG_C_FD_187431 | JGI IMG/M metagenome (GOLD analysis project Ga0209089, IMG submission 187431) | Marine microbial communities from western Arctic Ocean - ArcticOcean_MG_CB2_150 (SPAdes) (version 2) | ecosystem: Environmental > Aquatic > Marine > Oceanic | place: Arctic Ocean: Canada... | reverse complement strand
CGACCACCGCGATGCGACCGGCGATGCTTGGATCAACAATACCGCCTCCATCACGATGGACCGCCGATCCACCGTCACTCGGGCGGTCGACATTGACCTTGAAAATGACACGGGACTCGGCATCGAGGTCGTCGTCGACGCCACGGACGAACGCGCGACCAGCATCGAGGTGATTCTCGCTTTCCACCACGTCGGCACGGCCACCCTCTCGGAATGGGACTGGTCGATGGATGATGAACGAATCTCGATGCCTTGGGTCACCTCGGATGGGTTGCGGCTCGCCCACCACACCAATCTCGCAAACCTCTCGGACCTCGCTTCGAAGGTGCCCGTCGACGATCTCAATCAAGCCGCACTCGATTACAGCCCCACACCGGTCACCTTCTCCGAATTCTCATTCGCACCTGCGAATGGGACGGGTGGATTGGATTTCACCCATCGACCCGGCGTCACCTGTGCCGAGGGCTCGCCCAGCGCTTGGTGCATCCAGGGCTCGAATGCCATGAACGGAACCAACCCGGTCTATCTGATCTCGAGGTCGTCCACCTTCGAATTGGATGTCGGTGCCTTGGGCACAACCCTGTCGGATGATTTCGGTGTCGATTTGATGGGCTTCGATCCGGGATTGCTAACCATCGAGGACCGCGCTGTGATCCTCAATGCGATGCGCATCAGCGGCAGCCTTGACACCGGTATTCTGACCGGTTGGATGGGCGGGGACATGCCGGCTGCCGATGTCACATTGACCGTTCTGTTGCCCGATTACGTGCGCTCGACAACAGGCGCACCCGGCGTCATCACCCTGCGTCATACGACCGGAGAGGAGCGCACCGAGGAGATCTCCTTGACCGGCGCGGTTCCCTATGATTGGCAGCACCCAATCTGTCGCGGCCGGGGTGGCTGTCAAGGCGATGAGATTGATCTGGTTTGCCGGGCTCAAGACCGCACTTGCATCGGCGTCGACATCGATGTCGACCTGCAGGAACTCGACATCCACGAGTGGAGCCAGTCCGCCGACATTGTGGCGAAATCCACCATCGAGGTCAACCTCTACCGCCTCGCCGTGCCACAGGCGCGCATCGAAGAGCAGACCAATGTTGAAATCGAGGTCATCTCTTCCGATTTCATCCGGCGCGCCGTCGACCTGGGTGATCGGATGGATGGCGGCCTCGCAGCCCCCTACGCGGGCGATCTCATGGTCCAAATCGGCGATGATGAGATCCCGATCGTCCTCGACCGCGCCGGCCTCCACCGATTCGCCGATGAGATTGGCATCATCATGGAAGAGCGCATCAATGCCGAGATGAGCGCGATGGTCGAGGAGACCAATAAGGATGGAGAATTGCACCTCGAGGTATCCCACATCAACGTCGCAGCCTCTCTGTCCGGACTCGACCTGAGCCCCGGGGCTACCTTGGATGACCGCCGCCCGATCACGGTCAGCATCGAGGTATCCAAGGTGACGATCAATGCGGAGTACCTCGGCGAGGATGTTCAACTCACAGGTGCGATGAATAGTTGGTCAAACGCCATGCTGCGGGCCGGCAGCCTCACTCCCACGGCCGCACAGGGAGACATTTCTGGCATCGAATTGCCGCGCGATGAGGATATCGAAATCACCGTCATTCCACCCTCGCAATCTTTTGAGGATGTGCTCATCACCCCGTCCATTCAATTCAAAATCACCTTCCCAAGAGGGCTCGGATTTTCCTACTTCGACAGCGATTTGGACCGCGCGAAATTGACCGAGGCACAGGGCCGACAGACACTGACCTATCACGTGCCAATCTGCACCGGCGAGGTCGAGTCAGACTGTGAGGCGGAGGCGGATACGGTCCGATTCAAGATGGTCGTCGGCATCGAGTACATCCTCGGCCAAATCGCCGTCTACATCGGCGGCCTATTCGGCCTGATTCTCCTGCTCATCTTCCTGCGAATCCGACGCAAGCGGAACAAGCGTGAATCGATGCTCGATGAGGAGGGTGAGAGGCTTGCCAAGTTGCGTGTCGGTGAGGACGGCATGTTGCAAGACGCGTACCATGACGAGGATGGTCTGCCCGAGATGGGTGCGCTGCCAGGTCTGGATTCCAAAGGCAGCATTCCCGGAGAGAATTGGGACGGGGGTTACGAGGATCTGCTCGCCTTTGATGACCCCTAGGGCTCAGTGCAATTCCGCCCAGATGCGGGCGGCCAACGCGGGACCGATACCGTTGACGGTGGCCAGATCTTCCGGGCTTGCATGGTCGATGCCGCGGCGACCGCCGAAATGGCGCAACAGGGCCTGAAGGCGCTTGGCGCCGAGCCCTTCCACGGCTTCGAGCGGGTCGGAGAGCCCTTTCTTTGAACGGCGTTTTCGGTGGAATCCATTGACGAAGCGATGGGATTCGTCGCGGGCGTAGACGAGCACCCTGCCGCGACGGTCGAGCACGAGGTTCTCTTCATCGATGCGGTGAATCGTCTCCTCGCGTTTGGACAGGGTGGCCAGTGGGACACGGTCGGTCAAACCGTGCACAGAGAGCAGGTCGTGAATCTCGGCGAGGTGTACCTCACCACCATCGATCAGCAAGAGGTCGGGCCAGATCTCCTGACGTTTGAGCCAGCGTTCGACCACGTGACGCATCATGCGGACATCATCCAAGGATGAATCCTTGACCGTGTAGGTGCGGTAGGACTTCTTCTCGGGCCGTCCATTGCGCAAGCAGATGCTGGCACCGACCCGCTCGGTGCCTTGTAGTTGAGCCATGTCGAAGCAGATGATGTGGTCGAGTCGCTCGACGCCGAGCAGCGTTGCACCATCGTCGGCGGCGCGCTGTTCGAGGCTGCCACTCTCCTTGCGCTGGTGTCGCATCACCTGCGCCTCGGCATTCGCATCGGCCATGCGGCGCAGGCGGGCCAATTCTCCGCGCCGTGGATTGCGAACCTCGACCGCGGTGCCGCGTTTGGCTGAGATCCAGTTGTCCATCCACTCCCCCAGAGGTTGGGGCACGAGGACGGTCTTTGGGGGGCGGCGCTGGTCGTAATGCTCCGCCAGTACTCGACTGACCGATTCCGCTACATCCCCGCGGTGCATCAGTGGATATTGCACCTGACCGACGACGATGCCATCCTCGGCGGACAGGATCACCACGGTGCCGAGATCGCCACTGGCGGCGAATCCGATCGCGTCACAGTCCTGATAGAATCGCGAGTGGATGATTTGCTGGCTCAGCGTTTTTCGGACCGAGGCGATGAGATCACGCGTCCGCGCCGCGGTCTCATAGCGCATCGCTGCACTGTGCGCATCCATCTCCATCTCGAGTTCATCGATGAGTTCTCCCGCATCGCCGTCGAGCACGCGCATCCCAGCCTTGACCTGTTCCGCATAGCCTTCCGTGGAGATGCAGGGGCCTGCACACAGGCCGATGTGCATCGCCAGACAGCCCTGTGGCAGCAATTCTTTGCAGTCGCGAATGCCGAAGTGTCGGCGCAGCAGTTGGATGACGCGTTTGGCAGCGCCGGCATCGGGAAATGGCCCCCACAGGCGCGCGCCCTCGGGCGGGTGTCGCGTGTAGAGGACGCGCGGCACAGCCTCATTCGTGATGGCGATGAAGGGGTAGGATTTGTCATCCTTCAGCAGGGAATTGAATCGCGGCTTATGCTCTCGAATCAGTTGACGTTCAAGGATCAATGCCTCGTTCGGCGACCGCGTGACGATGCAGTCGACATGCCCGGCCTCTGCGACGAGGGTCGGGATCATCTCGCGGTCCGGATTCTTGGCGAAATAGGACCTCACACGCTCAGAGATGCTCGTCGCCTTGCCGACGTAGAGCACCAGTCCTTCGACCGTTTTGAACAGGTAGACCCCGGGCTGCGACGGCAGGTGCAGGGTCCTCGGGTCCACGGGCATCGGCGAGCCTCGGCGCCCCTACGGGGCGCGACCGGGCATCAACCTTCACTCCTACATCTACCCGCGAATCCGCCCGCCAGCGGTGGGAGTGGAGTCATTTGTGCAAATACTCGAATGGCTCCACCGAGGTGAAGGGTCATGTGGGAGAGGGGCGCTGAGCGGGTCCATGCTGCCCGAGTCTCAGGCAAGGATCCTGCGACTCCTCGCCCGCCATCCCGTGGAGATGGAGGCGGCGTGGGATGTGCCTCGGGAACTCTCGCTACCGGGTCTTGCCGAATCGCTCGGTCTGGTGCGCAGCGCCCTGCACGAGCCGCTGAAGGCACTTGATGAAGCGGGACTAATCCACTCGCGGACCGCCCACGTGATCGGCGGTGGAACGCGCAAGCGCAACGTCGTTCACCTGACCGTCAAGGGCCGGCATCAAGCCAGTGCACTGGTCGGCGGTGCAGGTCTGAAGATGGATCTTCCCGAGCGGGAAGGTCTGCTCGGCCGCTCGGTTGAATTGGCTGAAATCATCACGGCGATGTCGTCCGGTTCCATCGTTCTCACGGGCATGCCAGGCATCGGAAAAACCGCATTGTTACAGGCGATTCCTGAGGCCCGATACGTCGCCATGGACGCCGCCATGGATGCGCGTTCCCTGACAGCGGCTTGGCTCGAGATTGAGGATGCGCCGATCGACCTTGAAGCACAAATCGAGATGCTCGCCGGCCACCGGCTGATCGCCGACGAGGTTCAGGATGTACACGATCGTCACGTCGACGGTGTGCACGCGTTGCTCAACGGCTTGCCGCACGTGGCCATCGGCATCCGTGCGCCATCCCCCTTCCCCGGCGCGATGACCCTGCAGGGCCTCGATTCGGAATCGGCTGCGAAGTTGCTGGGTGAAGGCGTAGATGCTGAGGTCGCTGCCGACGTCTGTGAAGCCCTGGATGGACACCCGCTCGCCCTCCACCTGTGGACGCCCGCGGATGAGTTGCCCGAGGCGGGGGATGCGGTGCAGGCCTTTGTCGAGGAGACCGTCCTCTCCCGATTGGACACTGATGAGCGGGCTGTGCTCGATGCGCTCTCCTGTGAACCGCGCCCGGTGCTGGCGGATGATGTGGGGGATCTGGATTTCGAGCCGCTCGACGCCGCGGCCTTGCTGCGCTGGCCGCAGGGTCGACTCGAGGTACAACATCTGATTCGCAACGTCCGCCGGGTGGCGTGGACCGTTCCCGAGGACCTTCACGCCGTCGCTGCGACGCGCTGGTCCTCGGTCGTCGGGGCCGAGGCGCGTTGGTTCGAGGCCCACCACCTGACGATGTCCGGTCAGGACCCCTCGGCCTTCATCCTCGAACACGAGGCAGAGATTCTCACCCAGAGCGCGGCTGCGGCTGCCCTCCTGGACGACGCCCTTCACGCCCTGCCCGAGGCGCAGGCACTGCGACGATTGGCCGCACGATTGGCACTCGACCGAGGTGAACCCGATCACGCCGCGACCCACCTTCGGGCCTTGGAGGAAGATGATCACATCCTGCGCGCACGTCTCCACAGGACCAACGGAGACCTCAATGCGGCCGAGGCGGCCGAGGCGGCCGCGATGGCGGTGGCGACGAAATCCGAGGCCGCCCACATGCATCTCTCGGGTCTTTCGGGGCGGTTGGACGATCGACTGCCCGATGAGGTCGGCGACCTCGCTGCGGTCGAGAAAGGATTGGCAGATGTTCGCATCGGCAATCTCGAAGATGCCAAGAAGCGCGCCGCGATTGTGCTGATCGCCATATTGCGCCATCGTATCGCCATGTTGCGAGACGATGGCGAGACCGCGGCTGCGGTCCGCAAGGACCTCGCCGACCTCGCCGGTGGCGAGGACCCACTGACAGAACGTCTGGCCCACATCGAACGCCTGCGCATGTCGGATGCCGACAGCGCGGCCAGACTCGAGGCGGAGGGTGCGATGCGGCGATTGGTTTCCCGCACCCACGCCCCCATCCAACGCGTCGCGCTCGGGCTGGCGTTGGTCGAAGCCCAGGCCCGTTCCAACCCGCCCGGTGCCGCCACCACGCTCGAAGGTCTGCAGGCCATCCCGTTGCCATTGGATCAGGCAGCGGGACGACGCCTCGACGCCCTGCGCTGGTTCTGGCAGGGCCGGTTGGATGAATCCCAGAGAATCGCTTGCTGGCGAGAGGCCGCGCTGCGATTGCGCACGGCGGAATGTCCACGTGCTGCTCGAACGCTCACGACGCGGTTGCACCGCTCGTTATGATCACTTGCGACGGGTCGGTCGACGCTTCTTGTCGTCCTCATCCCCACCGAAATCAATGCCTTTCATGTCGGTGGTCTCTTCAATGTCTTCGAAGACATCGTAATCGGATTCCTCGAAGGTGTCGGTGGGGTCCTCATCCTCCACTTCTCCCACGTCGGGTTCTGCCTCTTCGGTTTCCGCCTCTGCTTCCACCTCTTCGACCTCCTTTTCATCTTCGTGGACGATTTGGTACATGCCTTCCTCGGCTTCGAGACCGAGCAGTCCGCGTCCGCGGCGCATCCAAGCCCACCCTTCATCGACCCAGATATAGAGCCCTTCGAGCTCCTCATCGGAGACCCCCGCTTCGTCAGCGATTTTGCGAATCAATTCCTTCTCACGCGCTTCAAAGACGCCGTCGGCAGCGGCGAGCAACAATGCATCGCGCAGTGCAAGCATGAGCGACTCCTCACTCATCTCGCGGGCGGCCAAGGCGATCGGCTTGGGTCTTTTCAGTTCCAGGCGGAGGTCCTTTCGACTCATTGGGGCGATCAGGGCATTGCCCAAGCGTCCCTCAAATGTGGCGAGTTCCTCGACCGAGATATCGCCATCCGTGGAGGCCATATGGGCGAGAATCGATGCATAGCCGCGACGGTCTGACCTGTCGAGCAGGTGCAGGGTGTCGGGGAGCATGGTTCCCGGATGCAGCGACTCGGGGATGAACCTTCCGCGGTGCTCAAACCTCTGCGCCAATCAGAGTTCGCGTGTCGACGATCCCGTCAATCGCGCGAACATCCTCGATGATGGTGCGGGTCAGGTCGACCTCGTCCTCGGCCTCGATCTTGACGAAGACATCGTATTCGCCGAAGACCGTCCAGCGGCCGGTGACGAGTTCAACGGCATCGAGCGCCTTTCGGACCGAGGTCTCGAAGCCAGGCTTTGTGGTGATGAGAATGAATCCGACTGCCATGTTTGGTCACCTCAGTAATCGACGACGATGAGCGTCTCGGTTTCCCTGACGCCACCGACCAATCTCAGGTCGCCCATCAGCATCTTCGTCAGCGCCTTGGCGTCGGAAGCCTCGACCCGGGCGACGAGGTCATATTCACCGTACAGTGCGTGAGTTTCAGTGATCGAATCCATGTCCGTGAGGGCCATGAAAACGTCTCTTTCCATGCCCGCTTCGGTCTTGAAAAGGACGAAAGCCGTGTGCATCGATGTTCCCTCTGAACCGCCTCGCGCGGTCAATCAACCATAATGTCTCCGACAGTCCAGAATGGCCGATTTCTCCTTCCAAAAGCCGCGAACCGGACGCCGAAAGCATTCAATGGAATGGGAGGCGCGCACAGGCACATGGTGGGTCGGATGAGAACTGTTCACGGCCTCATCGCCATTTTTCTTCTCGCCGCCTGGACGCCGATGGTTCCCGCTGCGCTCGAGGGTGAAATGCCCTCCCAGTCCACGGGTCGTGCCACGACGACCTGGTCTGGCGTGCTGACGTTGACCAGCGATTACACCGTCGCCGCCGGTGACACCTTGGTCATCGACGCCGGCGCGACCATCCAGATGACGGATGGCGTTCGAATTTACGTCGAGGGCGAGCTCGATGTGACGGGCACTGCAGCCAACCCCGTCACCATCACGATCGATGCGAATGCGCTCTCTCATGAGGGCATCCAGTTCAACGCAACCAGTCGCGGCCGCGGCAGTGTGCTCTCACATCTGGTGATCGAGGAGGCCGAGTGGGGCATCACGGTCTACGATAGCGATCCGACGATGGACGACCTCTATCTCGACAATCCGGATTACATCGGTATCGACCTATTCAATGGCGCAGACCCGACCATCCGCCGCCTCACGGTCCAGGATGGCGGCCAGGATGTGGCCTCCTCCTCGGTCAACAATCGATACGGAATCGGCCTATCGATCGGCGCTGGAAGCAATCCCCTCGTCCTTGGGGCCACCATGGACGGCCTGACCACACGCGGGATCAACATGTGGGGCAATTCTCAGGGCTACCTGCGCGACATCGCCATCTCGAACATCTCGGCGCTCGGTACCGGTGGTTGGTTGCCGGCTGGCATCTGGGTCGAGGACAGTGTCGCCCTATTCGACAACACCAGCGTCGACCGTTCGGACAACGGCATCTGGGTGCGCCACATCACGGCCACTTGGTCGACCCGACCGACCTTCCGCGATGCGACGGTAACCAACAGCATGTACCGCGGTGTCCATGTCGAGCAGGATAATACCTCGAACTGGAATACGCCTCTGAACGCCATCTTCTCGGATCTCGAAGTCAGTGGCACGGGCGGGCCGAATGCCAAGACCCCCGGGCTTTGCTTCCACGCCATCGGCGTCAACACCAGTGGGGTGGACATCAGTGATTCACGCGCCATCGACAACCGCTGCAACGGCTTCAAAGCCTACATGATCGACTCCGCGACCATCGTCGACAATCTGACGATTATCAACAGCGGCAACCCCACCGCGCTGAGCAACAATGACCGCTCGGGCGTCTTCATCCGCTCCTCGAACTGGGCACCGCAGATTCGCAATCTCAGCGTCTCCGGCAGCCCCGGTCACGGCATCCAATTGTGGAAGACGAGTCTACAGGGCCATCATTGGACCGCCGACAACAACACCGGGGTCGGCCTGTGGGCGCGCGAGGCACATCCGGATGTATCCGACATCCATCTGGCGGACAACGGCCTCAACGGACTGCGCATCTATGATTCGAGCAATGTCGAACTCTACGATGTGGTGAGCGAGCGAAACGGCGGCAGTGCCTTCCTCCCCGCCGATGGATTTGGTCTCAACTTTGAGAAATCCAATGACCTGATGAGCGGCTCGAAAAACGTCTCTTGCACCCGCTGTTCCTCGACGAATGATGCCTGGGGTGGCCTGCGTATCGAGGATAGCGTCGACATCCAGATGCACGACCTCTCCGTCACCGATCCTGGCAATGGTGCGCTGGCCGTCGAGGTCGACAATACCGACCTCAATTTCCCCGGCTGGGTCGACATCCACGGTTTGAATGTCCAAGCCAACCGCAGCGGACCCATCGTTCAATTGACGGATACCGAGGCCCGCATCTCAAGCCTCGTTCTCAACGGCACCCACAACGGCCTGTCATGGGATGGTAGTAGCGATGCGCGCACGAGCGCGCTATCCGCCTCGACCCTGTCCGGTGCCAACTGCCTGGACATCAACGACCTCGAATTGCTCATCATGGCCGATGTCGACCTGTCCGCCTGCAGCGGCCAGATCAACATCCGGGATTCGACCATCAACATGACCCAGACGACTCAGGGAAGCGTCGTCACCCTCGATCTGACCGGCTCACCGAGCACCGTCCGGTGGATCGATTCGGGCGCGCTCGGCAACCTCAATATCGGACCGGGGAGTCTGGTCGATGAGATGTGGACCATGCACGTCTGGGCGCTCAATCAACAGGGACACGGCCTGCCCAACGCGGTCGTCAACCTCTCTTTCTCACAAGTTGAGGTCGACCAGACCCACACCATGCCCTACTCGGGTCATGTTGTGCTCGGGCCCTTCCTTGCACAGCGCACCGACTTCATCAGCACCGGCACCTGGACGGACCATTGGATCGGCTGTGAATACGATGGCCAGCGCTCCGATTCGGGGGCTGCAACACCAATGCCGACGGACCGGGTCCACCCCTACGGTTCACCGGGTGTCACATGTGTCATCACCCTGACCAATCAGGCCCCTCTCATCGTTTGGGATACACCGCTCGATGAGGATGTCTTCGGCAGTGGGGCCGAGGTGCTGTTCAACGCCTCGGATACGTGGGACCTCGATGATGATCCGATCACCTTCACCTGGATCAGCAGCATCGATGGCCTATTCAGCGGCGATGACCTGTTCACCGTCAACGATGGCAACGGCACGACCCTGACCGATGGGGTCCACGTCATCACGCTCGAGGTCTGCGATGATCAAGGCAATTGTGCCAACGAGAGCCGCGATCTTGAACTCCGCAATCTCCCACCCGTGATCGACATCCTGCTCGAGCCTGGCGTCGGCTTCGACGGCATCCTTCGGATGTATCGAACGGCCCACCTCGATGTCAACATGAGCGGCACATATGACCCGGAAGGCGACGATGTCACCTGTCAGGTCACGGTATCTTACCGGTCGACGTCAGGTCCCCCCTTCCTTTGCGATGTGTGGAATGAGAGTTTCGCCGATGCGTCGGAATCCATCACCCAATTCGACTACACGATCACCGTGACCGATGGGGTCAATCCGGCCGTGGACCTGATCTATGCGATCGAATTGGTCAACGACCTGCCCACGCCCGAGTTCACCGTCTCGCGAATCGGCAATACATCGGCCTTCAGCGTCGTGCTCGATGGCACGGACTCGACCGACCCCGAAGGCGATGGCATCATCGCAAAATGGACGAGTGATCTGCTCGGTGAATTGCCAGATGATGGCGACCTCAACGACCTGCAGTGGATGGGTCGATTGCCCGCGGGCAACCACCAGATCAGCCTCTCTCTATCCGATGACCGGTCCGAGCACATCGACCAGTGGCGCACGCTCACGCAGACCCTTGTGGTCGAGAATACCCCGGCGACGGCAATGATCAGCAGCCATGTAGACTTCTCGACAGACTCCAGTGTCCTGCACACCTTCGCCTCCGGCGGCAGCGGAGATTGGGAATTGCCCTGCGAATTCTTCTCGGATGCATGGGCGGCGAGCCACATCTGCTCAGATCAGTTTGTGCCGAACGTCGACAACGTCGCTGTTCGCTGGGATTCCAGCCTCGTGAACGGGGCACTGGGTACCGATTGGACGTTGACATCACGGCTGCCCGCAGGCTTGCAGACCCTCAATTTCACAGTAGATGACGGGGTCAATGCGCCCTCCATCTCCAGCATTTTGATCGATGTATCACAGAGCGCACCGGTGCTCATTCTGACCAGCCCGATCCCGGGAATCGAGGTCAATTCTGACGCTCCAATCCTCTTCGATTTCAGATCATCATTCGACCCCGATGGCGATGCATTCTGGGTCAATGTCTCCAGCAATCTGCTCGAGGAACCCATCGTTGAGAACGGCACCACCGATTACTGGTATGATGACGAGTTGCCAGCCGGCGTTCACACGCTCACGTTCAACCTCACGGATGCGACTGGGCTGTCGAGAATTCACACCCAGATTCTTCACGTCAATCCAACCGGACCACACGCGGTCATCTCCTCTCTGGTCGAGGGCCAATACATCCAACCGGGCGGCTGGCTGGAGTTCAACGGCTCATCGTCATGGGATGCGGATGATGACATTCGCCAATATCTGTGGCACGAGGTCACCGCGGAGGGATTGGTCACCTTGGCCAACGATGAAGATTTCAGCCAATGGGTCAGACCGGGGGTCCGAACCTACACACTCACCGTGCGCGATTCTAACATGGTCTCCGACACGGCCTGGGTCAACGTCACCGTCGGCTCGTCCAATCCCGTGCTCTCCGAATTGGAGGTCAACCTCGCTGAATTGGAGGCGGATTCAGACAACAGCATGATCGTCCATGTGCTACTCAGCGATGCGGATGGTACGACCCAATTGGAAGGCTCTGTCAACGGCCTTCTGATCGCCAGTGGGCAGGAATTTGAGTTCGAACTTCTCGACGATGGCAATGGGCAGGACCACATCGCCGGCGATGGCATCTACAGCGGCGTGGTCAGCGCGTCCATCGGTGCCGGCGGATTCGCCAGCGTCGAGGTGTGGGCGGCCGATGGAGAGATGTCCTCGAATGTCGTCAAGCAGACGCTGCCGATTCACGAGGCGAGTGGGCTGAGTGGATTTGCCTCGATTCTCGGATCCGATGCGGTGGTCGGCATCATCGGACTGCTGCTCGTTCTCGCCCTCATCGGTGGCCTTGTCGTGCTGCGCAACAAGCGGCGCTTGGCTGCGGATCTCGAACTCATTGAGTCCTGGGGTGGCGGCCTTGGGCGCGGCTCCGGCGGCTTCGACCTCGGCGATGAGGAGGCCGCCCCCGACATTCCTGACCTCGAAGCCGATGCACCACCGGCGATGAGCGACTTCGGCGAACCCTGATCAGCGGCTCGCATAGAAGCCAGCATAGCGTTCGGCATTGAGCGCGTAGGTGTATTCATCCAAGACCCGTCGACGGCCGACTCCCGCCATGCGTTGGCGCGCTTCATCATCCGAGAGAAGGGTGTGAATCGCCTCGGAGAGGGTCTCCGGTCGGTCAATGTCGAACAGCCCGCCGACGGTGTCATCGACCATCTCGGGCAGCGGCCCATCATCGACGGTCACGACCGGGGTGCCGCTGGCCATCGCCTCGAGCGGAATCAGACCTTGGCCCTCGTAGTAGGAGGGATAGACGACCAAATCCGCACTGCGGAATAATTGGGCAAGATCTTCGAAGGGCAGGCCGGATTCAATCGTCAGCGCATGTTGGATGCCCAAGCGTTTCGCCTGCTTCTCCAGCGTCCGCTTCATGTGGCCACGACCGACGATGACCAGATGGGCACGCGGGTGTGAGGCGAGCACCTTCGGCATCGCCTTGATCAGCGTCCGATACCCTTTGCGCGCGACCAGACGGCCCACAGCGAGCAGCAGCGGCGTCTCGGTATGGGCTTCGCCGGCGAGGGCTCTCTCATCCGGTTCTCCATAGCGAAGCCGCATTTTTTCATGGGCCAGCATCGAATCTTCATCATCGCGATGCAGTGGCACAAACATGCGCGTATCCACGCCCCAACGGACCACCTCACACCGCCAATTCTCCGGCGGGTCGTATCGGGCGACGAAATCGGCCTTGGTGGCCTCTGAGTTGGCGACACAAATCGTCGAGGCGCGCACCGCGGCGCGCTCGTATTTCGCATAGTATCCCGCCGTCAGCAGGATGGCGAGGTCGTTCGGATTTTTCCACACGGCCGACTCGCCCTGTCTCGCCGCGCGCTTCATCCCATCGCGCTCGCCCAACCATGAACCGTGCAAACTCGTGATGACCGGCCCGACCCGCTCTCGAACCATGCGATACTGCTTCTCTTTCCACGAGATCATCGGCGCGTGCACATGGACCGCATCGACCGGATTCCGCGCGTGAACGCGCAGAAGTTCCCGCAGCGCCCATTTTCCATAGGAGACGGTGAAGGCCATCGGCAGCGGCGCCCACTTGACCGAGAGCACGGAGACCCCCTCCTGCTGAGGGATGGATTGCGGATTTCGCTCGACCGTTTTGTCCCTGCGTGTGATGACGGTCACGCGGTGCCCTTGTTTCACCAATGCACCGGCGAGATGGAACACGGTGGAGCCCATGCCTCCCCAACGCGGCGGATACTCTCCGGACAGCATTGCGATGTGCATGGGCGACCTCCAAAGGGCCCTGCAAGGCCCCCCGTTTTGAACTCATTCGGCTCAAGCCGGTAATGGTTGCATTCAAATCGGCCTTCACAATCCGCGGGTGTGGGGATGGACATGGCAGAGATGCTTCCAGTACACGTGACAGTCGTAATTCCGACGCGAAATGAAGAGGCGGCCATCGTCGATACGATCCGTTCGATTCCAAATGATGGATGGTGTGAGAAACTCGATTTCCTCATCATCGACGGCAATTCCAGCGACCGCACCCGCGAGCTCGCCGCAGAGGAGGGCGCTTGGGTCGTTCTCGAGCCGCGCAAGGGCTACGGCCGGGCCTACCGGACCGGATTTGCCCTCGCCCCCGGCGAGATCATCGTCACCCTCGATGCCGACTGCACCTATCCGGGCGAAGAGGTGCCGGGCCTGGTGCGAAAACTCGTCGAAGAGGACCTGAGATTCATCACCTGTGACCGCCTTCGTCGCGCCGAGGAAGGCGCCATGTCCGGCCTGCACGGATTCGGCAACTGGGGCCTCTCGGTGACGATGCGCATGCTGTTCTGGAATGGCATCCACGATTCGCAGAGTGGAATGTGGGTCTTTCACAAGGAAATCATGGACAACATGAAGATGCGTCCCACCCACGATGGAATGCCACTCTCCGAGGAGATGAAGATCAACGCGCGCCGCTGTTTTGGCCGCAAGAAGGCCGTCGAGGTCAGCGTGCCCTACCGCGTTCGTGTCGGCGATGCCGAGATCAACACTTGGGGCGATGGATTCCTCAATTTCCGTTTCTTCTTCTGGAAGCGATTCGGCCTCAACCGAACCCGCACTGAATGGGGCCCGAACGACGATACCCAGCTCTGAGGGCAATGTCCCTGTCGGCACAACGCCCTTACGTGTGCGGGTGCCTCCGGCACCCGATGACCAGAACGTCGGTCCTCCGCAGGTGCGCCCTGTGGACCGTTCTCGCGCTCTTCATACTCGGCTCGTTGCCGACGGCATCCGCCGAAGCGAACGATGCGATCGGTGGTGCTGACCAGATCCTCGATGGGTCCTCATTGAGCGGTGCGGTCGATTATAGCGGCGATCGTCGAGATTTCATGAAGGCCGCTGTCATCAACGGGGATCAGGTCGACTTTTCGATCAGTCTCACATGTCAGGCCTGGGATGGTGGATGTGATCCACGCCTGCGCCTCTATTGGGATAACTTGACCCAGGATGGCGGCACCCACACCCCCTCCAGCGGCGGCGTCTATTCTATCCGTCACCTCGGCCAACCCGGGTTCACCTACATCGAGATGATCTCCGAGGATTCATGGTTCGCGGATGAATATGATTACACCGTCACCGTCAACGTTGACACGGGTCAGCGCGACAGTGACATGGATGGTTTCTACGATGCTACCGATGATTGCCCACAGACCGCGGGCACGTCAACACAGGACGTCACGGGTTGCGTCGACAACGACGGCGATGGCTGGTCGGACATGGGTGATCCCTTCCCCAATGAGCCCAGTCAATGGGCGGATGGAGATTCGGATGGCTATGGTGACAACGCCAATGGGGTCGACGCTGACAGCTGCGTGCTCCACTGGGGTGATTCCAGCGAGGACCGCCTCGGCTGCCCAGACCGCGACAACGACGGCTGGTCCGACCCCGATGAATGGGGCGAGTGGGGACCTGTTTGGACGATCGAAAACGACGCGGACCATTTCTGGGAGGATGATACCCAGTGGGCCGATGAGGACCGCGACGGCTACGGCGACAACTGGGCGGATGGCGCTTGGAATGGCACGCATACCGCCTTCGGTGTCGGTGAATACGTCGAGAATGCAACCAATCCTGATTACTGCCCGCTGACCGCTGGCACCTCCAGCATGGACCGGCTGGGTTGTCCCGACCTCGATAGCGATGGCTGGTCCGACCCCGATGAGGACTGGACCTGGGAATTCGATGGCGCGGATGCCTTCCCCACCGACCATACCCAGCACTACGACCGGGATGGCGATGGCTTCGGTGACAACCTGTCGGGCAATGCCCCTGACATCTTCCCCGACAATCCAACCCAATGGACCGATTCGGATGGCGATGGCTATGGCGACAACAACGGTGCGGGTGATTCCCAAGCTGACAATTTCACAGACGATGCCACCCAATGGGCGGATTACGACCGCGATGGCTTCGGCGACAATGCCTCTGGAAATCGGGCCGATGCCTGTGTTTCAAGGGCGGGGTCCTCGTTTGAGGATCGCTTTGGCTGCCCGGACTTCGATGGCGATGGTTGGTCCAACCCGGACTTCGACTGGCCCGCCCATCCCGGCGGATTTGCCGATGCTTTCCCCGGTGGGGCCGGCTCCAACTGTGGCGAATTGTGCCGCACACAATGGCACGATGTCGATGGTGATGGCTTCGGTGACAACTCCGAACTCGGCGCCTGGCAGCCCGATGCCTGCGTCGCAACCCCCGGCTCGAGCACACGCGACCGATGGGGTTGCCCGGACCGCGATGGTGACGGCTCCTCCGACCCGAACATCGTCCTCGGTTGGCTGCCCCATCCCGCGGGGATCGCCGATGCCTTCCCCGATGATGCGAGCCAATGGGAGGATGCCGATGGCGATGGCTATGGAGATGAGCAGACCGGCTTCGAGGGCGACCGCTGCCGCGACACGCCCGGCACCAGTCGTGGTGACCGATTCGGTTGTACGGACACCGATGGCGACTCCCACTCGGACCAAGGCGACAGATTCCCCCACGATGCCAGCCAATGGCTGGATGATGACCGCGATGGCTTCGGCGACAATGCGAATGGGCATCAGCCCGATGCTTGCCCGCGCTCACCGGTCAGTGCCGGTGTCTCCCTGATCGACCGATTCGGCTGTCCCGACACCGATGGTGATGGCTACTCCGACGCCGATGATCAATGGGCGGCCTCTCCGGATGGAGACGGCGATGCTTTCCCGACGAATCGCGTCCAGTGGGCCGATGCGGATGGCGATGGTTTCGGTGACAATCCGATCGGTCGTCTGCGAGATGATTGCCCGTCGAGTCCCGGCCATTCAACCATCGACCTGCAGGGCTGTCCGGACAGCAACCGTGACGGCTACTCGGATGCCTATGGCCCCGTGCGCAGCCAACTCGCCCTGATGGGCAGCGATCCGGCCGCCAGCCTGTTGACCTTCGCTTGGCCGTTGTTCATCTTCCTCGTCACCGTCTTCACACTGCGCATGATGCGCCGTCAGGAGACGGGGGATGTCGGATTCGAAGAAGTCCTGCTCGAACATGGGGGTGAGATGGATGCGTGAACGCCTGCTCGCCCTCGGACTGGCCCTGCTCATCGTGCCCTTGCTCTCTGGAATGGCGAGCGCACAGGATGCGAGCCACATCGTCATCAACGATTCGCGAGCCGATCATTTGGATGAGGATAGCGACGGTGACTTCGACATCGTTCGGGTCACGGCATCGATCGGCACGACGGCGATATCCGCCGAGATCGCCGTCGAGGTCATCGCCGAGAATGAGGACCTGTCGATTTCGTTCTGGAATAACACGAGCCTCGCAGGTGGTGAGACCTTCAACATCCAGACGACCATCAAGGCCTGGGCGGATGGCGACTTCGACGTCTGGCTGCGCGTTTGGGATGCGGAGACGGGCACGGTGGTGCACGATGCACACCTCGGCAGCCACACCCTTGTCGCAAGCCTTACGCCCCCCATCCTCTCCATGCAGTTGGAATCCGCTCCGTTGATTTTCACCGGTGATACCTGCCTTGTGCACCGCGTCTCCTCAGATCAGGTCGGTGCCCATTACGGCACGATGGGCGTCGTCTCGATTCAGGGTGTTCCGTGGTGGGTTGGAGAGCATGAAACCCCCTTGGACTGCAGCCGATGGCCAGCCGGGGATTACACCCTGACCGAGCATTATCGCAATGGGCTCGGCATGTCGACCAGCATGTCACTCTCGTTCAGGATTCACGTCCATCCGCCGCCCGCCTTCGCCGTCAATGTGACCGGACGCGCAACCGAGGCCGGCACACCGTGCGAGATGATCATCGAGGCGGCCGAGGGCACTCAGATGCCCGAGATGGGCGTGCGTTGGACCCTCATCGACCCCGCCCAGCAAGGGCTTCACATCGACGCTGAGGCGCGTGTCGACTGCACGATGTGGGCCCCTGGCGTGCACAAGGTCCGCGCCACATTGACCAGTCCACAGGGCCGTGAGACCACCGTCGCCCTCAACCTGGTTCGCTTGCCACCGGCGGACGATGCCAGCATCGAGGTGCGAAATGCCAGCGGCGACCCCGATCGCTGGCCCTCGGTCTCACAGGGTGCGGAATACGAACCCGAACCCCTGCTGTTCAACCCCGCCGCCTCGATCGCCGCCGTCGGCGTCGGCGGCTTCATCATCGCTCTGCTCGCAGGCATCTTGGCCTCGAGGATGATCGATCGGGAATCCAAGACTGATGATGAGATGTGGGAAGATGCACCCGTCACACCCGATAGCGATGGGCTGCCGAGCCACGTCGACGAGTCCGGCATCCATTGGCGTCAACAACCCGACGGTCAAGTCGATTGGTGGGATGCCGAAACCGCCCAATGGCTGCGCTTCCAAGGGTGAGAAAACCGCACTCTCAGCCCTTCTGGCCGGGGTCGGATTCAAAGGTTGCAGGTGCCGCCTTCGGCGGCATGGGAATCACCACATCCGAATTTGATCACCGCGTGCGCACCGCTTCACATTGCGCCATTCTACTGACCCTCGGCATCCTCGCCCTGCTCCATCTGAGAGCGGTCATCGAGCCCTTCATCATCGCCGTGTTCATCTTCTTCCTGCTCGCCCCCGGCGCCCATTGGCTGAACGGCCGCGGCGTCCCGCTTTTCCCCGCTTATGCCGCGGTGGTCGGCGCTCTGGCCGCCCTCATCGGCGGCGCCGGTTGGTGGCTGTATCAAGACGTCTCAACCTTCGCCGATACCCTGCCCGACCACGTCGAAAAAGTGCAGGACTTGATGGCCCAGTACGAAGGGCGCGAAATCTTCGGCATCACCCTGACCTTCGTCGGTCTGGAATCGGCCGTCACAGATGTGGCGGCAGAATCTCTGCTGCTGTCGATCTTCGGTGAAGTCGGTTCATTCCTCACCCTGACCTTCACCGTCTTCGTCTTCCTCGTCTTCATCATCCTCGAGGCGGAAACCCTCCCCAAGCGCCTCGCTGCGGCATACCCAGCAGAATTCAACACCCAACTCGGCGAGATGGTCGTCGACATCGGAAAAGGCGTCAATCGCTATGTCGTCGTCAAAACTGTCGTCTCATTCGGCACCGCATCCGTCACCGGACTCTTGCTGCTCATCACCGGTGTCCCGGGTTGGTTCCTGTGGGCTGCCCTCACCTTTCTGCTGAATTATGTGCCCTACATCGGCAGTCTATTCGCGCTCATCCCGCCCGCCATTCTCGCCCTTCTCACGCTAGAACCGGTGACGGCGTTGATCCTCATCGGCGTGCTCATCACCAATCAGCAGGTATGGGGCCAATTCATCGAGAACAAGATGTTCGGCGCCAGTCTCGACATCAGCCCGGTCGTCCTCCTTCTGGTCACCGCTTTCTGGTTCTGGCTGTGGGGCATCATGGGCATGGTGCTCGCGGTGCCGATGGCCGTCATCGCCAAGATCGTCCTCGGCAACATTCCCGAGACACGACCGATCTCAATCCTGCTCTCGGAGCGACCGCCGGCCGTGGAAGAGGAGTGAGCGATGCAGACCCGCCTCCTCGTCGGCATGGGTGCGGCCATCCTCCTGCTGCTGATCAATTTCTGGTGGTTCGCCATCGGGCGGCAGAAGGCGCGAATCGACCGCGACTGGGTCGCGGACTGTGCTGAATTGCCAACCTTCAGCATCGGCGAGGAGAAGGTCACCCTACACAATCGCCGCGATTTCACGTGGAGGGCGACCCGCGATTTCGATGAACGGTGGGACGATTGGTCGTTCAAAATCGATGACCTGAAGGGGATCTGGTACGTCATCGATCACTTCCACAAGCTGAAAGGATTGGCCCACACCATGGTCGGATTCGAGTTCAGCGACAACCGTTTCCTCATGGCCTCCTTCGAGGCCCGCCGCGAGAAGGGTGAGCGCTACCATCCTTGGGCCGGGCTGTGGAACGAATTCGAACTCTATCTCGTCTGGGCGACAGAGCGTGACCTGCTCGGGCTGCGCACCAATGCACGCGATCACAGGGTCTACCTCTTCCCCACCGTGGTCGAGCCCCACAAACAGCGCGCGCTCCTCGAAGCGATGATGGCGCGCACCAACCAATTGGCTGCCCAACCGGAATGGTACAACACCCTGACCTCGACCTGCACCACCTCGATCACCAAAATTGTCAACCGGGTCACACCGGGAAGGGTGCCTTTCACCTGGCGCGCCCTGCTGCCCGGCTACTCAGCGTGGACCGCTTGGAAACGTGGTATCCTCGAACGACGTGGCACATTCCAAGAGACCGTCGCCGCGGCGTTCATCTCGGAGAAAGCGAAGGCCTCGGGCCTCGGTGAGCCAGCCAGTCACGACTATTCAGTCAACGTCCGATGAGGATGACCAGAGGCCCGTCACTCATCACCCGAACGGGCCCGCCGAGGGCCACATTGTGAAGGCCTCGGGTGGAGAATGCGAGGGGTTCGTCGTCGAGTGGGAACTCCACGCCGTCGAGGCTGACGTGGGGGCAGGATGTGAAGGCGAAGAGGCTCAATTCCGTGCCCGCATCGAGCACCAGTTCCAGGCGGTGTTCGCAGCGCCTCGCGATGTGGTCGGCGAGGTGCAATCTGACGTCGATGTCCGGGGGGGCTTCGACCAATGCCGCGAAGGCGCCCAATTGGTGGGCAATATCGCCGCCTTCGACGCCGACGACATCGATGTGAACAGCGCCTTCTTCGGCGGCGAATCGAATCGCTTTCAGAAGGTCGGATGCATGTTGATCCGGCAGGGAGACACGTTTGATTTCAACATCGATGATCGAGTCGAAATCACCGGCCGCACGGTCGACTGCAAGCCCGTTGGCCAGCGCGATGTCGGTGCCGCCATCGACGCCGAGAATCACGGTCGATGCCGCGGCCAGCGGTTGGAGAATGACGGAGTCCGGCCAGTCACCCGCCGCGCATAGCAACCACCGCCCCCCGACCATGATTCGCGATGTCGACCGGGCTTGAAAGATATCCGCAGGGGCGGTTGTCTGAAGAGGGTGGGCGCCCTCGACCCTATGGGTCGAACCACGATGTGGCTCTCCCAACGGTGTTGTTGATGCGTCGATTGAGCCTATTCCTCACTCTGCTGATGGTGCTCGCTCCATTCGCTGGGATGGTCGCACCATTGGTCGACGAAGTCGAGGTTCAGGACAGCATCACACAGACGGATGGCTGGGGCGAAGATGACCCTTGGCGGTCCTATGACGATCAGGGCATCACATGGAATGGACTGGCGCAGCGCGGCGCGGATGATTGGGTCCGAAGCAGCGTGGCGGACTTCGCCGACAGCGTCGAGGATCTCGATGTGGCAATCTCACCGGATCAGACCGTCAAGGCCTGTGGTTACAACGCGACGAGTGGTGACTTGGAGATGTTCACGCTCTCCACCGATGGGGTGACAACCCGCGCGACGGTCGATTCGGTCGGCGATGTCGGTCGGGGATGTTCGATTGTCGTGGATTATCGTGGATTTGCTCGAATCGCCTATTTGGATGTCGATGCCTCTTCACTGAAGGTCGTTCGTGAGAATGATTTCACGCCGTTCCCTGATGATGATTGGTTGGTTCGCACGCTCGTGAACGATGTCAATATCACGACCGCACCGAGGATTTCGATCTACTCGAATGGCACCATGGCCATCGCCTACCGGGATGCGGACACGGGTGGGCTCCACCTGATGCGGTTCACTGGATCCTATTGGCGCCATACTGAGATGATGGCGGCGGGCACGGCGGAGGACATTGTGTTGAATATCGATGTCAACGATGTACTGCATCTGGCTTTCCTCGACTCGGTGAATGAACGGGTCGCTGTGATTTCCCTGGATGGGGATGAACGAACCTTCTCCGTGGTCGATGAGGGCGAAGGCATCGGCCAACCGCTCGGTCATCACCTCGATGCGACGACCCGCGCCCAACTGGTCTATGGCATCGAGAACGGGACCGGCCTGCGGATTGTCCGCGACCTCGCGGGTCGGGATGATGGTCGCATCGCACCCGAGCCATTCTTCCTCCTCGATTCCAATCAGACCGGCTTCGGCACCGGCGCGGATGCGACGGGAGATTTCAACGGCGATGGCTACAGCGATCTGGTCTACAGCGTGCCCAGTGCGGCCAATGATACCGGTGAGGTTCACATCCACCACGGTTCGGTGGATGGGTACAGCAGTGCACCGGACATCTCGATTCCCGGCGCCCACCCGGGCGCCCTATTCGGCGCAGCATTGGCCGTCGTCGGCGACGCCAACGGCGATGGCTACGACGACCTATTGGTCGGCGCGCCCGACGAGAACAATGCCTCGGGCAATGCCACGGGCATGGTCCACCTGTTCACCGGATTCCCCACCGGCATTTCGACAAGCCCATTCTGGTCGGTGTCCGGCAGCGGTGACGGGGCGCAGTTCGGTGCGCGTGTGGCGGCTGCGGGAGATGTGGATGGCGATGGCTTCCGCGACCTGCTCGTCTCTGAACTCGGCTGGACAGCGACCAATGGCGGCAAGGGCCGCGTCCACCTCTTCTCTGGAAATTCCACCCTCGAGACCACCTCGGTGACCGTTGAAGGCACTGAGACGGATCTGATTCTCGGTTGGTCGATCCTCGGCCCCGGCGATGCGAATGGCGACGGATTCGATGATGTCGTCATCGGCAGTTCGGACGATGCCATCTTCGTCGTCTCCGGCCGCGGTCGTGCTCAGGTGCACCACGGCGGTGCCGGCGGCATCTCTGCAACCGCGGATCGACTGTGGTCGATGAGCAGCACATGGACGCTGTTCGGCAACACGTTGAGCGCGCTTGGCGATGTCAATGCGGATGGATTCGATGACCTCGCTGTCAGCGAGATGGGCAATGGCACCCTGTGGATCTTCTACGGTTCAACCGGAGGCTATCCGGCCAATCCGACCGCACAACTCTCCGGCAATGACAACTTCGGCCATAGTATCATCAATGCCGGGGACATCAACGATGACGGCGTGCTCGACATCATGGTCGGCACGCCCGGCTCCGGTTCATCCGGTGGCCAGGTGGGTGTCTACACCGGGACGAATGCGAGCGACCTGTACGACGGCGCGGCCGCCTTCTTCAACGTGAACGGGGACTCGAATCAACACCTCGGCCGCATCCTCTCCGCCGGCGGGGATGCGGACCGTGATGGCACCCATGAATTCCTCTACGCAAGTACGACGGCGGCCAGCGATGGCAGTGATGGGGGCTCGATTGTCCTCGTCGAGACACGGGATTGGGAACTCTCCGACCTGCCCTTTGACTTCACCGTGGATGGCCTCGACCTCGCGGTGGACGCACAGGGACGAACCCAATTGTTGCTCGATACCGACTCGGGTGTCTACCATTACGAGCGGGCCAACGAACACCTCACCTCTGCCGACCCATGGGGCTCGACCGTGCTGGGTGATCTTGCGACCGCGGCGATGGCCGTCACACCGGCAGGTCAGCCCACCGTCGTCAGTTCGGCGGGTGCCGGCCTGGATTTCGATCGCCGACACGGCGGCATCATCATCCAAATGGAACCGATCACCGCCTCCGGCTCGACCGTCGGGACCTTCGGCAGCATTGCCTCTGGCACCCCAGGCCTCTCGATGGCGGCCTTCCGGGTCGGTTATACGATTACCTTCGTCAATCAGACAGGCAACGGTGTCGACACGGACATCGTTCAAACAGGCGTCACCATGGCCCAGCCGACCCAACTTCTCATCGGTGCGAATGCGACACCGAACATCCTGTGGCGCGACGATGTGACCCAGATCATCCATCTCGCCGTTCAGAATGGGACCGAATGGGACTTCTCCAACCTCGCCGGTGGCACCGATGGGTCTCAATTCGGCGCGGTGATGGCGGACAATGGCAGCATTGGCCTGTTGGTCCGCAATGCGACGGCAGGACTGGTGACCGAATGGCATGAGGGTGCGGGGGACAACTGGACACGCACCGCTCAGGTGATCATCTCCGCCAACTTCACCGAAGCCACGGGCCAAGCCTCACTGCGGCGTTCCTCAGGTGGTTTGGAGGTGGTCTGGCAGGACAATGCCACGGTTTGGCATCATCAGACAATCGAGGATGGCAACATCACAGATTCCCCCTTGCCGGCGATGAATGCAACCCGCGACCCTGCCCATCTGTACGCGGGTGGACTGCTATTGCCCGGCGCACTCGTCAACACGACGGGCACACATGTGATCGTCGACGCGGCCGGCTCGAGGACGATTGACCTCGGCTGCGCGGATGCGGCGAAGGTGGAGATTCTGGATGGGCCGAACGGTCTGACTCGGGTGCTCTGCACGGACAGTTCCGCAACCCTGCTGGTCAACCTCTTGGAGGGTGAGCAGGTGATTCGGTTTTCGGGTGCAAATCTTGCTGGTGTCAACATGAATGACGCGCCGGTGGCGACCATCGATGCGAACGGTACCTGGCACATTCTCTACCACAGTCTGCTGAACAAGCCTGTAATCGCCCATCGGATCGCCGATGCGGACCGTGATTTCGTACCGGACCTCTTCGATGATTTGCCCGACTTTGGCGGGCAATGGACCGATGGCGATGGCGATGGCTACGGTGAGAATCCCGATGCACCGAACGTGGACAGGTGCCCGAACCTCGCCGGCTCCAGCGCCTATGGATACCATGGCTGCGCCGACGTGGATGGCGATGGGTTCGCCAATGCCGTCGATGATTGCAGCGATTCTGGCAAGTCGTGGAAGGACCGACTCGGTTGCGATGACAGCGATGGAGATGGATGGTCCGACCCGAGCGGCGATGCCGGTTGGAACGGTGACCGTCACCCGACGAATTGGATGCAGGCCATCGATACCGATGGAGATGGCCGCTACGACAATCACGGCCCGGACTGCTGCGGACAAAACACGAATTCGGATGAATTCCCACTCGACCCCCAGCAATGGGAAGACCTCGATGGCGATGGCTGGGGCGACAACTCCAGCGCGCCGACCGGTGACAAGTGCCCGGGTCTAATGGGCACGTCGATCCACGACCGCGGCGGTTGTACGGACAGCGATGGCGACGGCTGGTCAGACCCGGTCGAGCCATCGACACAGAATCCCGAGGGTTGGACCTACAACCGGACGCGCTGTTACACGGTTGGCCAGCATTGCGCCGACCTCTATCCATGGGCGCCCGAGGACGTCTCTGCGGAGAACGTCTGTGCCGCACGCTGCGACGAACAGTGGGCGGACCGTGACGGCGATGGATACGGCGACAATTCGAGCATCGATGCTTGGAATCGTGATGCATTCCCGATGGATTACACCCAATGGGTGGACAGCGATGAGGACGGCTGGGGCGACAATCAATCCGGCAACAATCCGGATGACTGCTGGACCCAATGGGGCAATTCCACCGTCGACCGAAGGGGTTGTGAGGACTTCGATGGCGATGGGCATTCCAATGTATACACCTTTGAGACCAACCAGACC
>Ga0209089_10001048_pt1 | contig 25153 bp, 25 predicted proteins | sample ArcticOcean_MG_C_FD_187431 | JGI IMG/M metagenome (GOLD analysis project Ga0209089, IMG submission 187431) | Marine microbial communities from western Arctic Ocean - ArcticOcean_MG_CB2_150 (SPAdes) (version 2) | ecosystem: Environmental > Aquatic > Marine > Oceanic | place: Arctic Ocean: Canada... | reverse complement strand
TATATATAAATATCAAGTTCTTTCTCTAAAACTTAATTTATTTTTACTCTTTAATCCTTTTATTCATTTTATTTTTTTTCAATTCATCTATCTGTTTTTGTTGTTCTTTTATTGCTTCTATCAATACTGGTACTACCTTTGAGTAATCTACTGTTAAATGTGTTTCACCTTCTTCTTTTAAACTATCAACTTCTTTCACCAATTCAGGAATAATTTCTTGAACTTCTTGTGCAATAAATCCAACATCTCTTTTACCTTCAAATTTTTCTTTCCAATTAAAATCTACACCACGAAGTTTTAATACATCACTTAAACCATATTTTGTATCAGTTATATTAGTTTTAAGTTTCCTATCAGAAGCTACGGTTGAAGAATAAGCAACTATGTCAGCGTCTGCGTGAAATGTACCACCAGCAGAGAATCTAAATTCATCATCAACTGCATTAACCGAAACTTTTATTACATTGTCTGTAGAGAAATCAAATTCATTATGTGAGTCTCTACCAATTTGAAGTGCGGCGTTGTGTACACCTGTAATAGTTGTTTGTGCTGCTGTTACTGCAACATCATTAGCATTAGCCGTAATACCATTACCACCAATTACATTCAATACTCCACTGGTGGCAGTTGTTCCTGTTCCTGCCAAACCAGTTGCCACATCATCATTCACCATACCATCTTGAACTGCATTTGCTTGTATTGTTCCAGCTGCTGTAACATTACCAGTTCCATCAAAACTTGGGGAAGTCCATACGACATCACCAGTCATTGCTATTGTTCTACCAGTTGCCAAAGCAGTTGCTGTAGATGCATTTCCTGTAACACCCCCAGTAAACAGAGTAGCAGTTATTCCACCTGTACTTGGATTATAAGTCATACCTGAATGGTCTTGTTCTACTCCAAGTGAACCACCATCAATATCAGCTCCTGCTGAGAAAAGGATGGCATTTTCTTCAACAGTAGATTCATTATCAGTAATAGTTATAGTTGTTGCTAAAGTTGCTAAATCTGCAGTTCCTGCCGTTGTGGCCTTACCACTTGTATCTGCTGCGTTATTTGGAATATCGCCCGATGCTAAGGCATCTCTGGTAACTGTTGCAGTTCCAGCTGAATACCCTACTGTTATTCCTGTTCCACCAGCAACTATTACACTACCTTTATTTAATGCCGTACTATCCTCTACGGTTACGGTTACATCTCCTGTAGCACCACTAACATCAATACCATCTCCTGCTACAATTGTACTTACATAATTTCCTGTCGTACCAGTACCGAGAGTAATCTGGCCACCACCTGCTGCATCAGCATGAGTGTGTGTTGAATTTGTAAAACTTGCTATTGTTGGTGTGGTTAAAGTTTTGTTCGTAAGTGTTTCTGTTCCTGTTAATGAAACGAAACTTTCACTTTGTAGTGCCGCATTAAATTCTGCTAATGTACCAGTAAGTGTATTTGTCTCTAAATCAATAGATTTGCTTGTAAAAGTTTGTGATGTAGTTAATAAAGCAACAGTATCAGTTGAGTTTGGCAGAGTTATTGTTCTATCTGCAGTTGGATCTACAATGGTTAAAGTTGTTTCATACGCATCCGCAGTAGCTCCCTCGAAAATAATTGAACTCGTTACTATAAGATTTGCAGTATTTACAAAAGTCTGTGTTCCTGAAACATTTATATTAGGAACTACTAATGTTGATGTACTTGGATTATAAGTAAATGTTCCTGTATCATCTAATAGTGCATTTGATTCATCATGTAAAATAATTGGAAAGGCTGTATTTGCTGTACTATCTGTAACAGTTGTTTTGCCTGTTGTTAAACTTGAAGCAGTTCCACTAATATTCGTACCGACTAACGCTGACGGAGTTCCTAATGCGGGTGTTACTAAAGTAGGACTATTTGATAATACCACATTAGTAGTTCCAGTTTTTGCTGTTACTCCTGTTCCACCACGAGCTACTGATAAAGTTCCAGTTGTTCCAGCCACTATAGGTAGTCCAGTTATATTGGTTGCCGTACCACTTGTGGGTGTTCCCAATACTGGTGTTACTAATGTAGGTGAAGTTGATAATACAACATTACCAGTTCCAGTTTTAGTTGTTACTCCCGTTCCACCTTGAAGAACGGCTACCGTAGTACCTTCCCAAGTACCAGTTCCGATTGTACCAACAGTTGTAATATTGGTATTCCCAGTCATTGAACCCGTTGCTGCATCTATCGAACCACTAATTAAACTATTTGCTGTTGCTCCAAATGTAGAATTCCAAACACCAGTTGTAACTGTACCAACTCCTGTAATTTGTGTTTGTGAGGCATCTACACTTAAACTATGTGCTATTGTTTCTCCACTTGTAGCTCCTGTGGAAGTTATTCCAGTTCCACCAGTTATAGTTGCTACATAATTTCCAGCTGTGTGTGTTCCCATTGTAATTAAATTATTTAATGATGAAGCTCCTGTTCCACCATCTGCTACTGCTAAATCTGTAATACCCGTTATACTTCCACCATCAATATCTATTGTGGTGAATTTACCAACAGATGCACTTACTGCTGAACCAGTTATGTTTGCAAATTGCACATCATCTGTAGTTCCAACTCCAATTGAAGTTCTAAGTGTAGCACCACTTTCTGCTACGGGGTCTGTTGTACCATCACCAACTATCATTTCACTATCAGCGAGTACCGACATAGCAACAATTCCACCTGTTCCGTTTCCTAATAGAACACCACCATCTGTAAGAGTTGAGACTCCAGTTCCGCCATGAGCAACCGCAACATCGGTTGCTTCCCAAGTACCTGTTGCAATTGTTCCAACTGTGATTAATCCCGTATCTCCTGTCCATGCAGTCAAACCTACTGGAGATACCGCTCGGGTGTCGTCTGTTCCTGTGTTTACTTCGGTAGTCGTGGCAATCTCTATAACTCCCGCGACTGTAAGTGAAGCTGCTACTTCATCACCCGTATTAGTTCCTGATTGTCCCGTTAGATAGGTTTGATTAATTGCTGTACCTTGCCAAGTACCTGTTGCAACAGTTCCAAGAATTGTAATTGACGTGGAACTTCCTATATCAAGTGCTACTGGATCGGTTGTGCCATCACCTATTAAAATTTCTCCATCGGCTAATACTGCTGCGGCGGTTATGGCTCCCGTTCCACTACCAATTAAAATACCACCATCTGTGAATGTACCTGCTCCAGTTCCACCGTCTGCTACAACTAAATCTGTTATTCCTGTGATTGTACCGGCGGTTATTGTGGCTGAGTCTAAGTATGCAGTTCCATCTATATATAAATCTTTCCATTCTTTTGTACTTGAACCTAAATCATATGTATCATCTGCATCTGGTAATACCGAACCACTAATCTTTTGGTTGCCATCTGCATCAAGTCCAATTGTAGATACAACGTTATTAGTTGATGGGTCTACAAACTTTATAGAACCACTTGAAACATAAATATCTTTCCAAAATTTCGACGCACTACCTAAATCATATATGTTTGCATCGTTAGGTAAAACAGAACCACTAACTGATATAGTCTGAGTCGATTGACTCACTATTAAAGCAGTTGATGTGTTTTCAGAACCTATTCCTTTAGGATTATGTAGGTCTGCTCCTGTTAAACTACTATGTGTTTTTGCCATTCAAATGCTCCTTATGACGCTACTACTACTTCGCCACTTTCAGTTGTGATTGTTGTAAAATTTAAAAATGTTGTACTATCTTCATCAACTACCATCTTTTCCATCAATTCAGGTATTGAATAACCTTGTTCAGAAATAATACCAGAAATCGCTAATGATCCTGTTACTTGTACATCCGAATTTGTTGCATAATATGAACCTGTTGCTTTAAATGGTGATGACGATGTTGATGTTACTGTTACAGCATTACCACTTGTTGTGGCAGTTAATGAACTACCTACAAAATCTATACTTGATACTTGAGATGTTAAAGAAGAACCCTCTTCACTTACTGCGATATTTGCAGTGTCGGCTGCTACACCTGTTATTGCGGAGCCATCACCTTTGAAATAACTTGCCGTTACTTGATTCAGTTGGGCGTTAGAGCCCGAAACTACTACTTTTTTCCAATTCGGCATTTATGACATCTCCCTATGGTTGGTTACTCTTTCAAGCCCACTTCCCAATGTTGCCACACATCAGGCCAATAAAGTTATTAATCTTCTTCAATATAAAGCTCACCATCTATATGTTTTGTTCTAGCAACTTCTTTTTGAGCCTTACCTATTTCATTTTTTAATAATTCTTCTTCTGTTTCAATTTTTTTAACTAAAAAATCTTTCCTATCTAACAATTGATATTGATTTTTAAGTTTTTGAACTACCTTCATCGCTATTGGTAAATACTTACCAGGTATCATAGCTCCTTTTATTGTATCAAACAAAAACTCTACTTCACCCTTATCAAGTTTCGACATCTCATCAACAACAATTTTTGTTTTTTTCGCCCTTACTGCCATCTTTGTAACCCTTTTATTTAAGTTTAACTAAATATAAATATATCTCCACTTGTTGTATTAACATGCATCAAACCAATTCTATCACCAGCTGCTGAACCGAAATCACTTGGATTTCCACTTGGGTTTGCTCCTGAACCACTAACACTTACTACATATTGTCTTGGTGTTATTGATGTTGCAGTATCTACTGTATCATCAGCCTTTGTTAGAGCCCATCTTGAAGCGCTATCATCATATCCTAAAGCCGTCCCAATACCTGCTGCTCCAGTAGATATTATAATACCACCATCACCACTTGTTGAACCACTTGCTGCAAGAATAAATCTATCTGCAACTCTTAAATTAGTTGTATCAATTGTGGTTAGTGTTCCGTTTATATCTAAATCACCAGCTATAGTAGCATTGCCCGTAACTGTTAAATTATCATTAACAGTAACTTCAGAAGTTGTATGACCAATAGAAACTGCTATTCCACTATTTGCAGTACCAATAGATAGTGTACCACTTGTAGTATCAATATTAGTAGCACCTTGTGCATCAACTGAAAAAGTAGAAGTACCATCTATTGTTATTGCTCCACTTGAATCAATATCAAGAGTAGAAGTATCTATATCAAATGCTGTATCTGAATCTGTTCCTAATGAAATAGAACTACCATCAATCGTAATTGCTCCACCAGCATCCAAATCAAGTGTACTTGAAGGTGTTATAGAAACAGTTGTCATTCCTGTTTCAGATAAAGCTCCAGAACCATCAAATTCCCAAGTACCTGTATCATCACCAAGTGATGCTCCAGTTGCTCCTTTGGCAGTTAATGTTGAAGCAGCTAAAATGTCTACTGCAGCTGCCGCGTCTACATCAATACCACCTGCAGAATCAATATTTAATGCATCTGCATCTGTACCATCAGCATCAATATGAAGTGAATCATTATCTGCTTTAATAGTAACACCACCAGCGTCTGAATGTATTTTTATTGCGTCATCGGCTGATCCTGATGCATTGTAAAGTAAAACTTTTTCAGATGCGGCTGTATCATGCGGTGTTAATTGCAAATAAGTAGATAAAGTATTACCAAGTGTTAATGTTTTCGTATCAACAAGAGTTGCACCAATCACCATAGAACCAGCAGTTGCATCAATACTAACTGCATCAGCTCCTGTACCTGCTGCTGTTATTATAATAGACGAATCATTTGCACCTACCTGTGCAATAGTTAAATCTTCTCCACCAGTACCTGATGTAATTGTAAAATTCATATCATCAGCACCATCAATAGAAACTGTAGAAGTACCATCAATAGTTATTGCTCCACTTGCATCTAAATCAAATGTAGATGAGTTAAAATCTACTGCTACATCAGCCGCAACACCAATATCAATACCACCTGCACCATCAATAGCAACTTTACCACTATTTGATGCATCAATATCTACTCCTGTGTGTCCGTCTAATACTAAAGTGGCTGCTTCTGAATCTACTGTTAAATTTCCTGCTGTTGCCTTTACACTTCCAGCGTCTGTTAAGGTTATATCACCTTCTATAAATAAATCTTGCCATGCCTGTGTGGCTGAACCTAAATCATATGTATCATCTACATTTGGAATAAGATTTGAATCTATGTCCGCTCCAAAACTAACAGAATCGGTTGCTGCATCTCCAAATGTTAAATTTCCTCCAAATACACCATCTCCAGCTACATTCAAATATCCAAATGAACCAGTTGATGTTGAAGATCCGGAAACATTATTATCACCAACCTCAAGATTACCCCCACCTAAAGTTAATTTGTTTGCTGCATGAGTTAGTGTTACATCACTTGAGTCAAAGTTGACAACTGCTCCACTATCGAGAAACAAATCGCCCCAATTCAAAGCGCTTGTACCCAATGATCCACCATCGGTAATTGTAGGTACTACATTTCCGCTCGAATTTATATTATTTAGTTCGGCATTACTGCCAGAAACTATTACTTTTCTCCATTGTGCCATTACTGTTCTCCTATACTAATTATAAATATTAAAGTTTATAGTTTTATGGTAAACCAACACCATCAAATCCCAAAAACCACTGGTCTGAACCAGAGTAGAATAATCCACCTGCTCGAGCTGTTGGTGTTGTGGTACTTGCCCCCAAAGTTAATACTTTATCATCAAATTTAAATACTACTTCATCACTACTATTATATAATGTTAATAGATTTGAACTATTAGTTGATTTAAAATCAAAACTTGAACCCGTTAAACTAAGATGAGTACTTCCACTTGTATTAAAAGTTACTCCATTATATGTAAATGCATCTGTTAAACTTAAAGTGTCTATATTTGCAGTACCATCTACGAATAAATCTTTCCACTGTTTTGTAGTTGTTCCTATATCGAAAGCATCATCTGCATTTGGTATCATAGATGAAGAAACACTAATAAGTGTAGTATCTCCAGTAAAACTTATACCTTCATCTAATGTTTTACCAACATATTGATATGCTGTTAAAAATACAACTTCATTTGAAGCTGGATCGTGTGCAGAACTTAAAAATTGTAATACCCCCGTTTTATAATCAAATATATAATCATTTCCAGAAATTTTATCACCAGAACTCAATGAACCAGTTTGTGAAGTTTGAGTATAAGTTGAAGATTTATAAGCAACCACACCGTATCCTGGAGTAGAATCTTCAGCTGTAGAGTTTGCTAATGAAGCAATCGAATATTTAGGTGATATAAAACTTGTTTGTTGATTAGAATCAATCAACTGTGCACCAATTCCACTATCGCTTCCTGTTGGATTCAAAAAGAACCAAACTTCATCATTTACATTAGAAGGTGTTAACTTATGTCTATACCAATATTTCATAACATTAGTACCAACTGTACTATATGTAACACCCACTTGACTACTTCCACTAAAAGGTAAAGAACTTGTTGGAACTAAATTTGCCTCAGTATAAATTTCTGCTGCTTGTATATCAAGAACATTCGTAAACGACTCTTGTGCAGTCGTATGTGTGTTATGCGTATATCTTCTTGACGCTAACAGTCTACTTGATTTTGAACCTGAATCTATAAATCCCATATCTCTCTCTAACTAAAGGTTACTGTAATATCATCTATTGGTGTCGGGTCACCTGTATATCTGACTATTACGTATAATTCGTTATCTGTATTGTCTAAATACATTCCATCACTATTTCTCATTGGAACTGTATATGTTCCACTTCCAACACTACCACCAGTATTTCCATATAAATCTATTGCGGAACTAAATGGATTTAAAAAATTATCATTTGCCACACTTGACGAAATTACATTTTCGGTTGTTTCACTTGGGTCGTATATTCTTGCCCTACTTAAAGTTGAATTTCCACCACTTCCACTTCCTGCACTCTTAAAGAGTAATGCACAAGCCACTTTATCATTAGTGGATGCCTTCCAATTAACCAAAGTATTATTATTAAGATTTACCGTCATACTTGTTTTTGTTCCACTTATTTGAAATCTTCGTATATAATATTTGTATGTTCCACCACTATGATAATTTTCTGGATACCAATATCTATAATCCCCACCTGGATCTACCAAGTATCCTGGTTTTACTTGTAAGTCATAAACACCTAACTGATTACTACCTGCAGATAATTGATAAGTAGTAGTCCAAGCCGTTCCATTAAATCCTGTTACATTATCTGCTAATCTTATTCTAAAATCTTCTCCTGTAAATACTTCAGTTGTTCCTGTTAAAGCTCCACCATCATATCCTTGAGTTCTTTGATAGACTGCCATTGAACCACTTGCGCCTGGTTGAGTAAATGTACTACCACTATGATAGAAAAATGTATAAGTTGCCAATGTAGAACGAGAATTTGCTCTATTTCTTCCTCTCACTCCAACTGTAAATGTTGAATCACTTACACCAGTCTGATTTATATTTTCACCAGTAGTTCCACTTAATGTATAAATTGCATTATGTCGATATATATCTGTCCGTGTTGGAACTGCCGATGTACTTCGTAATGTTGCTCCCGAACCAGACGTACTAAGTACTGCATTTGCAGTTTGTATAGTTCCACCACTTGTACTTAATCCATCTACTCCAGATGTTGCTGCAACTGAACCAACTCCAACTGAACCTATCGTATCATCCGCTATTGTTGATGATGCCCTATACATTGGATCAAATAATCCATGAACTGATGCACTTAAATGATAAGTTGCACCTATCAAATAAGGTACACCACTCAAACTTCTACTTGTCGCACTTAAATAACTTTGTGTTGCTGAAGTTATTCCTCGTGTATTACTTCCAATATCAGATTCTATTTGGTCAATAGGTGCCCAAAATTTATTTGTATCTGAACCAGTATGGAACGCATAATTACCAGATCCAGTTGCCAAACCAACTTTTAATCCGTGAAAATTATAATACCCACTTGCAGATACACTTGTAAAATCTGTTGCACTGGCTTTATATAATCTTGTCAAAGAACCAGTCATATTAGTTCCACCAACAGCTGCAAATTTACCATCTTGATATCCAGCAGGTATAACTGCTGGTTGTGTTGTATTAATTTTTGCTAATGTTACTCCGTTAGATGTACCGAAACTTGTTAAAGCTACGTCAAAGTAAGATTGAGATGTATATGTATTTGAAGATGATGGGTTTGCTATACTTCCAGTATCACTAAAAGATTGTGTTGCGATTGTTCTAACATCAAGTCGAGTTGCTGCTCCACTTGTTAATCCACCCAATCCAAATAATTGAGCATCTGCAGAAGAACTAATCGTAGTTGTACTACCAGTAACCGAAGTAAAATCTATTTTATAAGTTGAGCCATCATCATGATATACAGAAATACCACTAAAGATTGTCGTACCTGCTCCTACCCAATTCTTAGTGACTAAATATTTTAAAGTAGCATTTGAATCATCATAACTTTGAGGTAAATATCCATCACAACTATCAGTACTACCTAAACTATTTTCATTTGTAATTATTGCAGATAAAGTTTTTGTATTTGGTGATGCATCAGCTACATCTAAAGAATGACTTAATACTCCTGACATAAATCTTAAAATTTCACTTACATTAGTAGTGTTATCAAAATTATTAAAATAACTTCCCCCTAAACTACTACCCCAGGGATTAGAAGTTGGATATCCATTTGTAATATTATTTGTATAAATTGCTGTAGAACTTGAATATACACCCTCTGCTTGTACATTTAAACTACCTGATATATGATGTGAACCTGTAAAGTAAGCACTTCCAGTAAACTGATGTGTATCATCAATACTATCTCCAAAAATTGTACTACCACTTGAAAAACTTTGTGTTAAATACGTTACGGATGAACTAATAATATATTGTTCTGCAGTTAAATTCCCTGTTATAATAAGACTGCCAGTTATATTTGAATCTCCACTCAAATTTACTCCTGCAAAAGTAGGTATTGCATCTGTTGTTAAATCTTGGTTTACAGTTGAGTTAGCCTCAATTGTAATTGTTTTCAATCCATCAGTTCTGTTTTGACCGATAGTTGTACCGTAAACTGCAGAACCCGTAATAGTTCCTATAGAGTTAACGTTTCCAAACGAGCCAGTTGAAGTGGAAGAACCACTAATGTTCCCATTGGTAACTTCAATACCACCTCTTCTAACTTTGAGTTTATGATTGAGTTGAGTTATACCTATTCTTGAGAGAGAATCGCCCATTAAATCTACCTTATGTTATTTCTAATATACTTGCAAATACATCAACATCATTATCGGCAGACGCTTGAGTTTCTAATTTATCCCCCACGCCCAAATTAATTGGTTTCTCCAACACAACGGTTGAATCTGCTGGTACATTAACGGTTTTCATTAAATATCGTCTATCTTGAAAGTTAGCACTTCCACTAACTGCCAAATTAAATGTAACATCATTTGTTCCATCGATATTACTAATATAAATTGCATGAACCACCCCTGTTGTACCTGCTGGACAAGTATACATTGGCTGTAATGTAGTTGTTGAGCCTGTTGCTGCACTTTTAAAGCTTTGTGCCATTTTTATCCTCCAAACACTATGGACAATGCTGTGGCAGTATCCACAACGGCTGTACCTTCTTCATACACACGACCACCCGCAGTATTTATACTGCCACTCGTAGTCAAAACATAAGTACCACTCGTGGGTGTTTCACTACCACTAATGAAAAGTGAACCAGTATTGATTCCAAATGATCCCGAAAGGTCTTTACTTAGTTGTTTGCTGTCTATTAAAGCCATAGTTTATCTCTTGTTGTTTACGTTCTTCCCACCATTGTTCTATACTACGAGAAATTTTCTTCTTATGTTCAATGGTCTTAGGTTGTTTCATTTTTTCAATAGTTTCTACTGTAAGTTTTCTGTCCATCTGAGCACATGACTTACACACAGTATTATTACCTATAGCCCTATCAAAGGCATCTTTTCTCGTATAGGTAATCATTCGCCTACAATCAGGACATTTTCTGTTCTTGCGGTTGGGCCAACTACGCTTCCGCATTTCTTCTTCTGATGTTGCTTGTAGATTTATATATTCTCATACTTATAAATATCAATTGATGGTAAAAGAAAAGAGAAACTCATACTTTTTATGAATTAAATTTTCCCCAAGCCACTATATCATCATTACTATCTAACTCATATCCTAATGTACTTAGATTTACCTTCATTAAAAGTTTTGAACCACTTTGTTCTATATCTAATGCATCATACTCCATCAGCATACCTTTATTAAAAAACATAAAATCATGTTTATCAGTTGCAGTTAAATCTCCTGTTGGTTTAGATGCCGTTACTGCAGTAAAGCTCGAAGTAGTAGAACTCACAAAACTACCAGTATGTGCATATTTTTTTCTTATATATGTAAATGCTGGTGTTTGATCACCAAAGGCATAATAAGCAACATTTTCGGTACAAAGTGCAGTTTGACTTCCACCATCGCTAGCAGTATCATTTGATATTTCATCAACAGTAAAATTATTTAATTTATAAGAACCACTTATAGATAAACTTCCAGTAATACTATGTTTGTCTGTTGAAGTATCTCCAAATTCAGTACTACCACTTTTATAAATAGTATTTGAACCTGTAAGTGAAGCTTCTATTTTTTCAGTTGTAAAGTGACCTGTTAATGTTAAATTTGGTACAGTCAAATCTCCACTTATATTAAAAAAATCTCCGTGAGTTTGAGTTAATGTACCATTCGAAGCAGAAACTGATTTATGTGATAGTACAATATGAGTTGAATCTCTTGATCCTATTAGTACACCAGTAGGAGTAATATCATTAAACACTACATCTGAAGTTGATTCTACTGCTTGAGCTATCGAAAAAGTAAAATCTGCTTTATCCACACCCGTTATATTAGCACCGGCATCAGTAATATCTATATTTGATCCTGAAAATATTAATGGATTTCTAAATTGAAATAAATTTTTTGCCATTGTATTTCCTATGAATTAAATTTACCAATACTTAAAATTTCATCATCACTTTCTAATGAATATCCAATTGAACCTGTATTAACTTGTAATAAAAATTGAGAACCACTTTGTTCGATTGTTAATGCATCGTGTTCCATATATTGTCCATTTATAAAAAATATAAAATCATCTTCACTTGTAGCAGTCAAAGTAGAGGGTGCTGACGCGGTAGCTGCGGTGAAACTTGCCGTATTATTACTAATAATTGAAGCTGCTGTTTTATGATATTGTTTTCTTAAATATGCTTGGTCGGTAGTTAAAGTTAAACCATATTGTTTTACTGCGTATTCTGTTACTATAGCTGTGGTACTTTGATCACCTAAAGTAGTATCGTTTGATATTTCAGTTATTTCATATCCATTTAAACCAAATGAACCACTTAAAGTCATACTACCCGTTCTTTCATGAGTGTCATCTATGGTATCACCGAATTTTGTACTACCACTTTGATATATAATAGAAGCTGATGTATAAGATGTATGAAATTCTTGTGCAGTTAAAGTACCTAAAATAGTTGTATTACCATTTACAGTCAAATCACCAGAAGTAACTAATGAGCCCGTAACGGAAAAACTACCACTAATACCCGCAGAGCTCCAAGTAGTCGGATTACCAAGAACAATTGTACTTGCACTAACTTCTGCAAATGTTACATTTGCAGTAGTTGCTACATCTTGTCCAATAGAAAATGTTTGTGTTATTGCAGTACTACCATCAAAAGATGCACCATCATTACTTAATGTAATACCCGTTCCTGCAGTCATAGTAAATGGATTCGAAACACTTATAGAAAAAATATCTTGTGTTTCTTGAATACTAACCGATTGCCCACCTTCAGGAGCATCAAGTAATTGGTCTTTAGTTTTTTCTACATCTACATTAAAAATTAAACGTTTAGGTGTAAGTTGTCTTTTAGTTGTAACAAAATTATTAAATTCTTCAGGTATAATATATCCCATCATCTGCACTGCAAATGTAGTTTTTATCAACCTTTCTTGTGCATCCATTTCACTCGCATCTGTAAAACTTTCAATTCGAGTTCTAAATCTCATCTTACCAGGTTCACCCCAATAAGCACCATCTGTATAATTTATTTTCTCAACTAACGTATTCATCTGGTCTATATAACTTGTCCAAATAGTAAACTCATAATTCAAATTAACATAATCTGGAATAACCACATTAAAATATTCTTTATTAGGTGACACTCCTATTGTTCTTGAAAATTGATCGTAACGATTACTTTGAGAATATTTCTGTTGAAACGTCATAAAGTTTTGAGGATTGTTTGCATCTAACTTATCTACAGGTATATTTTCATTTCTTTCAATACTTGTTCTCTTGAATACAATTGCAGGAACAATAAGTTGTTGTCTTTTATCCCTCATAAATCCACGTTTTTGTATACTAACCCATCTTTCTGGTGATGCATACAATACAGGAACTTTTACAGTTTCTTTGTTTTCTTTTACGTCTGGTCGAATAACTTCATTAAAATAGTACATAATAGCACTATCCATGTCCATAATAGAAACAGATAAATTCTTTTGATCATCTTTATCTCGTCTAAGTTCTCGAGCTCTATTAAAATCTTCTCGTAATGCTACAGAATGTAAATCTCGTCTTGCTCTACGGGATATGGGTTTTTGTCTTGCCATTAAAATGCCCTTGTTCTTTCAATATTAAGTGTATTAATTCTTGATAAGTGTGCAGTACAACTAATTGTCCAGTTTTTACCTGTTTGTCCACCAATAAGTTGATTCTCATTAGTTCCATTAACTTCAAAATATCCACTATTCCAACTTACAATATCACCAATATCTGGTCTGAAATTAACATCAATTAACATATCTCGTTGAAATGCAAATGTTACATCTTGTCTTGAATCAGGACCGAATTCATTCGTTTCCCAATCAAAATCACCAGCATCTATAATACAAAATAATTTTACTCCTGCCTTATATACTTTACCAGTTTCACCTGCTTCACCATACATATTGGTTTTAGTATCATATGGAGCAATACGATATAGAATAACTTCTTGTCCGATAATACTACAATCATCTTTAGTTAAATTACCTACAAGTTCATCATTTATATGTTTTGCTAAATCGGTATCTCTTGTTGGCCAAAATCTACTTGCCATTTGTTTATCCTATGTAAATTGGTATTGGAACTTTAGTTAATTTTTGCTGAAGGTGTTCTGCAGCTTCCTGGTCAGCCTCTAACAGTGCCCTTTGACTTGTTTGATCTAACATTTCTCTCAATTGTTCTATCAATTGTTCTTTTTCTGCACTTGCTTCTGCTCTCAAAGTATCTCCGTCTAATGAGACTTCTGCATTTGGAATTGGAATAGTTCCGTATTTAGAACGAACCATACCTAATAATTCTTTAGATAAAGCTAATCCATATTTACGAATCCATTGTTTACCCACATCATTAATATACTGATATTGCATATTATCAAATGGTGCATTTGAAATATCTGATATTGTATTATATGAACCACTATAACGAGTTCTTAATACTTTATCTCTATCATCAACTCTTTCCCATTCTACATATAAACTACCTGTACTATCACTTGTCCAAGTTGGGAATATTTTTAACTTATTATTTTTTAATTCAAATGAATAAGCAGATTTTCTAACTTGGTCATTAAATTCAATTGCCTGTACTCGAAGTAAATCAGCGTATACTGGTTGTAACATAAATGTAATTGCTGGTGATGAACCACCAAATCCAAATGAATCTAACATATTATTTGTTTGTTGTCCTGTACCAGCATATGGATCAAAATATCTTGAAATTGCAGGTGAAGCTTCATAAAATACTCGTTTTACTTCTATTGCCCCTCCCGTACCTGCTCCAGAACCACTAAGGTCGGCAACCAATTCATTTAAATCATACTCTTGTACTGATTGGGAAAGTGTAATTTTATTTGTATAAAGTTCTACTTGACCCCCTACACCTGCTTCACTACCATAGGTTTCTGATAAAAATATCTGTTCTCCCATAGTGTTTGATAGTCTTTTGTGTGTTAAACTATTAGAAGATCCTGTAGATTGTCCCTTTAAACTTAATAAATTATCTTTTATATTAAATTGATTAACTTGAGCGGAATATTCAGTAACGGATTCTTCAAAACAGGCATAAAAAGAGCCTGATGTTAATTCTATTGATGTAATTGGAAAACCCAATCTTTTTGCTGCCCAACCTGCAAATTTATCGGCTGACGATGTAAATTCAGTATCGGAATCGTATAAACCCCAAGGTGTATCCCCCGAAGTAAAACTGGAACTACCTGCCCATAGTACAACTGCCATTTTTTTCTCCTAATATTAAGAATTTTGTTTAGATATATCTAAATATAAATATCAAAGCAATAAAAAAGGGTGAAGAAAATTCCCCACCCTTTTGAATTTGAGATGATAAATCACCTCTGTGCCACTAAGTCAATTAGACATAGTTAACGTCTGCGACTACGACTTCACCGTAAAATTCAGGACGCACGATTTTCTTCGCGTATCTTGTCATTACACCTTTTCTTGGTGTGAAGTTTTTAGGATCGTAAACGAGAGGTGTCATTATCAACGGAACATATGGTGCGTACACAGCGCCAGTTTCGAGGAAGTTACTTCCACGGAAACCAATAAGGATAGTGTTTTCTAACATATATGGGTTTTTGTAAACCGTATATCTGTTATTTAACTGTCCAACTTTTTGTACACCCATTGCAAAAGATTTCTCAGTTGCTTCGCCAGTTGTGCCGGCTGCGTATCCAGGAATACTCTCTATGATTGTTGCTGTTTCAGGTGAAACCACGATGAAATTAGCACCGCCACGTAGAGTTTTCTGATGGATTGCGTTTGATACTGCTTGTATCTTGTTTCCAAGTGTCTGGAACCAAGCACCTTTTGTGTATGCGTTAGAAGCGCCTGAAGATTCTTCAAACAACGAAGTTGCAGAATTATATTCATACCCTACTCTAGCAGACCATTTTTCTTTCTTTGCGTTCGTATTTGCGAACAACATATCAAGAATTTCAAGGTCAATTTCCATTGAGATATATTCACTCAATAGAGCAGTCAATTCAGCTTCAGCATCAACACTATGATAAGCGTTAAGGTCTTGAGCTAACTCAGGAGTCCATACTGCTTTCAACTTACGAGTTTTAGCAATAATTGGAATACTCTTCATCGAGATATCTAATTCAGGAATGTCGATATCTGATTCAGGGTTTGCATCAATCTGAGTTGAAGTAGCTTCAAAATCACCACGAGTGTAGTTATTTGCAGCTTCTTTGTGATATTTCACAACAATACCTAATGGTACAGTTGCTACTGATTTTAAACAAACAAAGGAAACGTCACTATTAGAATCCCTTGAAGTGTGAGCTGGATAAAATGCATCAATACCAGAACCACTAATTGTGAATGCGCGAACGCCTTCAGCATCGTGGTTAGCTAAATCATTTACACCATCAACGGTAATTTTAACCAAACCATTATCAGCTAAGTATCCAGTTGACATAGAAGCAGATAAATCTGGTTCAAAGTCAACATCAACCCAAGCAACTGAACTCGTTGTAAATGCATCATTTGCAACTGCTGCTGCAATCGTTAATGCATCTGAAGTCTGGTCGTTAATTGAATACCCAAATTTACCAGAACCATATAGTCCGCCAGTAGCGTCCGTATTTGATCCTGAGGTATTACCATGAACATCTGTATCTGCAGTATGTGCTGCAGTCTGAGATGTACCGTATTTGAAGTCAAGATAGAAGATCAGTCCTGAAGGAAGGTTCATAGGCTGAACAGAAACGAATTCCTGTGCTGCTAATTCACCAAAAATCCTACGAACTAATGGAAGGGCTACGCCACTCCACTCTTCTGAATTAGCGGAAGTACCTGTACGAGAAGCCTCATCAATTAACTGACGTGCTTGGTTCTCTAAGAGAACTGCCATGCCGTTAATTTGATGGGATTCGTCAATGCCTTCTAAAAGGCCAGTTGGCTCCCACTTCTTAACTAACTTACGGGTTTGATCTAACAATTGACGTGATGGATTATAACCATCCATCAGTTTTTCAATTGTAGTTGTATTCTTTTTCATTATATTTCTCCCAATAAGAATAGTTTTATATTATGTTTGCTAATTTCTTGAACCTTGCTTTAATATCATCAGTCTCAGTAATTACTTTTTTAGTAGGTTTAGTTGAAGCAACGGCTTTAGAAGATGAACCTTTTGATTCTTTAACAGGTCTACGTGTACCTTTGAAAGATTCTGCAAGTGTAGAGTACACAAGTTTAATCTCTCTAATACTACGAGTTCTATCAAAAGTCTCAACAACTTTCATTTTCTGCTCATTACTTAAACCGAACGCACGGAATAATTTGTTTGAGAATAATAATTTAGCATTCAATAAATTAACTTCATTAAGTTTAGAACGAAGATATTTTACAACATCTCTATGTTCTTTAACTTCTTTTTTAAGTTTCGACACTTCTTCCACGTCTGCTTCTTCATCTTCGTCTTCGACTTCAGATAAAGCTTTAAGAACTTCTTCAAGATCAATGTCTTCTTCTTCGACTTCAGCGTCTTCATCAGCGTGCTGTTCAGCTTCAGGTGCAGTTTCTTCTTCACCTTCAGCTCCAGCAGGTTCATCTGAACCTTCGCCTTCAGAGCTCTGAGCGCCAGTTTGAGATGTATCAGCAGAATCATCTTCTACTTCATCATCATCTTCACCGACATGAGAAGATACATCATTTTCTGATACAGAATCATCAGGTTGTTCAGCAGCAGGTACTTCTTCAGCACCATCTTCTACATCTTCATCCTCATATTCTTCAGAAACTTCTTCTTCATCTTCGTCTTCAAGTTCACGTAAGATAGCTTCGAGATCAAGTTCATCATCTTCATCAGAAAGTTCTTCATCCTCATCGGACAGTTCATCTTCTTCAGCGACTTCTTCTTCGTCTTCGTCAGAAAGTTCTTCATCCTCATCGGACAGTTCATCTTCTTCGGTGACTTCTTCTTCGTCTTCATCAGAAACTTCATCTTCTTCTATCTCATCATCCTCATCTTCATGCTCTTCTTCAGAAACAGGACCGCCTGGTTCAGAATTTGCAGGATCAACTACATCATCTTCATCTTCAAGTTCTTGTTCTTCAACAGCATCTTCATCTTCATCTTCGATTTCAGATTGGATCTTTTTAGCTAACATTGATTTTAAACGTGGAGTAAATGCTTCTTCAAGCGCCATTTTAGCATTAGCGAGAGCTGTTTCACGAACTGCTTTTGCGTCTGCGATGGCTTCTTTCAATAAGTCATCCATTATATTTCTCCATTTGGATTTCAATATAGTTATTGGGAACTATAATATTATTATTATTATTTGGTACACTTTATGATGTATTGATTAATACAAAAGTGTATTTAGTTTTATATAAGTATATACTTTATATAAAAAAACGTCAAAAATTAGACATCTTTTTCATCACGTAATCTATTATAAAAATTACGTCTTTTAGCTCTATTTTTCTTTTCTCTTCGTTCTTCTGAGGGTTTTGTATAATATTGTCTTTCTTTCAACTCAAATAAAAAACCACTCTCTTTTACTTTTTTCTTAAATCTTGAAATTGCTCTCTCAATCGATTCATTTCTCTTTACTCTTACTTCAATCATCTATAACCTCTACTTCTTTTCATTAACTACGATTTTTTTCAGCTTGTTTTCTGACTTCTCTATCCATTTTGTTAACAATGCTTTCCCACTGCCTTTTATATTTCACAATAATTTTTGGTATTTTTTTATTATCATCCCAGATATCATCAACATCTTCCCAATATCTTACAACACCATCCCACCTTTTCATTAACATACCAATAGCAGTTTCAACGTCTTCCGTTACAACTGTTTTTGATTGATGTTTTTCCATCTCACTTTTTAAAGTAGGTAATGGTTCACCAAATTTTCTTTCGTTTAGTAATTCTTTTAATTTAATCATTTAGTCGTCACCCAGTTTTTTATCTATTTGACTTGCAAATGCTGCTTGTACTCTTTTAGTAGCCGTAACAGCACTCATTCCCTTTTTCAATTGTTTTGCAACTATTGATTTTGCTTGTCCTGAACCTTGTGCATCAACAATTATAGTAGCATCTCCACCTTCTCCACCAAGTTGAAAGGTAACTGCCCATTTTCCTTCCATCACTCTACCTTCAGACTTTGCTTTATAATTTTTATCTACATAATTAAAAAATTCTTTTTTCTTCTCATCATCTAATTCATCTGGAGAACTAATACCAAATTTTTTCATTGCAGCTTTGAAAAAAGCTTCATAATCACCTTCTTCAATTGAAGCTCCTTCATAAGTTTCATCATCTTGATCTTCATCTTCTACTTCATAATAACGACCAACAATATGTCCCATATCTTCATATAATGCACTCATTCTTTCTTGTAATCCGTGTGCTTCTTGTGCAAATTTACCAAAAGATTTTGATAATGTAGTAAGTTCCTTCATATTACGATTTACAGTAACTTTATCAAACCAATCATCTGTTTCACTTAATGTATAGGTTTTTGCTTTAGTAGCAATTTCTGAAAGTGAATTTGCAATTTCTTTTAGATTTTCTTCTCTATGAAGTAATTTACCCATCTTTGCAAATGTATTCATTGCTTCTTTTATTTCTTTTCCAGATACTTTATCTGAAGTACCGTACATATCTTCTACGATATCACTTAACCCTCGAAGTTTATGATTTCCAATTGCAGGTTGGCTAACTACACCACCTAAGAATGAAAAGTTTTCTGTTAATAAATCTTTTAATTTTGCCATTATTATTCTCCTATTACTATATAAATATAAACTATCTACTTTTTCGACCACCCAAATAGTTACGAAATCTTTTTTCTACTTTATTCCATAATACTTGTAACATATCTCTTACTCCGAGACTTGTATCACGAACATCACCCGATTTAATACCACGAATCAAATCCATAGCATCATATTTACCCCCCTTTACACCACTTAACATTATTGCAATGGCTCTTTGAGAAGTTTTATTAAAAATTTTACCCATTTCTTGTACATCTTGTTGAACGTGTTTCTCAGCTTCTCCACTTGAATATGATTTACCATATGCCGAAAACTCATCTATTCCAGCTTTCTGAAATTCTTCGAATAACTTAGTCAGTTCATCAGAATCTTCATCTAATCTCCAGTCTTTCCACGTATCCCACATATTTTTTGTATAGCTCATGTTTTATTCCCAACCTTCATCTTGTAAAAATTCTATACCACTCATAGCCTTTATAGAGTATTCTCGTCTTGCACTATCTAAAGATAACCAAGTTTTATATACTACATTATTACTCGAATTAAAAATTTTAGATTTATAAAATTTAGTAAGTGTATTCAACTCCTTATCAATTTTTTTTGCCATTTTTACTAATTTGGCCACGTCAGATTTTTTTATTTCTTTTGCTTCATTTAAATCTTCTTCTTTTACGAATGATTTTCCATGACCAGTAAAAATTTTACCCATTTGAATCTTTTTTCCACTTGGTAATTGAGAAGTTTCATTTATAAGTTGTTTTAATTTAATCATTAGAATGCCCGTTCAATTGAATCATAATCACTAAATTTCTTTTTAGCATATGCGAATAGTTTTTTGTCTAATGCATCTCGAGCAATATTTGTTTCATTTGCTCGTCTTAAATAATCTTGAACTATATTAAGTCCTTCATAAGCTTTCAATAAATTTTTATCTACTTCTTTTGCCAAAGTCATTCTAGCTTCTGAATGTGCATTCCTATCAGTAAGTTGCTCTATTTTATTAATAAGAGCTCCACCAAGTTCTTTCTTTTCTGTTAGAATCTCTTTTAATTTAATCACGATACTTTATCCATTAATCTTTTAATTTGTTTTAAAATCTTATTAGTACCTTGAGCATTTTGAAATACACCATAATCTTGGCCGATTTTTACTAATTCATCAAACTGATCCCGTAAATCATACTTCATCTTCATCCAAGTCTTACTATCAATTTTAGATGCAGGAATTACTTTAATACTTTCTACTATTTTTGTTTTGGTATTTAACTTACCACCGCCAATTCTATTAAATTCTTTTTTAAAATCCATTATACTTTTCTCCCTAATAATTTTACCCATTGGTCGTGTTTCATTGAAACTGAGTTAGACCTAATATTACCATAATTTACATTACTCTTATCCTTTATAGAAGTTGCACCAATAACTTTAGCAGCTTTCAATCTAAAATCATTTGGTATTACATCTTTTCCAAATCTTGCTACTCTTACTTCTATCCAGGGATTGTGATTAGCCTGTTTTATAACTCTAACCTTTACCGGTACTTTAAGAAGTCTTTTCATATATGGTTTTAATTTTCTTGCGTATTTAGGATATTCTGACCATTCATCTTTTGAAATTTTTTCATTTACATTACAACAAACTTTTCCTTCTTTACAATTACCACAACACTCTTCATTTACGGATTCGGTATATATCTTCCCTAAAGTATTCCAAACCTTCTTTTTATCACTTTTACTTAATGTAAGGTATCCTTTTCCTTTACTCAATTTTTTTACAATTTTATAATAATCATCTGTAAAACCTTTTGGTAAACCTGACGTTCCTCTGTCAAAATTAGCTTCATTTACGGATTCATTTTGACCTCGTACCCACGATTGCATTAGAGCATAAAATTTACCAACATTTCTGGTAAAGTTTGTTAAAAATATTTTTTCATCGGTTTTATCACCAGTTACTTTAGTATTAACTTTACCAAGTTTAACAACTGCTTTGAAAAAATTTCCATATTCCTTTTCAAACTTATTCCATTCACGAAAAATCTGCGACTTGGCTCTTCGGTCAACTTCATTTACGGATTCTTTAATCTTTTTGCTATTCTTAGCATTCCAATCTCTGTGATTATCCATACCATAATCATCATACTTACCTGATTTTTCTATTCTATTATGTAATTTTAGAGCATCCTTTTCAGACAAACCATGTTTTACAATTTTTCTTTTTCTTCCGAAACCAGTATACACTACATATTTTTGAGGTGGGAGCTCTCGACCTGGCCCTTCATTTACGGATTCCCAACCAGTAAAATCAGCGTTCCATCTCCACATTCCACTTGCTGCTCTAACATATTTTTCTTTTGTTAATAGTTTCCAAGATTTTGCTAATTCACTTGAACTTGGATTACCATTACTTCTATAAATTGCTTTGATATGTTTTTTAGATGGTAACTCGCCCCTTTTCTTTATCAACTGAGTTATATATTTTTTTGGGATTGGGCCTGGACGAAACATATCCTGCCAAAAAGTAACTGCACTTTCATTTATGGATATGGATTCCATTGGATGATTTTTCATATATCTAACAAATTGTTTAGCTCCATCAATATATCCTAACAATTCTTTTTTATCCACATTTTTAAAATATCCACTCTTTAATGCTACCTTTAAAATGGCCTTTAAATTTTTAGTTTTATTTCTTAATACAATTCCTTGTAATATATCTGCTTGGTCGGTAGATAATACACCCATTCCACCTTCATTTATGGATTCATTTGCAAGTCGAAGAGCGTCTTTTACTTTTTTGTCATTGGACAATCCCTTTTTAATTCTTTCAATCTTCTTAACGGCTCCTGTCATATTACCACTCATTTGTATAGCTATCAATATTGCTTTCTTTTGATGAGAACTTAATTTTCTTTCATTTACGGTTTCTTTTAAATCTGATTTATTTAGAACCATTTCAACATATTTAGTTGCTAACTGTTTCTCTCTACCGTATTTTCTATGTTCCCATTTCTTTTGTAAACTTACCGGTAAATCTTCTTCATTCATTCCCTTATTCACAAAGGAGGCAACTCTTCTAGCATCCACCCCTCTAACTTTACGATATCTAAACTCTTCAAGTGTTTTTAACCACGTTGATATTTCTTTTACTGTACACGATTTCACAAATGATTCTTTTTTCAAACGACTCTTTTCAGCTCTTCCGCGATTCTTAGATTGTGATTCAAATCCCACAATTTTTCCTCCTTTGTGTGATGCATCTTTACCATCACCGTTACCGTAAGTACCCTTTTTTCTGTTATATTGGTTTAACTCTGCTCTATATTTTTTTGCTTTATCAGATGACTGAAATTTCTTGTATTCGGCTTTGTAATCTCTCTTTGCAGCTTCCTTTTTAAGTAAAAATGTAGGATTTTCTTTTACTATCTGTCGAATCATCTCACGAAGTTTTCTTACAACTTCTTTAGGAACGTGTTCTGGTTTTCCTGTATGTTTAGTAGATGCATAATCTTCTGCATCTGAATCGTCCATTTGATCTGCCGCATCTTTCACTTCATCAGAAACATCTGATGGTGAAAGTTCACCTTTTTGTAGAGCGTGAACCATTCCCATGAATCTTTGTTGTGCCTTTGATGTAGCCGGCATCTTATTCTCCCCGAATAATTTTATTAATTATATCTTCAGCCTTACAATACGTTCCACAAGTTCTACCCGGTGTTTGAGTTTTAGTAACAGTTTCCGTTAAGGGGTGCATAAATGCTCCGTGTGTGGATGGATTAGAAACAAAATCAAATGCAATTAATTCAAAATCATCACCAACTTTCATCGATGGCTGTTTTCCATCACCTTCATCTACAACCTCTACTGATCCCATTCCACGGGAACTAATACCGAGTTTTATTCCATTCTTAAATAATTCTCTTAAAATATTTCCACTTGGTGTGGTTAAAATCTCTACCGTACCTAACAAATTTAAACCTTCAAAATGCATTTCAGTAACATTATGAGATACATTTTGTAAATTCACTACTGAACTATCTGGATGGTCTAATTCTCCCATTGCACGTTTTTGTAGTATAAAATTTTCACTATAATTCTTTGCCTCGCGAGTTAAAATTTCACGTGGATATACTCTACCATTTTGATTCTTAGCATCTGCACGTTGTAATACACCCTTAACTACCAATTTACCATCGTTTTCCTTCATAGCCTCACTAATATGGTGCTTTGATACTTCAAATGGGATATAATCTACTATAAGTTGTCTCATTACTTAACCCTTTTCGTTATTTTAATCATATCTCTCATAAAAGAGGTTACGTTTTTAGTATACGATTTTATCAATTCATCTTGTAATTTATGATTTTTATCATCAGCCTGTAGTCTATCACTCAAATCATACATTACTTTACGATATCTACCTTCAATATTTTGTAATTTTTGAGAAAGTTTTTTTGCTTTTGTAACATCTTTTGCATCTTCAGTAACTTCTTTTGGTATCTCCCGTGTTTTATCATATTTGTCTTTAATTTTACCTATTTTGGCGTGTGATGCTTTCTTACCAGCAGCTTGTTGAATTTTAGTCATTCCTTCTTTTCCGTATTTCTTCACACCAGCACGATACATAATACCACTTTCATTTACGGATTCGGATTTCCATCCTTTTTGTTGTGCCATTTTATCTATTTTAAGCCACTCTCCCCCCAACTTACGTTCCATTTTTTTCCAATCTCTTGGGTTAGTTTTTGCCATCCGCTTAAAAAATCTCCACATGCCTTCCCAATTAGGTTCTACATTAATAGTTCTAGCTTCTTTTACGGATTCTTTCAATTTAACCATTTGGTCAACCGTTTTTTCTAACTCATCACCCTCTTGATAATTCTTACCATTATTAGTAACTTTAAAAGTTATAGTCCCATTACCAACTTTAGTAACTTCACCTTCTGAACCTACGTGTGGACAATCAGGATTAATATCCTTTACCACATCACCCTTTTTAAAATCTGTTTGTTCACCTTGTGAATTTTGTAATTCTTCATTTACTTTTTCAAATCCACTACCACTTGCAATTGACTTTCTTCTATCCTTACCCTTACCACTAAATGCGTGCGGAGTATCATATTCCCCACCTGCAGTTGCAGTTGTGGATGCTTCTGCTATTTCTTTTTTTAGAATAGTACGAAGTAATTCTACAAATCGCCTTTTACTTATTTTTATGGACATTTTCTAATTCCTTAACAAGTTCATAATATCTCATTAGAGAAACTACGTGAGAATCTTTTACATGAGTCCCACCTGTTGCAGTTTCTGAATGGCTGATTGCCTCA
>Ga0209089_10001042_pt1 | contig 25251 bp, 27 predicted proteins | sample ArcticOcean_MG_C_FD_187431 | JGI IMG/M metagenome (GOLD analysis project Ga0209089, IMG submission 187431) | Marine microbial communities from western Arctic Ocean - ArcticOcean_MG_CB2_150 (SPAdes) (version 2) | ecosystem: Environmental > Aquatic > Marine > Oceanic | place: Arctic Ocean: Canada... | reverse complement strand
AATTATTATCTCCGAATTTTTCTAAAATTTTTTTTCTTAATCTGTGGATGTGCGTTTCAACGGTATGTGTTTCACTTTCTGGAGAATAATGCCACACATTTTTTAAAACGAAATTGCTCGTTACTGGCTTTTTGTTTCTACTAAATAAAATTAAAAAATTAATTTCTTTTTCTGATAATTGTAGTTCTAAATTATTTTTTTTAATCTTACGTTCATTTTTATCTATTAAATAATCATGTAGATTTATTAAAGAATTTTGCCTAAACTCATTTTTTGCAAAAAGTGAAATGACACATTTTCTAAAATCGAATATAGTAAAAGGCGCATTTAATTCTTCTATAAGGCCTCCTTTTTTAAGATTTTCAGAACTATTTTTTTTTATAGAGGATTTCTTAATAATAATTAATGGAAGATTTTTAGTTTTTATCTTAGATAAATAATTTTTATTCTTTTCATTAAGAAAAATAATAATAATTGATTTATTTTTTTGTGAGTTATTTATACATAAATCAATATCTTCATAGTATTTGATTTTAAAATTAGAAAATAAACTAATTTCATTTATAATTTTTAAAAAGACTTTATTTTCAAATATTGATATAATAGAACTGGTCATTAAATATATAAATATGGATATTATAATAAAAAAAAAATACCTTTTTTTCAAAGATTATAAATTAAAATGTAGCGTAGGTAAATCCGGTATAAAAAAAATAAAAAAAGAAGGTGATTTAGGAACGCCAAAAGGACTATTTAAATTAGGGTTGCTTTATTACAGAAAAGACAGAAATAAAGCTTTAAAAATAAAAATAAATAAAAAAGTAATAAAAAAGAATATGGGTTGGTGCGATGACATTAAAAGTAAGAAATATAATCAAGAAATTCTATTTCCTTTTAAATACCACGCAGAAAAACTTTATAGGCAAGATGGCTTATATGATATTCTTATTAATATTAAATATAACAATAAACCAAATATAAAAAATAAAGGTAGTGCAATATTTCTGCATTTAGCTAGCAAAAAATATAAGCCTACTAGAGGTTGCGTGGGTGTATCGAAAAAAAATTTATTAAAAATACTACCTTATATTGAAAAAAGTACAAAAATTTATATAGTTTGAATATTTCTTTCTCCAAAAATAGCAGTACCTAGTCTTAAAAAAGTAGAGCCAAACAAAACAGCTTTGTCATAATCGGAACTCATACCCATGCTCAGGTCTAATAAATTAAGCTTGGCAGATTTATTTTTTAATATTTCAAAATACTTACTGGAGTCAGAATTTGCTGGAGGCAAACACATTAATCCAATTATATCTAAAGATAAATTTTTAGTACAAAATTCATAGAAATTTTCTAAGTTACTTAATGAAATGCCAGATTTTTGATTCTCATCAGCTATATTAACTTGGATAAACAATTTAACTTTTTTATTTAGTTCTTTTTCGTAATGACTTATTTTTGAAGCTAATTTAATATTATCTAAAGAATGAATATAATCAAATAGTAGAACAGCTTTTTTTGCCTTATTTGATTGTAATTTTCCAAGCATATGTAATTTTATTTTACTAAATTCCTTTTTAGGTTGATTCCATTTAATTTCGGCTTCCTGAATTTTATTTTCACCAAAATGGATATGCCCAGCATTTAATAAAGGAATAAATTTATCGAGAGAAAAGGTTTTTGTAACTGCAATAATATTTGGTTTAGTTTTTAGTTGTTTTGTATTAACAATTTCATTAACTTGATTTTTAAGAAAATTTAATTTTTTTTCGATTGGATGCATAAATCTTTACCAACTACTTTTATTTTTTTAGACAAATTTGATAATCAAATATTTGAAAATAATAACATAAATATTGGAATAATTTATAGAAATTATCATAATCAGAACAAAGAAAATGATTTAATAAAAATAGCCAAAGAATGTAAGAAAAGGAGAATTAAATTATATATTGCTAATAATATAAAATTAGCAATAAAAGTAAAAGCTACAGGCATCTATATTCCTGCTTTTAATAAAACCAAAAGATTTTCTAATCATGAAAAGAAGGGCCTGACTATTATAGGTTCAGCCCATAATCAAAAAGAAATAAAGCAAAAAATTTTGCAAAATTGTAGCGCAATTTTTTTAGCACCAATTTTTTGGGTAAAAAAAAAACAAAATTATTTAAATATATTCAGGTTTAATTTATTAGCGAGATCTAACAAAGTAAATTTCTTAGCATTAGGTGGAATTTCAAAAAAAAATATAATTAAGCTTAAAATACTTCATATAAAAGGTTTTGGGGGAATTAGTTTTTTTCAAAAAAAAAACCGGCCTTTTACAGGCCGGCTTTTAAAAGATAAATCTTTTTAATTTTTTAGAATGCTAATGACATAGCAATAGTTCGGCCTTCTAAATCTCCAGCTCCACTACTTACATATTGTGCATTATCAACTTCACTTTCAGCAAGCTTCAAAGCTACTCCACCAATCGTGTAAGCTACTTGAATCGATTTAGCATCAGAAACAACTGCTTCTTTATTGTTCGTGAAACTATTATGCGATTTGTGCTCACCATAACTTAGAGAAAGACTATCATTTACGTTAAACGATACTCCCCAAGCTGTGTTAGCGTAGTACTCTGTTGCATCATCTGTTTTAGTAGCCGGGTTCTCATATGATCTTTGTAGACCAGCACTCAAAGGACCAACTTTCCACACAAAACCTGCAACAGCTTCGTATTTGTCGTCGTTTTGAGATACTATTCCTCCATTAGCAGAACCTTTAAAATCACCCTCTTGGTGAGTTGTAGATCCGCCAATAAAGATATTTGGTAAATAAAATGAATTATTTACGTTCATATCTAAAAGTACGTCATAACCATATTGGAATGTGTCTCCTCCTGCGTTTCCAGAAGAACCTTTGTCATTAACCGCTTTGCCATCATTTTTTGGCGCGTAAGCTAATGAAAGATTACTTCCTAAAAGTGTAGGGGATTTCCATCCGATGTTCATGGATGCACCAACGCCTGAGACCTTGTCTTGGCCTACAGACATTCCTGTTCCATCAACTTCTTCCCATGCGGTTGGCATTACGTCGTCTTTGGAGTCTATACCACTCGCTCCATCTCTCGCACCAACTCTCCACGTTCCCAACATGTTTGTCGTCAAAGACATGCTACCAGCAGAAAAGGCAGCTTGATCAGCGTTCGTAATCGTATACTTAAACGATTGACCACCATCAAGTTCACCAGATCCAGTAAAAGTAAGCCCAGAGTTCATACCTATTGGGTTACCAGTAGTTGCACCAGCATTAGACTGGTACGTCGCTGTAGCAGAACCACTAACTGTCATAGCACCTGCATTAGCAGATGAAACGGCAGCAAGAGAGCCACAGAGTGCTGATAAACCAACTTTTGTTAATTTATTCACTATATACCTCCCTTAAAATGCTAGAGTTAATGCTATAGTAGTGCCATCTATATCGTTTGCTGCACCAGATTGATAATTTGCATTATCAACATGTGTTTCAGCAATTTTTATAGAAGCGCCACCCATAGAGTAAGCTAGCTGTAACGAATAAGCATCGTTTTCGATGTTAGACGAGTTAGTTTTGTTAGCTTCTGATTCATGAGAACCATAACTTAATGATAAGTCATCATTCACTTGGAATGAAACCCCATAAGCATTGTTTTCATAAAAACTAACAGCAGAATCTGCATTAGATTGTAAGTTATCTCTTGAGTATTGATAACCTAATGTGAATGAACCAACTGCATAAGTTAATCCATAAACATACTGTGATCTGTCTCCTGTTGAACCTGCTGACGCAACTACACTCTTAGCTTGTTCGATATGAGAGTATCCGATGAATACTTCTGCACCATCAACCACACCGCCGTGAGATAGAGCTATATCATAACCACGACCCACACCTTTACTATCTCCACTTGACGCTTTGTCATTGGATATACCTTGTCCAGCTACCATTGCGTAAGCTACGTGTAGATTTAAGTCATCACCTAGTAAACCAGCTGGAGCAGTCCATTCGATGTTTTGTTTTCCACCGACACCTGCAACAGTTTGTAAACCAGTTCCTACAGCTGTTCCGTTAGTTTCTTCCCAAGCAGATGGCATTTTGTCGTCGTAACGATCAATACCACTTCCACCAGAGCTGTTTATTTTAAATGCTCCAAAACTAGGTGTAACAATGTTTATGTTACCTCCAGAAAAAGCACTTTGGTCGGCATCAGTTAACGTCAATTTGAATGTAGTTCCATTGTCAAGTTCACCAGAACCAGTGAACGTAAGACCAGAATTCATACCAATTGGGTTACCAGTTACTTCACCACCAACTGATGAGTAAGTAGCTGTTGCACCGCCCGATACATTCATTGATCCAGCGTGAGCTGAAGCAGCAAATGCCAGAGATCCGCACAATGCAGATGCTCCGATTTTAGTTAATTTATTCATTTTAACTCCTTATTGTTATTGTTATTCATGAATAGGCGAAAATTATCATTATGGAGCTTAAAAAGATCAAAAAAATGCTGTAAACACTAATATTTCCGTTAGTTGTTACATATATATCACACTTACCTATTATTACTTAAAAAAAACGTTGATTTTACTTACTTTTTTATATTTATTAATATTCATTTCCAAGCCAAAATTTTAGTGTAAAAATATATTTATAATGATTTTTTTTAATTTATTTCGAAGAAATTTTGCCATCATTTTTGCTGCATTTATATTTATAACTTTTTTAAATTCTTGCGGCATTTGGGATCCAGCAGACGCTAGAAAAATTCCCGCAAATGCAGACGAGCGTGTGAAAAAAAATCTTGAAGAAGGTAAAGGTTTTACGATTATGGGTGGAGGAAAAGGTGGAACCACTTATCAGTTTGCTAGCTCAAATCCCATGTGGCGTGCAAGTTTAGAAATATTAGATTTTTTACCACTTGCAAATGTTGACTACTCTGGCGGCATTATTAGCACAGATTGGTACAACGAAGGCACCGCATCAGATGAATCAATTAAAATAACAATAAGATTTTTAACTAATGAAGTAAGATCGGATGGGCTTAAAATTATAATACACAAAAAAAAATGTATTATTGGACAAGGTTGTGCTGTAAGCAAAATTACATCTGCATTAGAAAATGAACTTCAAATTGCTATTCTTAAAAAGGCAGTTATTTTTGAAAAAGAATTAAACTCTAAAAAGAAAAAGAGAAGGCCCGAGATTAAATAACTTTTATTTTCCATAATTATTAAATTATTTTTTACAATCAATGGAAAGATACAATATCAAAAAAGTAGAGCAAAAATGGCAAGATGTTTGGTCAAAAGAAAAAAGAAATTCTGCCATTTTAGATAAAAATAAAAAAAAATTCTATTGCCTAGAAATGTTTCCTTATCCATCAGGTAAAATTCATATGGGGCATGTTCGTAATTATGCGATTGGGGATGTGCTTGCTCGTTATAAAAAAATGCAGGGGTTTAATGTGCTGCACCCCATGGGCTGGGACTCATTTGGATTGCCAGCAGAAAATGCAGCTAGAGAAAATAATCTTCATCCAAAAGACTGGACAAAAAAAAATATCGAAACTATGAAGAAACAACTAAAACTTCTTGGTTTATCTTTAGATTGGGATCGTGAAATATCTACATGTGAGCCTGGCTATTATAAGCATCAACAAGAATTTTTTATAGAATTATTTGAGAAAGGCCTAGTTTATAAAAAAGATACTTATGTAAACTGGGATCCAGCTGAACAAACAGTTTTAGCTAATGAACAAGTAATTGATGGTAAAGGTTGGCGCTCTGGTGTCGCCGTAGAAAGAAAAAAACTTTCGCAGTGGTTTTTTAAAATTAAAAAATTTTCACAAAATTTATTAGATGAAGTAGACAAATTAAAAAATTGGCCAGAAAAAGTGAAACTAATGCAAAAAAACTGGATAGGAAAATCCTTTGGGTGTGAAATAGATTTTCAAATTAGTAAGGAATTTAAGCCTAATAAAATTAAAGTTTTTACAACGAGGCCTGATACTATTTTTGGAGCTTCTTTTCTTGCGGTGTCTATTGACCATCCAATTACAAAAAAATTTGACAAAAATAATGAATTTTTAGCTTTTAAGAAAAAGTGCTCAAAGACAGGTACCACTGAAGAGGCTCTAGCTAATGCTGAAAAAATCGGCTTTAATACTGGCTTATTTGCTCAACATCCTTTTGATTTTAAAACTACTCTTCCAATCTATGTCGCTAATTTTGTTTTAATGGATTACGGAACTGGGGCTATATTTGGTTGCCCTGCACACGATCAAAGGGATTTAGATTTTGCTAATAAATATAAACTTAAAGTATTGCCTGTTGTAAAGCCTGAAAAAATGGATCCTAAAAAATTTGTTATCAAAAAAAAAGCATTTGTAGAAGATGGCATATTATTTAATTCTGATTTTTTAAATGGTCTACAAGTTAATAAAGCTATAGATAAAACTATTGAAGTATTAACTAAAAAGAAAATAGGTGAAAAAAAAATTACATTTCGTCTTAAAGATTGGGGTGTATCAAGACAGAGATACTGGGGTTGCCCTATACCTATAGTATATAAAAAAGATGGAGAGGCAATAGCAGTTGAAAAAAAAAAATTGCCCGTGTTGCTTCCTGATGATGTAGATCTCAATGTAAGAGGAAATCCATTAGAAAAACATCCTAATTGGAAATTCACTAACCTTTCTTCTGGAGAAGAAGTTATTAGGGAAACTGATACGCTTGATACTTTTGTAGATTCTTCATGGTACTTCTTAAGATTTTGTTCACCACAATATGAAAAATATGGTTATAAAATTGATGATATTAAATACTGGATGCCAGTCGATCAGTATATTGGGGGAGTAGAACATGCAATTTTACACTTACTTTATTCTAGATTTTTTATGAGAGCACTTGCGTTTAATAATGAAAAATTTAATTATGCTGAACCATTTAAGAGTTTATTTACTCAAGGTATGGTTTGTCATGAAACCTACAAAAATGAAGATAATAAATGGTTATATCCTGAAGAAGTAGAAAAAAATTTAGCTGGTAATTTTATTACTAAAAAAGATAAAAAAAAGGTGATAATGGGAGCCTCTGAATCAATGTCTAAATCAAAAAAAAATACGGTAGACCCCGAAGAAATGATTAATATATATGGAGCAGATTCAATTAGATGGTTTATATTATCAGACAGTCCACCAGAAAGAGATGTTCAGTGGTCGATTGAGGGGGTTTCAGCTGCTTTTAAATTTATACAAAAACTATGGAGATTGAACACTGAAATTTTAAATAAAAAAGATTCTTTGTTAAAATCTAACGATGTAATTTTGAAAAAGGCTGCTAATAAAACTATATACAATGTAACCAAAAACCTAGAAAATTTTCAATATAATGTTGTGATAGCAAATATGCATGAAATATATAATACTTTTAATCAACATTTAATTGAAGGCAAAACATCAAGTAAAATTTTAAAAAATGAATGGGAAAAAATAATAATGCTATTAATGCCAATCGTGCCTCATTTAGCTCATGAATGTTGCAAAAAAATTAATAAAGAGCATTACTGGCCAACATATGATTCTAAATTACTTCTACAAGAAAATTCTGATATTGTAATACAAGTTGATGGCAAAAAAAGAGGTATATTAACTATGCCAGTAAATTCAGAAGAAAAAGTAGTTTTAGAGCAATCTAAAAAAATAGAAAATGTAAGTAAACATATAGAAGACAAGATAGTAATTAAGAATATTTATATTAAAAATAAACTAATAAACTTTATTACCAAAAAATGATTAAAAATATTTATTTTTCTTTCTTATTCATTGCTTTGCTTTCATTTAATGGGTGCTCTGGATATAAGCCAATTTTTAGTTCTAACAACTTAGACTTTACAATAACTAAATATACAATAAATGGTGATAAAAAATTGGGAAAGCGACTTTATTCAAAGTTGTATAATCTATCTAAATCTAAAAAGGTAAATAAAAATAGAAATATTATACTTTTAATTAATATATTATCAAAGAAAAATGAAACATCAAAAGATAGCACTGGAAAAGCTTTAGAATATAAAATTACTTTAAATGCAAAAATAGAAATATTAAATTTTTCAAATGAGAATGTTATCTTAAATGAAGTTTTCGTAGAATCATCAAATTATAAAGTACAAAGTAGATATTCAGAAACTTTGAAACTTGAAAATACAACAATAGAAAATTTAATTAACCAAGCATACCAAGATCTTTTGATCAAATTTGCCCAAAATATTGATCTAAAATGATTGTAAAAAGTTACGATATAGAAAAAAATCTTAATAAATTTTTAAAATATAATTTATTTTTATTATATGGTGAAAATGAAGGTTTAAAAAAAGATATCAAAAGAAATCTTCAAACAGAAATAAAAAACAAAAATGGAAGCTTAGAAACTTTTTCTTTTTATGAAAGTGAAATTATTGCAAATGATAAAAATTTCTATAATTCAGTTTATTCGGATTCTTTATTTAGTAATAAAAAAATCGTAATAATTAAAAGTGCATCTGATAAAATAATTAGTCAATTAAGTGATGTTGTTGAAAAATGCCCTGAAAATTTATTTTTGGTAATTTTTTCAGAAATTTTAGAAAAACAATCTAAATTAAGAAATCTTTTTGAAACTAATAATAAAATTTTATGTATCCCTTGTTATTTGGATAATGAAAGAAGTTTAGAAGGTATTGCAAAAAATGCTTTGAGAAAAGAAGGCATAGTATTATCTCAAGAATGTATTAATTTACTAATAGAACAATCAAATGGTGATCGAAATAACTTAAAAAATGAAGTTGAAAAGATTAAATACTTTGCATTAAATAATAAAAAAATCGAGATTAACGAAATCAGATCTTTAACTAATTTTTCAGGAGATTATAAAACTGACAGCTTGGTTAATGATTGTTTATGTGGAGATATCTTGCGGTATAAAAAAACTTTATCTGAATTATATACAAATACAATTAATCAGATTTTTTTACTGCGAATACTAAGTAATAAAATACAAAGGCTTTTAAGCATGAAAGAAAAGGAAAATGATTATAATAATTTAGATAATTTATTAAGCGCAAACAAACCTCCTATATTTTGGAAAGAAAGACCACTTGTAAAAAAACAACTAAACATTTGGGGTTTGGATGATCTTAAGAAAACAAATAATGAAATCAGTTATATAGAAACACTATGTAAAAAAAATCCACATATCTCAAAAATAATTTTTTTTAAGTTTATATCTAGTATTTGCAAAAGAGCTAATAGTTTCTCTTAATTGTATTAATAATTTTATCCAATTGTTCTAAATTACTATATTCAAAAGAAATCGTTCCAGAATTATTTTTTTTGTTATTTATATTAATGTTTAATCCTGTTTTTTCTTCTAGAGTTTTTTGCAAATCTAAAATATTTGGATCTTTTTTTTGTACTAATTTAAATTTTTTATCTCTAAACTGTCTAGTTAATTGTTCTGTTTGTCTAACAGAGAGTTTTTTTTGAACTATTTTTCTAGCTATAACATTTGCGGTATTTAAACCTATCAACGATCTTGCGTGACCTGCTGATAATTCATCTTTTTCGACTAGTTGTAAAACTTCATCTGGCAAAGATAATAATCTTAGAGAATTAGAAATATAGCTTCTGCTTTTTCCAATAAATTGTGATAATTTTTCATGATTATAATTGAATTCATCAATTAGCCTTTGGTAACCTCTTGCTTCATCTATAGGATTGAGGTTTACTCTTTGCACATTCTCTACTATTGCAAATTCTAAAGATTTAACATCATCTACATTTAATATTACAACAGGAACTTCATGCAATCCTGCGTTTTGGGAAGCTAACCATCTTCTTTCACCTGCAATAATTTCATACTTATTTTCATTTAACTTGTCTTGACGGACAACTATTGGCTGAATAACTCCCTGCTCTTTTATAGAATTAGTTAATTCTTGCAAATCGTCTTTTTTAAAATTCCTTCTTGGTTGGAACTTGTTTCTCGTAAGGTCTGTAATTAATACTTTATTTGTTTCTATATTTTTTACTTCATCTCCTATTAAAGATGAAAGACCTCTACCCAAACCTCTTTTTAGTTTATTACCAACCATTATGCTGCACTTTCCATTATATCTTCCTGTTTTAAAAATTCTTCAGTAAAACTAGAATAAGATTTGCTACCTGAGCAAGTTTTGTCATATATTAAAACTGGCATGCCGTAAGATGGTGCTTCGGAAAGCCTGACATTTCTTGGAATAACTGTTTCGTAAACTTTCTCCTTAAAAAAAATTCGTGCCTCTTTATCAACTTCAGCAGAAAGCTTATTTCTTTTATCGTACATTGTTAACAAAACCCCTCTTATTTCTAAAAGAGGATTAAGTTTAACTTTAATTCTTTCTATAGTTTTGATTAGCTGACTAACTCCTTCCAAAGCAAAGAATTCTGTTTGTAATGGAACTATTAAAGATTTAGCAGTCACCAAAGCCATAATCGTTAAAAGACTCAAAGAAGGTGGGCAATCAATAAAAATATATGAAAAATCATTTTTCTGGCTATTAACAAATTCTTGAATTTTATCTTTTAACAAAAATGCTCTTCTATTTTCTGTTGCTGTTTCGACTTCTAATCCCGACAAATCAACATTCGATGAAACAACTTTTAAATTAGTTATTTTTGTATCTTTGATTGCATCAATAAAACTACATTTTCCATTTAATACATCATAAATATTTTTAGCTTTTTCGATATTTGATAAACCTAGTCCTGTAGTAGCATTTCCTTGGGGGTCTAAATCAATAACTAATATTTTTTTTTTTTGAAAAGAAAGTGCAGTCGCTAAATTAATTACAGTAGTAGTTTTGCCTACTCCTCCTTTTTGATTTATGACTGAAATAATTTGAGTATTTATCAATTTATTTTCTTTCTATTTTATTTATTTCCATTACAAACGAATCATTGCTTGTAATGCTTGCTCTCTGCTTATACTTAATATTCCAACTTTTTGAAGCTTGAAGTATTTGAGACTCACCTGTTTTTCCTTGGAAAATAAAACTTTTTCTCCAATTTCTAGCTTTACTGTGTATAAGTTCCAAAATTGTTTGCAAAGGTTTAAAAGCTCTAGCAACAATTACATCTCCATCAAGCAATACTGGTTCCGTTAAAACATTTTCTTTAATAAATTCAACGTTCAGACGTAATTTTTGATTTAATTTTTTAAGAAACATTATTTTTTTTGGACTTTTTTCTATTATTTTAATTTTTATGGGAATTTTATTTTCTTTAGCAGCAATACCTAGAACTAAGCCAGGAAAGCCAGCCCCACTTCCTAAATCTATTAATATATTATCATTTTTATCAATAAAATCAATAACTTGAAAGCAGTCTAAAAAATGTCTAACCCATATGTTATTTATTGTTGATTTTCCTACTAAATTAAACTTATTATTTTCTTCTATTAGCAAATCTTCATACTTTTTTAAACTATTGAGTGTTTCACGTGAAACTTGATAAAAACTACTGAAAGTAGCTATTTGCTCATCATGTGCCATTTATGCTCTTTTTAAATTTCTAAAGTCTTTCTTAACATGGGCAAGCAATATATAGACTGCGGCGGGTGTAACTCCGTCTATTCTTAAGGCCTGGCCTAAAGTTTTGGGTTTAATAAGCTTAAGTTTACTTTTAACCTCGTTAGAAAGGCCGCTTAGCTTATTATAATCAATTTTATCTGGTATTATTAACTTTTCATCTCTTCTAAATGCCATTATATCTGCATTCTGCTTATCAAGATAACCAGAATAATGAGCAGAAATTTCCACTTGAAGATCGATATTTTTTGGTGAAATTGGTATATTTGAAGATATTGATCTTAATTTATCTAAAGTTACACTTGGTCTAGAAAGCAAATCTAATGCTGACCTTTTTATTCCGTCCTTTGCAATTTTGATACCAAACTTTTCAGCCTGGTTTGGTGAAAATTTTAGACTTTTTAAACTGTTATTTAGTTCATTTATTTTATTAATTTTCATTGTAAACAATTTAGTTCTCTTTGGCTGAACTAACCCAATGTTTATTCCGATTTGAGTCAGTCGAATATCTGCATTATCTGCTCTTAAAGTTAAACGATATTCAGCTCTAGAAGTGAACATTCTATAAGGTTCAGCTACTCCCTTTGTTACTAAATCATCTATCATAACACCTATATACGCTTGTGCTCTATCAAGCACTAAGGGCTCTTGATTTTGGATTGCCAGCGCAGCATTAACTCCAGCCACTAAACCTTGTGCGGCAGCTTCCTCATAGCCCGTTGTTCCATTGATTTGACCAGCGAGATAAAGAGAATCTATTTTTTTTGTTTCTAAAGTATAATTTAGCTCTCTTGGGTCTACATAATCGTACTCAATAGCATATCCGGGTCTAACAATTATAGCATTCTCTAAACCATTGATTTTACTCAACATTTCAGCTTGCACATCAGCAGGAAGTGATGTCGAGATTCCATTTGGGTAAACAGTTGTATCGTTCAAACCTTCTGGCTCTAGAAATATTTGATGTCTTGTCTTGTCAGAAAATTTTACAACCTTATCTTCTATTGAAGGACAATATCTTGGCCCAACACCCTTTATGCTACCGGAGTACATCGCGCTTTTTTTTAAATTTCTCTGTATAAGACTGTGAACTTCATTATTTGTGTAAGTAACGCTACATGCTATTTGTTTGTTATAAATTCTATCAGTTAAGAAAGAAAAAAACTCCGGGTTGGTATCAGCATCTTGTTTTTCTAAATCATTATAATTAATTGTGGATCCATCAAGACGGGGTGGTGTACCAGTTTTAAGCCTGCCAATTCTCATGTTAAATTTTTTTAGTTGATCACTTAAACCTATTGATGGTTTTTCATTATGTCGACCAGCGGGAGTTCGCTCATCCCCAATATGAATTAAACCATTTAAGAAAGTGCCCGTGGTCAGTATCATTTTTTTACATTTTACTTGTTTTCCAGACTTGGTATTAAAACCAATTATACGATTTTTGTTGAAAATAAATTTAACTACTGGGTCGGAAAATACCTTTAAATTACAGTAACTTAGGAGTAACTCTTGCATATGTTTCTTATATAGAGCTCTATCAGACTGAGTTCGGGGTCCTCTTACTGCTGGCCCTCTACTTCTATTTAATAATCTAAATTGAATTCCAGATTTATCAGCTATGATACCCATCACTCCATCTAAGGCATCGATCTCTTTAACCAAATGTCCCTTTCCCAAACCTCCAATAGCTGGGTTACAAGACATCTCTCCAATGGTTTCTATTTTGTGTGTAAACAAAGCTGTGGCAATTCCCATTCGAGCTGCCGCAGCTGCAGCTTCACATCCTGCGTGTCCGCCGCCGATCACAACTACATCAAATGACAAATCTTTTTTCATAATATCAACTTACAGCCGATACAATTATTTACAAGATAAGAGATTTATTAAGTTAAAAAACCCTTTGTTTTAATGGTGTAATGCTTGTTTTTTTAAAGTTGAATTATTACTTACCTATACAGAAATCATTAAAAATACTACCTAACAATTCTTCAACATCAACTTTCCCAACTATCATTCCAAGATGTCTTGTAGCTAGTCTTAAGTCCTCAGACGCTTTATCATAATCGAGGGCTGACTTTTTTTTTTTAAATTTTTCTAAATGATAAACACAATTAAGTAAATTTTGTCTGTGTCTTTCTCTAGTAATTAAAACATCTTCTCTAGTCGTGAATTTATTTTTTAATTTACCTTTAACTTTTTTAATTAACTTATTTAAATTTTTATTTTTTGCTATTGAAATTAAAATATGATCATATTTTTTAAATTTAGAGCTTAGTTTTTTCTTTATTAAATCTGATTTATTTATAACTAAAATTGCATTGTTATTTAATAAAGCTGTCAAAACTTTAGTAAAATTAGGCTTTTTAGCTGATATTATAACAAGCTTTAGGTCTGCATCTTCAGCTCTATTTAAAGCTATTTTAATTCCTTTTTTTTCAATTTCATTTTTGGAATTTCTTATCCCCGCTGTGTCAGATAAAATTACGGGATATCCATCAAGATTAAGATGGGTTTCTATTACGTCTCTAGTGGTGCCAGCTATTTCAGATACAATTGCAACATCTCTTTTCGAAAAATAGTTTAATAAACTTGATTTGCCTGAATTTGGTGGGCCAACAATTGCTACTCTAAATCCTTCTCTTATTCTTTCGCCCACCCTTTCATCGTTCAAAGTTTTTTTAATTTCTTTTAAAATTGTGCTTGTCACATTTTGTACTTCACTAGAAATAGTGTCAGGAAGGTCTTCTTCGGGGAAATCAATTTTTGCTTCAACATGTGATAAAATTTTCAAAAGTTTTTCTCTCCAAGAATTAAACTTGTCTGCTGATTTTCCACTCATAATTTTAAGTGCTTGTTTTCTTTGAATTTCTGTCTCTGAAGAAATTAAATCAGCAATACTTTCTGCTTTTAATAAGTTTATTCTTCCATTTTGGAATGCCCTTTTTGTAAATTCACCAGGCTCAGCTAAGCGGCATTTTTTAATCTTTGATATTTCTAGGTGCATTGCATTAATTACAGCTCGACTGCCATGTACATGGAATTCTGCTAAATCTTCTCCAGTGTAGCTCTTTGGGCCCGGGAACCATATAATTACCCCTTCATCAATTCAGTTCTTTTTCCCATTTTTATTGAATTTTACAAGTGTAGCTACTCTAGGAATAGGTAACTTTGAATGAGTTATTTTTTTTATTACGTCGACTGTATTCTTGCCTGAAACTCTTATTACGGCAATTCCAGATATACCTGGGCCAGACGACAGAGCATAAATTGTCATTTATTTAAATTAAAAGATATAAGAGAAATAATTTCAAACATTATTACACCACAAAAAACCAAATCTAAAATAGTTATAAGTCTAAACATGGGCACTTTTTATATTTATTAGGACACATTACCGATGAAACAAAATTAACTCTTGTTTCTTGCTGCAAAACCAACTCTGTAAGGCCTTTGATAAAATTTTCATCAATTCCCAATGCTTGTACTCTTTTATAAAAACTGCAACCATTTTTTTGTGCTAATTTCTTATATTCTATATCTAATTCCACAAGTGTTTCTGAGTGCTCCGAAACAAAAGCCACAGGAACTATAACAATTCCTTTTTTTTCTTTAGAGCACTTAATAATCTCCTCATCTGTCGATGGTCCAATCCATTTTAAAGGGCCCACACGGCTTTGGTAACTTATTGTATGATCCAAATTCTCATCGTTTAATTCTGACATTATTTTTTCAACAGTTTTCTCAACTTGCCACTGATAAGGGTCTCCTTTTTTTATTTTAATTTCTGGTAAACCATGGGCTGAAAAAAGTAATTTAAAATTTTTATTTTTAATATCTTTAACTGTTTTTCTAATTAAGTTTGTATGAGATTTTATAAAATTACTTTCTGTAGGATAACAACAAATTGTTTTTGTCTTAACGTTGTAATTCTCTTTCTTGCACAAACTATTCCATTCATTAATAGATGATCCTGACGTTGCGGCAGAAAATTGAGGGTAAAGAGGTAAAAGTATTATTTCTTCAGGATTAAACTCTTTAACTTTCTTAATTACTTCAATAGCACGCGGGTGCCAACAACGCATAACAACAAAGCATTTGTAATCTCCTTTTATCGATAGACTTTTTTCTAAACTCGTCGCTTGCTCCTGTGTTAATTCAAGTATTGGTGATTTGTTCCCAATTTCTTTATAAATATTTTTTGCAATCGGTGATCTTCTTTTGGAAATAAACTTTGCTAAAGGGTACCTAAAAACAGAAGGAATGCTAAGTATTTCAGGATCATTAAATAAATTAAAAAGAAATGGCTCTACACTTTCTAATTTATCAGGCCCACCCAAGTTAAATAGAATAACTGCCTTTTTCATTTTACTTTTTATCTCTAACAAGCTGAATAATAAATTCTATTATTTCAGGTTTAATTTCAGGTAAAACCCCATGGCCTAAATTAAATATGTAAGGATAGTCTTTAAATATGTTTAGATATTTTTCTGTATTTTTTTTTATTGTTTCTTTATCACCCAGTAGTATTTTTGGATCTAATCCACCTTGTATTGGGATGTCTTTCAATTTTTCTTTTATCCATTTCGGGTCAACATCATAATCAATACTAATACAATCTGGCTTCACAGTTGAACAAAAATCAATATAGCTTTCTCCAATTCCTTTTGGGAAACAAATAACTGGAATTTTTTTAGATTTTATATATTCAACAATTTTTAAGATTGGAATAAAACAGTAATTTGGTAATTCTTTTTTAGGGAGTAGACCAGCCCAAGAGTCAAAGATTTGTATTATATTTACACCAGCCTCGATTTGCTTATCAATATGTAAACATGTTACGTCTTCAATTTTTTTTAATAATCTATTAACTAAAAATTTATCTTTATTAATTATATCAAAATTAAAATTTATTTTTGGAGAACCTTTATTTAACATATATAATAATAAAGTCCAAGGAGCACCAACAAAACCTATGAGTGGTTTTTCTTTTAAATTATTTTTTACTTTTTCTATTCCTTTATAAATGGGATATAATTTTTTAAAAAAATCTACTGGGTCTGTTTTGATAATTTTATCTAAATTAATATCTCCTAAAATTGGACCAATTCCTTTTTTAAACTCAACCTCTTGGCCCAATCCATATGGTATCATTAAAATATCAGAAAAAATTATAGCTGCATCAATATCAAATCTTTTTAGTGGTTGAAGTGTAATTTCATTAACTAAGTTTGGGTTTAAGCATAATTTTATAAAATCCGGGTTTTGTTTTCTTATCTCTCTAAATTCTGGTAAATATCGGCCAGCTTGTCGCATAAACCATATGGGTGTATATGAACTATTTTTACGTATGATGCAGTCACTTAATGTATCTTTCATTAATATATTATATAATTAAGTTAGTAGTATTATTAGGTCCTGTTAATAGTGGTAATAACTAGTTATATACAGTTTATCCATAAAAATTGTTATTAATATATATTATAAACTATTGATTTAATTACATATATTACAATTTGTTAATTACTATAATAATTTGTTTATATTTTATGTACGTATATAACTTATTTAATTTGTTGTTGATTTTTCTTAATAAAACTAATTATTTTAAAAAATAAATAAATATGTCTTTAATTAATAATTTATTAACAAGATTATGAACAAGATTTACCAAGTTTATCAAGTGTCTGATTCAACTGGGGAAACGCTTGATAGAATTTTTTTAGCTATAAAAGCACAATTTTCTGACTTTGAATGTAAAACAATACATTATTCATTTACAAGAACAAAAAATCAAATTGATAAAATTATTTCTCAATCAAAAAAAGAAAATAATATTATAATTTTATATACAATCGTAGAAAGAAATATTGCTGATTATTTATTTGATTTATGTAAAAAAAATAATATTCCATGTTTTGCTGTTTTGGGAAACCTAATTTCAGATTTTTCGAAACTTCTAAAAAAAGAAGCAAGCCGACTACCTAGTGCACAACATGTTTTAGATGAAGAGTATTACAAAAGAATCGAAGCTGTTCAATATACTATTACGCATGATGATGGTAAAATTATATCAGATTTAAACTCCGCCGATGTTATTTTGGTCGGGGCAAGCAGAACAAGCAAAACACCAACATCTATCTATTTAGCAAACAGAGGATATAAAGTTGCAAACATTCCTTTAATTCCAGAAAGAAAAAATCTACCAACCAATTTATTACAGGAAGCAAAAAATAATTGTATTATTGGCCTTATTTGTGATGCCACAAGACTTTCTGATGTAAGAAAAAACAGGGTCCAATCATTGCATGAAAGCAAAGGTGGAGATTACACAAATGAAAAAAAAATCATGGATGAACTTAAAAATTCAAAAAAATTATTTAAAAAATATAATTGGCCTAGTATAGATGTTACAAGAAAGTCTGTTGAGGAGACTGCCGCCTCTATAATAAAAATATTAGATATATTAAATTCCAGATGATTAATAAAATAATTCTTGCATCAAAAAGTGGAGTAAGAAAACAAATTTTAGATTATCATAAAATAAATTCAGAAGTAATTCCTGCTGATGTTGATGAGGAACAAATAAAAAACTCTTTACTTGAAGAAAAAGCTGCACCAGAATTAATTTCAAAAAATCTTGCAGAATTAAAAGCTAACAAGGTTAGTAAAAAAAACCCCAATGAAGTAGTGCTGGGAGCAGATAGTGTGATAGACTTAAATGGTGAGCTAATTTCAAAACCAACAAGTAGAAAAGATGCTTTAAATATTCTCAAAAAACTAAATGGCAAAGAACATCAATTAATTAGCTCAGTTTGTATATCTAAAAATGGGTGTATGATTTGGAATTTTACAGATGCTGCAAAATTAACAATGAAACAATTTAATGAAGACAAAATTAAATCATATTTAGCAAAGATAAATGACAAAGAATTATATGCATATGGAGTTTATCAAATTGAAGCAGAAGGAAAATCTTTGTTTTCAAAAATAGAAGGTGATGAAAATACAGTTATGGGGCTGCCAGTTAAAAAAATAAAGGAATATTTAAAAAATTTCAAATGAAAAAATACTTAGTTATAGGAAATCCAATCGAACATTCTTTGTCACCCAAACTGCACAACCATTGGATTAAAGAAAATAACATAAAAGCAATATATGAAAAAAAGAAAATTAATGAGAACGACATTAAGGCTATAATATCTCAAATTAAAAATGAAAAAATACATGGAATAAATGTAACTATTCCATTTAAAAAATCAGTTATACCTTTCTTGGATGAATTAACTTCGCTTGCAAAAGAAGCGCAGTCGGTAAATACAATTTTTAAAAAAAACAAAAAAATTATTGGAGGCAATACTGATATTGGTGGGTTTGAAAAAAGTTTAAAAAATATTGACTATAATGTGAAAAATAAAAAAGCATTTATTTTAGGTGCTGGTGGGGTAGCCCCATCTATTATTTTAGCTTTAAAGAAATTAGGAGTTTCTAAAATTTATTTAAGCAATAGAACAAAAGAAAAAGCAAAAAATTTAAGTAAAATTCATTCTGATATAGAGATTGTGGATTGGGGGGAGAATGCAGATTTTGATATAATCATTAATACAACAAGTCTGGGTTTAAAAGATGATGATAAAATAAGATTAGATTTTAATAAAAGTGGATCAAATAAACTTTTTTATGATGTTATTTACAGCTCAGGTAAAACTAACTTTCTCATAAATGCAGAAAAATTAGGTAACAAAACCGAAACTGGGAAAATGATGTTTATTTATCAAGCACAATTATCATTTGAAATATGGCACGGCGTTTTACCCAAGGCAGACAGTGAAACAGTTAATTTATTAGATGATTAGATTTGCGGTAGTAGGAGATATTGGTTCTGGTAAAAGTCATGTAGCTAGACAATTTGGTTATCCAGTTTTTAATGCCGACAATGAAGTATCTAAAATATATAAAAAAAATAGAAAATTTTACAAAAAGATAAAAAAATTATTTCCCAATCACAGAATTACTTTCCCAGTAAAAAAAAAACATATTTTAAAAGTTATTTTGGAAAAACCAAACAACATAAAAAAAATTGTTAAAATAATTCATCCTGAAATACAACATAAAATGTATGAGTTTATTAAAAAAAATAAAAGAAAAAAATATATAATGCTCGACATACCACTATTACTAGAAAACAAGTTAAATAAAAAAAGAGATATTTTAATTTTTATAGATGCTCAAAAAAAAGAAATTATTAAAAGATTAAAAAAGAGAAAAAATTATAATTCAAAAATTATTAATATACTTAAAAAACTTCAACTACCTTTAGAAATTAAAAGAAAAAAATCTAATTTTGTGATAAAAAATAATTTTAATAATGATTCTATTAAAAAAAGTGTTAAAAATTTACTTAAGCAATTTAATTAAATGATCGAAATTATTCTAGATACAGAAACCACAGGCTTATCTATTGCAAATAAACATAGAATTGTAGAGATTGGGTGTATTGAATTAGAAAATCAAATCCCAACTGGTAAAATTTTCCACGAATACTTAAATCCTGAAAGAAAAGTATCACCAGAAGCGTATAAAGTGCATGGATATTCTGACGAATTTTTATCAAACAAAAAAAAATTTTCTGAAATATCAAATAATTTTTTTAATTTTGTTAAGGATAAAAAAATAATAATTCATAATGCTGTTTTTGACTTATCTTTTTTGAATTTTGAATGCAAGATAGCAAATTTAAAACTAATAGATAATGAAAATATAGTTGATACTCTTGAAATAGCGCGTCAAAAATATCCAGGATCACAAAATTCATTAGATGCACTTTGTAAAAGATTTAACATTGATAATTCAAGAAGGGAAAAGCATACTGCTTTAATAGATTGTGAACTTCTTAAAGAAGTTTATATAAACCTTCTAGATCTTAAGGAGCCCAAATTAGATTTAGAAAATGCTGATAACGCTCTTTCAAAATTAAATTACAATATCAATACAAAAGAAAATAAAAATAGGATAGTAATTAACCCCACCGAAGAAGAGATAAAATTACACAAAGATTATTTAGCAAAACAACTTACAAAAAATAATTATAATTAAGAACCTTTTCTTTCGGCATACATTTTTTCGAAGTTTATTTCTTTTTGTATGGTTACGTTTTTAACGCCAGCTTTTGAAAAAAGATAAACAAAAGTTTCGTATAAGGTTCCGTAGACTTCATTGGGTACCTTTACTAAGATAATTTTTTCCAATTCTTTTTTATCATTAAAATTTTCATCAATAGAAACCAAAGCAGCCATATTAATCTCTGCTAATATTTTGTTTTTAATTTCAATATTTGGAGAAATTCTTAAAACTGTATTAACTTCAATAATATTGTTTTTGAATTTATTGCTACTTATGTCAAAATTTAGATTGTAATTTGATATTTCTTTTTCCAGCATAACAAAAGAATTAGCATTAGGTATTTCGAAAGATACATCTTTAATAAACTTTGATAAAATTTTATAACTCATTTATTTTTTTTTTCATCATTTTCAATTTCTTCGAACTCACCTTCAACAAAGTCTTTTTTTTTATTTATATAAACTTTTGATGAGAAAGATTTAATAATAATTTTTCGTGTTGGAGGCAATATTAATAAAAAACCTATAAAATCAGTTAAAAAACCAGGAAGGATAAGTAAAAGGGCAGCAAAGGCTAGTGCGGCACCAGAAACAATTTCATATATGGGCAACTCATTTTTTACTAATTGCTGTAAACCAGAAGTCACTGCACGAAAGCCCTCCAGTCTTGCAAAGAATATTCCCGTTACTGCAGTAAAGAAAATTAGAAAAATAGTATTAAAAGCTCCAATAGTACCCCCAACTTTTATCATGAGGTATATTTCTATTAGCGGAATCCCAATTATAAAAAGAATGACAGCGTTCATTTGTCTGTTTATTTGTATTTGCATACTACATCATTAAAGTATTATAATCAAAATATTATGAGCAATCAGTTTGGATTTATAGATATAATTTTATTGGCTATGTTTGCTGGTTTCATAATTTTGAGACTTAGAAATATTTTAGGAAGAAAAACAGGCCATCAAGGAAAAGTAACAGGCAGGTATTTCCCAAAAGGTATGAAAGTATTGAAAGATATAGAAAATAATGATGCAATAAGATCTGGTAATATTGATGAAGAAGCTAAAAAAAAATTCTTAAAAGGTGCTGAAATAGCTTATGAGGAAATTATCGTCTCTTTTGCTAAAGGAGATAAAAAATCCCTAAAAACTCTATTAGAAAAAAATATGTATAATCGTTTTTCAGAAGTAATAGACGAAAGAAAAAACAAAGATTTTAAATATGAAACAATTTTTATAGGACTCAAATCTTCAAAAATATTAGAATTTAAAAAAATTGAAAATATTTACAAAGTTAGTGTTAATTTTGTAAGCGAAATAATAACTTGTGTAAAAGATAAAAATAATAATATTATTGAGGGCAATCCGGATACCATAAAAACAGTTCATGATATATGGAAATTTTCTAAAAATATGTGGAGCCAAGACCCAACGTGGTATTTAGTTGATACATCTAAGTAAATAGTGAAAAAAAAATTCTTTGCAACAAATCAAGATAAAAAAGATTGGCTTACTTTTACAGAAAAAAAAGAAAAAATTCCTAATAAAGAATCTGAATTTACATCTGAAGATATAAATAAAAATAAAATTAATAAATTAGACTTGCACGGCGAATCAATCGATGAAGCTAATAAAAAAGTAGAAAAATTTATTACAACATCATTTGAGTCAGGATATAAAAAAATCCAAATTATAACTGGAAAAGGGCTAAGGTCTAAGGCATATGATGATATTTATCGTTCTAAAAAAATGAGTATTTTAAAAAATTCTGTACCAGAATATATTCAAAATAATGAAGATCTATTAAATAAAATAAAAAAAATTGAAAATTCACCCATTAAAGATGGGGGTGATGGAGCGATGTATATTTATTTAAAGAATAAACTTTGATAAATCAGTATCTTTTACAAGTTCACCAAGATTTTTTGTAACAAAGTTTTTATCAACAACAATTTTTTCACCACCCCTGTCTGTTGCGGTAAAACTAACTTCATCTAATACTTTTTCAATTATTGTATAAAGCCTTCTTGCTCCAATATTTTCTATAGTAGAATTAATTTCAGTAGCCATTTTTGCTATTGTTTCTATTCCATCTTTGGCAAATTCAAGACTAACATTTTCTGTTCCCAAAAGTGCAGTATATTGTTTAATTAAGCTATTATCTGGCTCTTCTAAAATTCTTCTGAAATCGTCGCTAGTCAAAGCATTTAATTCCACCCTAATAGGAAGTCTTCCTTGTAGTTCTGGCAATAAATCTGATGGTTTGGCAAGCTGGAAAGCTCCAGAAGCAATGAATAATATATGATCAGTTTTTATAGGACCGTGCTTAGTGCTTACAGTTGTTCCTTCGATTAAAGGAAGCAAATCTCTTTGAACTCCTTCTCTAGAAACATCACCTCCGACACGATCACTTCGTGCTGACACTTTGTCAATTTCATCTAAAAATACTATTCCATTATTTTCAGTTGAGTTTTTTGCAGATTTTAAAATTTGATCTTGATCAATCATTTTGTCAGATTCCTCTGCTATTAAAATTTCATGAGATTCTTTAATAGTAATTTTTTTCTTTTTACCTTTTTTAATATTTTTACCTAATATTTCAGATATGTTTATCATTCCTACGTTTGCTCCAGGCATTCCTGGTATTTCAAAACTAGGCATATTCGAAGCTTCATTCACTTCAATTTCAATTTGATTATTATCAAGATCTCCATTTCTTAATCTTTTTCTAAAGCTTTCTCTTGTTGCGACGCTAGCTTTATTACCTACTAGTGCATTAAGAACTCTTTCTTCGGCAGCTTGTTTAGCCTTAGATTTAACTTCTTTTCTCATTCTTACTTTTTCAATGGCTATTGATATTTCAAGTAAATCTCTAATTATTTGTTCTACATCTCTACCCACGTATCCAACTTCTGTAAATCTTGTAGCCTCAACCTTAATAAAAGGAGCTTCAGCTAATTTAGATAGTCTTCTTGATATTTCTGTTTTTCCTACACCCGTAGGACCAATCATAAGAATATTTTTTGGCAATACTTCATCTTTCATATCGCCTGTTAAAGCTTGTCTTCTCCATCTATTTCTTAAAGCAATTGCAACAGCTCTCTTTGCTGCGTTCTGTCCAATTACATATCTATCTAATTCAGAAACTATCTCTCTTGGTGATAGAGATGAAACTATAGATCTATCTCCATTTTCTTTAGAAGGCTTTTCTTTTTGTAAAGATGTAACATTTGTTTTTGGTTTCATTTAATTAAATTTTTTCTAGAGTTATATTATTATTTGTAAATACACATATTTCAGAAGCGACTTGAATTGATTTTTTTGCAATTTCTTCTGCTGTCATTTTAGAATCTATTAAAACTTTTGCAGCAGCTAAAGCATAATTACCACCCGAGCCAATACCAATAATTCCTCCCTCGGGTTCTAAAACGTCTCCAGTACCAGAAATTATAAAACTCTTTTCCTTATCAGCTATAGCCATCAAGGCTTCCAATCTTCTTAAATATTTATCTGTTCGCCAATCTTTTGCTAATTCAACAGCAGATCTTGTAAGATTACCAGCATGTTTTTCTAGTTTAGCTTCTAATCTTTCAAACAAAGTTAAGGCATCAGCAGTTGAGCCCGCAAAACCAGCAATTACATTTCTTTTTTCGATTTTACGTACTTTTTTTGCTGAGCTTTTTAATACTGTATTACCCAGACTAACTTGTCCATCTCCTGCAACCACAACATCCTTGTCTTTTCTTATCAATATAATTGTAGTTCCATGCCAATTTGAATTTGCGCCCATACTGATTATGTGGAGATTTATTTACTATCTTCAAGGGTAAGAGCTCAATTTATTGATATATTCTTGAATTATATATATACCTTATTATTACTAGGACGCTATATGGCGCGAAAAGCTAAAATAAATAGAAAAACTAAAGAAACAAACATAGTAGTTGAAACAAATCTGGATGGTAAGGGATCCTATAAAATAGATACAAAAATAGGTTTTCTAAATCATATGCTTGAGCAACTATCGAAGCATTCTTTAATTGATTTAAAAATATCAGCTAAGGGAGATACGCATATTGATTTACATCATACCACTGAAGATACCGGTATTGCTATTGGGGAATGTATTAAAAAAGCACTTGGTTCATCAAAGGGAATAAAAAGGTATGCCCACGCATTAATTCCTATGGATGAAACATTAACTCGAGTAACTATGGATGTATCAAACAGACCATATTTAATTTGGAAAGTAAAACTAAAAGTAGAAAAATTGGGAGAGATGGATACAGAATTGTTTAAAGAGTGGTTTCAAGCTTTTTCCCAAGCAGCCGGCATAACACTCCATGTTGAAAACATCTACGGAGACAACAGTCATCATATAATAGAATCTTGTTTCAAGGGTCTTGCGAGATCATTACGAGAAGCTATAGAGGTTGATAAAAGAATTAAAAATCGAGTGCCTTCGACAAAAGGCGTTTTATAAAAAAATGTCCATTGCAGTA
>Ga0209089_10001027_pt1 | contig 25450 bp, 27 predicted proteins | sample ArcticOcean_MG_C_FD_187431 | JGI IMG/M metagenome (GOLD analysis project Ga0209089, IMG submission 187431) | Marine microbial communities from western Arctic Ocean - ArcticOcean_MG_CB2_150 (SPAdes) (version 2) | ecosystem: Environmental > Aquatic > Marine > Oceanic | place: Arctic Ocean: Canada... | reverse complement strand
ACTCGAGACATCAAACTTACTTTTCGATTTTCTCTCCATGACTCTAGTCTATTTCTAAAACCTGTTTTTGTTTTTTCAGTGAAATTTTTCAATCTAACTGTTAACTTTTTAGATTTCCAATATTCTTCACATTCTTCTGATAACTGCGATATTTGCTCCATAATCTGGTCTGTGAATTCACGTAAATCTTCATGATTCGCCTCGGATTTATCAAAATACATCGGATCACCAAATTTATAGTAAAATTTCCGCCATGGCCTAGGAATCTTCTTGGTAATTGGCCAAACATCATCAGTTTGCCGAATCGCCACTGGAACAACTGCAGCGCCTGTTGCAGCTGCAAGACGAGCAACACCTGTTTTGCCATCCCCTATTACCCCATCGCGTGAACGCGTCCCTTCGGGAAATATTCCGATGGCTCCGCCCTGATTTAGAACTTCTACGGCATTTTCCATCCCCTCCAAAGCACCAGATTCTCGATCTACAGGAATTACACCAACTTGCTTGAATACTAAACGACGAATTGCTCCATCAAAATGTTCTCTTTTAGACATATAAGAAACCGGTCTCTTGGTTGCCGTCATTATGAAAGCTGGATCTATATGTGAAAGATGATTGGCAGCTATAATCAAAGGCCCATCTACTGGAATCTTGTCTCTATCAAGATATCTTGGCCTAAACATTATTCTAAGGAAAGTACCTAAAGTAAGTTTAGTTGTCCGATAAGATAGTGGAGCCTTACTTCCCATTTTTACCTAACGAGAAGCGATAATATATCTTTAGTTCAATAAAATTAAATTAAAGATTGTTCTTCAAGAATCACCGTCTGAACATGAGGTACGCTATTGAGACCATCTTCGACTTCAGTAGCAAAACCTTCTCTGTCCATGCCAATTATGGCAATCATAACAGCATTAAGACCAAATGCAAAAGGTTTGACCTCATGTGCAGCCAATTTGCCATCCTTTGGAAGGACTTCAGCAATTTTTGCTAGTATAGCATCTGTATCCAGAATCCGGAGATTCTGGCATTATTCGATATTTTAAGGCAACTTCACCCATGAATAGTAAGTTTTCAAGGGGTGTTTATTTAATTTGGGCAGGGCTACAAAAAATATTAATAACACCGTTGACAGGTATTACTTGATACAATATGGCAATAGATGAAGATTATCACTCGACCTTCGAAAAAGTAGATACTTATGAAGGAGAAAGTCAACCTATTCAAATATGGGCGAAGAATCAAGATTCCTATTCTGGAATCGGGACCGATAAATTAGGCATATGGGGGACTATTGTTGGCGTAGACTTTGATCTTTGTGTAGCCGATGGTGCTTGTATTGATGCGTGCCCAGTAGAAGTTTTCGAATGGATAGATACACCTAATTCTTCAGCTTCAGATAAGAAAGCCATAATGATACGTGAGGATGAATGTATTATTTGTAGAGCATGTGAATCTGTTTGTCCAGTCGAAGCAGTTCTTATTACTGAAGACTAAATCACATTACCATGGAAGAACCTGAATTACGTGTTGGAGGGTGGGAAAAACAAGGCGGTAGAAGATTGTTCAAACGTTTACTTAGTCTAATTTTAGTAGTTAGTCTTGGAACATTAATTCTAGGCCCTAATGTCGTAGAATATCGCCCAGCATACGTTTCTTCGGATTCGCTATATTTTCCAACCACCTGGAATGGCCCTTTTGATACTGAATATTCCAAAGAATTTAACGGCCATCTAAAAATATCAAGTATTAGTTATGAATCTTCAGATAGTAAGTCTGGAAAATTAACTGTAATCTCCATATCATCCTTAATTGACTTAGAAAATCTAAATATGCAATCTGTAGTTGTAGATAAAGTTGAATCTCAAGCCAAAAAAGAAGGTTTGGAATTAAAAAATGGGATAATCGTTGATGAAGAAATGAACGTAAACGGATTAACTGTAGACAATACCGCATATCAATGGGATGCAAATGTAACTGAAAATGCTAATTTCTTTTTAGATAATGGAATTGGTAGTGAAATATTAGTAAAGGTATACTTTTGGACTATAGAAAAATCACCAATGAGTTATAATAATGGACCTGATATTGAACAATTACAATCCCAAACAATAATATGTATTGCCTTTGGTACTAATCTTAAGACCATAGAACAGGCAACTGAAATGATAGGAAATGTGAAAATATAAATGTTATTTTGTCCCAAATGTAAAACGATAATGTATCCAGACGGGGATAAACTAAAATGCAAAAGATGTGGGCATAGCCAAGGCAAAGGAAAACCACAAATTACTAGTAGAGAAAGAGAAGAAAAAGAAATGGTTGTAACAGAAGGTGTGGAAGGGACGTTGCCTAAAACAAAGATTATCTGTCCAAAATGCAAACACAATGAAGCGACTTACTATCTTAGACAAACAAGAGCTGCAGATGAACCAACGACTCGTTTCTATCAATGTACTGATTGTAAAAATCGTTGGCGAGAATACTAAACTAAACGCCCATTCGATTCTAATATTTTGTCTTTGATAAAAGACAAAATTTCATCTTTGAGTTCTGCGGATTTATTACTATCTTGAGAATGGCATATTAATTCTAAAACATTACGCATTGAATCTTCCCCTCCTGTGGTGGTTCTCACAAATATCATTGATAGATATTGTGAATCATCTAGATTATCTTTGCCTGAATGATATAGGATCGAACGCATATCGTCTATTTTAGAATTGCATAATAATAATCCCGGTAAGTCCCTTGATATCTCTGTGATTTTCTTAATTGATAAACCTTCGATTTTTATAGAAGAATGGGAAGTGTAATCTTTGTACTTCAATCGTAAAGAATCATGATCAGAAGGTTTAATTTCAAACGGTTTTACATAACATCCCAAAAAGTTTGTTTCAATATCACCCAAACTAATCGTATGTTGTCTTCCAACTGCATCTAAATATTGTAAAACCATCCGAACACGAGTGAAGACTCTATTTACTGGATTAAACTGAAAACTCGGGGAAACCGTTTCACCAGATTCTAAATGATTTAAACGAATAACACCAGACGGAGGTTCAGCAAGACTAATTCCAGGACCATTTAATTTAATACGTAAATATATATTCTCAATTTTTTCATTAGAACTATTTTTTAAGGTTAAATTAAGATTTACTTTATCTTTCGAAGAAAAGTTTGAACTCATTAATACTAAATGATTTTGTTTAGAAGTATAATCTACAAATGCAATGTGGTTGTCTATTTTATCATTAATCAAATCAATCTTTGAAAGACGTATATCCGAACTTTTATGATACATAGATAAAAACTCCTGTGGTTCTGAATCCAATTCTCCGGATCTTAACCAATTCATAATCAATTCTTTAACCTTGGATTCTAAAGAAACAATATCCTTGTCATAACTTTCTGAAAGTTTATTTAAATTAACAATCTCTTCCAAAATACCTTTTTTTGATTCTTTTAATGAAATAAGGAAATTATCAGAATCGGAACCTACCTCTGACTTAACTTCAAATCTCTTTAATTTATTTAGAAGATTATTAGCTCTTTTCAGTGATTTATCCAAAACAGTTGTATCATGTAAATCTCGATGAAAAGAATAATAAGGATAAAGAAGGGGGATCATATCGTCCGTATGAGCACCTTTCAAACCCAATTTATCCATAAACAAAGGTAAATTATCTAAATAACTAACATGCCGCTGATGTAAGGACGATAAATACCGCTTTGCTCCATCCACCAACTGAAATGATTCTTTTAATAAATTAAAATTACCTGATTTTAATGATTTAGCATTCTCGATATCTTGTGTGGTTTTAACTAAGTTTTTTTCATAGATAGACACCTTATCAAACAATATCTCTGTATCCTTAAGAACTGAATCAATTTGAATACGTAAAAAACCCTCATTTTGAAACCAATGAACCTTATTTTCAGAAGCGAGAATGACCTCTCCACCATCCTCTGAAAATACAAAATCTATGATTTTTTCACGAGCTTGATAAGACCACGATTGTTCACCATTATTATCCAAGATATGAAATACTTTATTTGAATAAATACCGGTCATTTCACCAGATTCAATTACTGTTGAACCATCCAAGTTCTCTCTAGAATGGTATTCCCATATTTGGCTACCATTTCGATCTTGGTACACAATATTATTAGAGTTCTCAATAAAGAGGTATTTTAATCCATCATTTGAGAATGAAATATTATTAGCAACTACCTGTTCTTGAATCCACAGCACAATCCCTGAATAAGAAAATGCAGTTGTACCATTGGAAGATACTGCCAAAAAATACTCTGGTGAACAAACTATTTCAGAATAATCTGTTTGATGAGTTATATTTAGAAGATTATCATTCTCTTCTACGATAAATAAACCTTCATTATTACAAATAATCAATTGTTTTTTTTCAGATAGAGACATCTCCGATATTGGAGATAATAAAGAAATATTGCGCTCAACTTCTCCAAACTGATTGAGATAATATAATTTATTTTGATTTGCTAAAATAATAGAATGACCCTTTTTACTGATACAAATTTTACTATTACTACTTAGATTTTCATATTTCCAATTTAATTTACCCCAAAAATCATAACAAATTAAGCTATCAATTGTTCTAACAAAAATATTATTAGTAAAATCTACTAAATGTATTTCTTTACCGCCATCCAATGATATTTGTTCGACGAGTTCGCGATTGTTAAAGATATTAATACCTGTATGTGACAACACTGAAACAGTATCTCCTTCACGGTTACTTGACAGTCCTATCACCATTCCGTCTATTGGTTGACGTGCCAGAAGTTTTACAGGCTTCCATGAATCTTTTTTTATTGATGTACTGCGTAACATTCTTCTATCATTTCACTCCGAACCAATGCCTTATGACTATCCCTAAATAAGAATAAATGTTGGAGCCACCGGAGGGATTTGAACCCTCGGCCTGCTGATTACAAGTCAGCCGCTCAACCGGGCTAAGCTACGGTGGCCTGCACCCCTTTCAAGGTTGCTAAAGAAAAAGTTTTACCCTCTCTTCGATTAATAGTTGTAAAAACATTGATTCAAATAACGAACAGTATATATACAGGCCGCTTGTGCGAGCATCCCTGTTTTACAGGAAGGAGAATCTGAAGTGGCAAAAGGACTTTACACCGCAACAAAACAGCGTAAAAATCGCCAACAGCAAAGATGGAATGACCGATACTATCGTAAGAGAGTTATGAAGCTTAAAGAAAAAGCTGACCCTCTGCAAGGTGCACCTCAAGCTAAAGGCATTGTTGTTGAAAAAGTAGGTGTTGAAGCAAAACAGCCTAATTCAGGAATACGTAAATGTGTAAGAGTTCAATTAATTAAAAATGGAAGACAAGTTACTGCATTAGCTCCCGGAAATTTAGCAATTAGTTTTATAGATGAACACGATGAAGTCATAATCGAAGGTGTCGGTGGCCGTATGGGACGATCATACGGAGATTTATCTGGTGTCCGATATAGAGTTGCAAAGGTAAATAACGTATCTTTGAGAGAAATGGTTCGTGGAAGGAAAGAAAAACCAATTAGGTAATTATGTCAGAAGTTGAAGAAAATACTGTTGAAGAAGAAACTCCGGTTTCCAAACCGGATATGCCCGTCGTTCCATTATTTGGTAAGTGGGATTTAACTGAAGTCAATATTGATGATACAACTCTGGAAAAATATATTAATTTGGATGCGTTTCAAATCCCTCACACTGGCGGCAGACATTCTAAAAAGAGATTTGGAAGAAGAGACCTTACTATTATCGAAAGATTCATAAATAATTTGATGAGAACAGAAAAATATACTGGAAAGAAAGCACAAGCTTACAATGTTATGAAGAATGCTTTTGATATTATAAATTCTAAGAAAAAGACAAATCCTGCTCAAGTCATGGTTCAAGCTCTAGAAAACTCAGCTCCAAGAGCTGCAGTCGTATCACTTAGATACGGAGGAATTAGAGTCTACAGTGGAGTTGACGTTTCTCCAACAAGAAGAGTTGATACTGCAATCAGAAATCTCTGTATTGGTGCTCTTCAATCATCTAAAAAACAGCGTTCAATCGAGAAATCATTATCTCGAGAATTAATGCTAGCATCTGAAGGCAATCCCGATTCCTATGCCGTAGGTAAAAAAGAAGAATTGGAACGTCAAGCAGAAGCTGCACACAACTAAAGTGATTAAAAATGGGCCGTAAAGAAGATAATATAAAGCGTGCAACCTCTTTATTTACAAAGCTAGATTACATAAGAAACATAGGTACTGCCGCACATATTGACCATGGAAAGACCACTCTTTCAGATAATCTGATATTTGGTGCTGGAATGATGTCTGAAGATTTAGCTGGTAAACAATTGATGTTAGATTTTGATGAACAAGAATCTGCAAGAGGAATTACAATTAATGCAGCCAATGCATCTATGGTTCACGAGCATAAAGGAAAGGATTATTTAATTAATTTAATTGATACGCCAGGGCATGTAGATTTTGGTGGAGACGTTACCAGAGCTATGCGAGCTTTGGATGGAGTAATCGTTGTTGTTTGTGCTGTAGAAGGTATAATGCCCCAGACTGAAACAGTTATTAGACAAGCCCTCAAAGAAAAAGTTAAACCTGTCTTATTCATAAATAAAGTAGATCGCTTAATTGCTGAATTACAAGTTACTCCTGAAGATATGATGCAACGATTTGGGAAAATCATCACTGAAGTTAATAAATTAATAGTAAGAATTGTTCCTGATGAATTTAAGAAAGAATGGATGGTCGATGCTAAAGCTGGAACGGTAGCATTCGGTTCAGCTTATCATAACTGGGCAACATCACTCCCATTCATGGCTAAAAAGAAGGTTAATTTTAAACAAATATATGAATATATGGAGAAGGAAGAAAAAAAAGAATTGGCTAGAGCTGCTCCTTTACATGAAGTTTTATTAGATATGATTGTGGAAAAATTACCTTCTGCAGATGTGGCACAAAAATATAGAATTCCACATATCTGGAGAGGAGAAGCTGAAGAAGAGATTGGTCAAGCTATGATAAATGCTGAAGCCAATAGTGATTCAGCATTTATGGTAACTAAAGTTGTTTTGGATCCTCATGCAGGTGAAATTGCAGTGGGGAGATTATTCTCAGGGACTATTAAGAAAGGTGATCAAATGTTTGTTGCAGGAATGCCAAATGCAAACCGTGTGCAGTCTGTAGGAATGTTCGTCGGTGGTGATCGTATCGCAACTGAAACTGTAACGGCTGGGAATATTATTGCAGTCTCTGGATTAAGAGATGCTCAATCGGGATCAACTGTTTCTTCTAATAAAGAAATGACTCCATTTGAACGAATTGTACATAATTCCGATCCTGTGGTAACAACAGCTATTGAAGCAAAACATACCAAAGATTTACCTAAACTAGTCGAAGTTCTTCGAGCTGTTGCTAAGTCTGACCCCTCTATCCAAATTGATAGTAATCTAGAAACTGGAGAACATTTAATGTCTGGAATGGGAGAGTTACATTTAGAAATTACTGAATATAGAATAAAAAATGAGCATGGAGTCGAAATTACTACATCTCCTCCTATTGTAGTTTATCGTGAAACTGTAGCCATGAAATCTCCTGGAGACTTTGAAGGGAAATCACCTAATAAACACAACCGATACTATATCACTGTTGAACCATTAGAAGTGGATATTCGAGAAGCTATTGTAGATGGAACTATTCCCTCTGGGAATATTAAGAAAGCAAAAGATGTTGCTAGGCAACTAATTGACATGGGCTGGACTAAAGTTCATGGAAGAGGTGTTCTATGTATCGAAAATGGATGTGTATTTATTGATGCTACAAAAGGTATTCAGAATTTATTTGAAACCAGAGAATTGCTAATTGAAGCTTTTAATGAAGTAGTAAAAAGAGGACCAAGAGCGAATGAGAAGATGATGGGTGTAAAAATTATATTAAATGATGCTAAACTTCACGAAGATGCCATTCACAGAGGACCGGCACAAACTATACCTGCAGTAAGAAATGCAATTAATGGTGCCTTAGTTTCAGCTGGTGTGGCCTTATTGGAACCAAAACAAAATGTCTATATTAATGTCCCTCAAGATTTAATGGGGTCAGTTACTGGTGAAATGTCTCAAAGAAGAGCTGAAATCGCAGGTATGGAAACTGAAGGAGATATGGCAGTTATTACTGCAAAAGCCCCAGTTAAGGAAATGTTTGGATTTGCAAGTGAAATAAGATCCGCAACGGGTGGAAGGGCTCTTTGGAGTACTGAATTTGCAGGTTATGAAGAATTGCCAAGAGAATTGGTTGATGAAATTACTGAAGAGATTAGGAAGCGAAAGGGCCTCAAACCAGAAATGCCAAGACCTGAAAATTACTCTTAGATTAATCGTTCTTGCTTTGGACTGGCCTAAATGGGTGAACCCATGCAGCCAAATTCCTAGGACTTCTAGTTTGTATCCACAGTTTTCCATTACCATGATATTTACATATTAATTGATCACCAAAAAGAAAACTACGTATCGTTCTTCCGGATCTTGCAATACTATAATCTAATGAACTCTCCCAAGCTACAGCATAGCCATTATCTACAGTGTATGAACCATTAACTTCAACTTCTTGAATATCACCATATGAACCGAAGAATAGAAGACCTGTTCCACTTACTCTTAGACCAAGCATGCCTTCGGCAAAGATACCCTTGAAACCTTCCCAAGTTGCACTGGTTTCAATATTTCCAAGGTGACAAAGATAGGCCCCTCTTTCCATGTAAATAGTTTCATCCTTTAATTCTTTAACAACTATGTCTCCCGAGTAACCTGGCGCAATACCAATTTTTCCAGAACCTCCTTCAGCAGTATAAGTATTAAGGAAAAAACTCTCACCGCCCATTCTTCTTTTAAGGCCTGAAAATAATCCACCCTTCATTTCAGTCTTAGGTTTAACTGTAGTATCCATCCAAGCCATTGAACCTGGCTCTACAGTCACAAATTCTCCAGTATTGAGAGTCATTTCAAGTAGTGAATATGACGGAGCTGAAATTATGTCGTATTTCATTATCCCTTCCTCGGTGGCAATAGTGCACCTAAAGCTCCACCTAACCTTCCAGGATCATGTGATTGAACGAAAATCTTACCATTACCTCTAAATTTCATAACCAATCCCTCACCGGACATCATTGAAGATATCCAACCGCCTCCTGCCTTTCCAATAGTATATTCTAATCCTTCGGTAAATGCTATCAAATGTCCATTGTCTATTGTTATACCATCTCTAACTTCAACTTCACTTATACGACCAAAACCATTGACCAATAACTCGCCTTGACCCGAAGCCTTGACAAAAACTAAACCTTCGCCACTAAATCCTCCCTTCAAAAGACCTTGATATTGAGTGTCCAATTCAATACTGCCTGACGAACCCAAATAACTTCCACCAGAACATATCCAAGTTTCACCACCAACCGTTATCTTACGTACTTCACCTTGATGTGTTGGTGCCAGACCCACTTCTCCAGATTGATTGTCATTAGTTCTATATGATGATAAAAAGAATGATTCGCCCGCAAACATTGATTTCATTCCTGCCTTCAATGCACCCCACATTCCTTCATTTTGCTTTTTACGAGATTCTACGTCAATGTCCATATTGGAAGACGCCCGATACATAGCCCCAGCTTCTGACACAAATTTTTCACCTGGTTCAAGCTCAACTACTGCAGAACCAAAAGCCCCTTCACTATCTATTTTTATATTCATATTAACCTCGGAGTAAGCCAAGAGGCAACACCATCAACAGTACGTGTTTGTAAATATATTTTACCAACTCCACTAAATGTCATCACAAGTCCTTCACCGGATAACATTGTTGATTTCCAATTACCCATACCTGAAATCTTATAATTTAAAGAAGGTTCAAAAGCTACTACGTGTCCTGTATCAACTATGAAGTCTCCATTAATTTCCTTCTCAACAATACCCCCAAAAGAATTAAAGAATAAATCTCCATTGCCTGATACTTCAAGTAAAAATGCACCCTCCCCTGAAAAAAGTGCTTTAAAGCCTCCAAATTTAGCTTTTACACTTACACCAGGAGTACATGCCAAAAAAGCTCCAGCCATTATGTTTATGCTATTATTAGATAATTGGTAATGTTGAACGGATCCAGGTACTGAAGGTGCAAAGGTTAACTTTCCACCGTCTGGATGCTCATACTTTCCTAGGAAAAAACTTTCACCTCCAAACATCTTCCGAAACATAGCTGAAAAAAAACCACCCTGTCTCTGAAAACTAGAACTCAAATTAGAAGACATTCGAGACATTGCACCAGGCTCAATCAAGATAGTCTCATTAGGACCTAAATCTATGTCAACTTCTCCATAAGATGGATTTCCCTTTATGTCAAAACGCATGTAATATTATTCCATTAGGTCTATTTATATCTTTATTATGGTCCAAATATAGCCTAACTTAAGGGGAATCCTTTATTTACCCCCTATCCTGCCGACACAACCATCCCATGGAGGGAAATAATAATGGCTCAAAAACAACACTTGAATGTAGTATTCATCGGTCACGTCGACCACGGTAAGTCAACAACAGTAGGTAGAGTACTTTTGGAAGGCGGTGCAATTTCACAGCACTTGATTGATAAATACAGGAAAGAAGCTGAAGAACGTGGAAAAGCTGGTTTCGAATTGGCTTACGTAATGGACAATCTTAAAGAAGAGAGAGAACGTGGTGTGACTATTGATGTCGCTCACAAAGAATTCAAAACGGATACAAAACATTTCACAATCATAGATGCTCCAGGACACCGAGATTTCGTAAAGAATATGATTACTGGAACTTCACAAGCAGATGCTGCAGTTCTAGTTGTAGCTGCTGATGACGGTATTGCTGCACAAACTAAAGAACATTTATGGCTCTCAAAAGTTATGGGTATTGAACAGATGATTGTTTCTGTTAACAAAATGGATATAACCAAACCAGCATACAACGAAGGTCGTTTCAACGAAGTTGTCGATGAAGTAAAGAAAATGCTAGCAATGGTTGGATTCAGAGATGAACAAGTTAACATTATTCCAGCATCAGGTTGGAAAGCTGATAACATTAAAGATAAACTTGAATTGTCATGGTGGAAGGGAGATACCATGATGCAAGCTTTAGATAAACTCAATCCACCTTCAGGTGCAGCTGATGGGAAAATCAGAATACCAATTCAAGATGTTTACAAGATATCAGGTATCGGAGCTGTTCCAGTAGGTCGTGTTGAATCTGGAACTATCAAAGCAGGTACAAAATTGATTTTCAAACCATCCGCCCACACTGGTGGTATCGTTGGTGAAGTTAAATCCGTAGAAATGCACCATACTGAGGTTCCACAAGCAGTTCCTGGCGACAACATTGGATTTAATTGTAGAGGTATTTCTCACCAAGATATTAGAAAAGGTGATGTTGGTGGTCCAGAAGATGACCCACCGGCAGTAGCTCGTGCTTTCAAAGCTCAAATTATGATCTTAGACCATCCTAATGTAATAACACAAGGTTATACGCCAGTATTCCACTGTCACACAGCACAAGTTGCTTGTACATTTGAAAAATTACTTGCTAAAATGGATCCAAGAACTGGTGAAGTTACAGAAGAAAATCCTGATTTCTTAAAGAAGGGAGATGCTGCAATGGTTCTCATTAGACCGACCAAACCATTGGCTATTGAAGAACAATCAAAATACAAGGCTTTGGCTAGATTTGCTATCAGAGACATGGGAGCTACTGTAGCTGCCGGAATGTGTCTAAAAATAGAAGAACACTGGGATTAAGTCTAAAGTATGGCTCCAAAAAAGGCACCCAGTAGAGCTTGTATCTCATTGCATGCCTTGAAACATGATATCGTAGATGGCGTATGTGATCAGATTAAAACCATCTCCGATAGAACTGGTGTTAGTATGACTGGGCCTATTCCTCTACCTACGAGAAAACTCAAAGTACCTGTTAGGAAATCACCAGATGGTGAAGGTTCAGAAACTTGGGATAGATGGGAAGCTCGTTTACATAAGAGATTAATCTATATCGATGCGGACGAGAGAGCAATGCGCCAACTGATGAGAATTCAAATACCAGATGGTGTCAAAATATCTATACAGATTCAGACTTAAAGATAAGGCGACATCATTATACAAAACATAGTTGCTGAAGAATAAATTGGCAACCATGAATACCTGGCAACCTCAATTATTGAATTGGCTGCAGCACTAATTTTGTCTTGCTTACCTTGACCTAAAATTTCTACACCTTCAACATAAACAGTGCCCATAGAGGACTCTGCAGGTGATATGTCATCTATTGCTTCTTCTAAAGCTTGTTTTGCAATAGGTAAAATTCCCTCTGAATCTATTAAAGGATTGAAACCTCCTGGTTTAACATTAACATAATGATTGTCTGTAGTGGCTAAAAGAAGCTCATCAACTGAACCTCTAAGGCCTTCTTGGAGTTCCGTATTCATACCTGGCCCTAAGCCATTAGCATCCCATAGCATGACTGCAGTACGTTGATTGTCCTTATCAGATAAAGACTCATTTTCTATAACTAATGCTCTAACTCCACCAGGTCCAATACCTCTTGACAAGTCTTCACCTGGAATATGTGAAATTCCAACTCTTAGTTTTCCTTTATCAGATGATGAACTTAATCTTAGTGCCCGGGATGCCGATATTTCTAAACTAGTTCCTTCTTTTGTTCCAGCTGCCAAAGGTGGACGTCCCCATCCTTCTTGATTATGTAAATCAATCATTATTCTTTTACCAGTTACACTAGAAGAAGATCTTTCCAAACGAGCTGCCAATTCTGGAAGAATATCATCACTATCACCAGGTTTTGCAAATATTAATGTTCCATTACCAATACCAGTAATATATGCTGCAGGCACCTCACCTTCTCTAATTGTAGGATAAGAAACATCACTGTAAACGGCATCCTCAGAAGCTGAAACCATTGCTTGGGCAATTCGCGTTAAATCTTCATCTCTCAAAGGATTATGATCGTTTGTAGATGAACCATGAAATGCAAACCCAATGCCTGGTAATACTGAATCTATTTTTGAAGGTAAATTAGAGCCCCCTAAAGTCCCAACTGGACCAGGATGCACTCCCGGTACTGCTAAGAATGCTACTGTTTTACCTTCTTTACGAATAGAAGTCCAACTATTCTTAGTTTCTATAGTCTGGCATATTTCCCTTATTGCTTTAGTTAAACGCCGACCATCGCCAGTTGAAAAGTGCTCGATAAAAGCAGACATATGTTTTGTTCCACTAACTCCTATTGCTTTCTTATATGGTGAATCTACTAAAAAAAGAAAGAAATGACTTGCAAACGATAAAGCAAAAATAGCTAAAAGTCCAAAACTAAAATCTTCTGTTAAACCACCATTCCATAGATAGTATAAACTTATAATTGGAGATAACAAAGATAATGGAAAAGCAATTCTGGCTGGGGCGCTACCATGAGTTCTTAATGTCAAATACCATAAACCACCCATACAACCAAGCCCAAAGGCTAAACCTTTACTTGTCTCTTCAAAATAGGATCCAATTAATATTGTAATCAACATAATAACTGATCCTGTTGCACCTGCCTGAAGCCCATAACGAATCGGATAACGTCCATCCCATAACCAAGATATATTGGAAACAAGATAAGATATTAAAATAACCGGAATTGAAAAAGACATGAAAGCTACGACTGTAAAATCAAAGGAATTAGCACTAACTCCTAAAGTATGAAAACTACCATAAACTAAAAGTAAAGTTACTGACAAGAAAAGCAATAAACTAGACAAAACATGAGGCGTATGATAAAGAAAAGCTGAAAGACGGGCTGGAGGTGGACTAATCTTATCTACTTTTAGTGGAGGTGCCATTTAATTTATCCTGAATGTATTGCTTGTATTAGATTAGACATATCTTCTTTTAATTTTTCAGATGTTTCAACTAAAGTTCCAGTAACCACGATATCAGCTCCAGCTCTTACTACTTCTGAAGCCGATTCTGGAGTTTTAATTCCTCCACCTACTATTTGAAATACATCAATTTCATCTCTGACGGCTCTAATTATTTCTGAAGGAACTGGCTGTGATGCACCAGAACCAGCTTCAAGATATATGTAACTCATACCTAAATATTGACCTGCTAAAGCATGTGAAACTACTAAATCAGGATTATCACGAGGTAGGGGCTGAGCTTGACCAATTCTTCCTGCAGCCATACCAGGTTCAACAACTAAGTAGGCCATTGATAGAGGTTCTAGACCTGTTTTTTTAACCCAACGTGCACTAGCTATTTGTTCGCCAATTAAAAATTGTCTGCTTTCACTATTTAGAAGTGACATGAAAAATATTGCATCTGCTCTCCCTGAAACTGAAGATGCATGAGTTGGAAATAATATAACTGGTAAATGTGTTGTCTCTTTAATCACATCAACTGCAGCATCGACTTTTTCTAAACTTAAATCTGTAGAACCTCCAACCAAAAAACCATCAGTTCCAGCTGCTGCAGTTTGAGTTGCTAAATTAATTAATTCTTCAGGACTGCTTTTACCAGGATCTAATAATGTAAAGTGAAGGGGATGTTCTTTACGTTTTTTTATTATATAATCATGAATCATTATTTTACCTCTCGAACAAAGACGGAATTAATCCCATTCCATATCAAAATCCATCTCCTCTTCTTCTTCAACAGATACAGGTTGAACAACTGGAGTTGCAACAGCTTCCTCCTCTATAGAAATCGTGCCAGCCGCATCACCAACCGGTATAGCTACTACAGGTTCAACTATGGCTGCAGCAACAGGTATAGCTACTACAGGTTCAACTACGGCAGCACCAACAGGTATGGCTACTACGGGTTCAACTACGGCATCACTAACGGGCACAGCTATTTGAGAAATATTTGATTCGACTTCTTTCGACATAACTGAAGCTATTTTGGATGAAGGAAACTTACCAATTCTAATTCCTGGTAATTTTAAAGAAAGTGTATCTGGAGTCATTTCAGAACGAAGTCTAAGGATAGTATCTTTGTCAGCTTGCATATATGAATCTGAATAATCTCCACCCCCTACTGCTAAAGGATAAGTAACAAAATCTCTTCTTCTTCGGGCTGCCCGTATTGGTCTGGGTGGAAGTTTGACCTGTGGAGTAGGAATTTCTTCTGGAATTTCAGATAAACCTAAAGTCGAAGGAAGAGCAGTATAAAATTGAGGTTCTTTTTCTTGAGGCTTTGGTCTACTACGTGGACGGCGGCGGCGGCGTGGATTGGGTTTGGAAATAAAATAAAATAAAACTGCCAAAATAATCATACATACAACTGCCCCAACAATAGTGGAGAGAAAACCAGCTGCAATAAAAAATATAATAAATATAAAAGCAAGAACAGCACCTAAAGAGGGTATAAGCAATGCATTATTTTGCTTAGATTTTTTAGGACGAGGGCGTCTTTTCCCTCTTTTCGGACCAGTTGCCATTGATTATCTTCAAAATCATACCGTAGATGAGGTATAAGCATTTACCTGAGAGAAGTCTTTTTGTAATGTAGTCTTACGCAATTAAATTATGGCTAGCTATCTAATATTTCTTTCAGAGATGAGTTTTAGTAGGCCAAAGATTAATGACTACTTACTAATAGGCGGAAGAGGCACCTAAACATCTATGATTAAAATTGATTTTGAAGATAAAGAGGCAACTGATTTTGATAATGGAATCAGTGCTGAAGATATTGTTAAAAAAACGTATGGCCGTAAATCTGGAGCTGTAGCCATTTTAATCGAAGGGAGGGAATATGATCTTTCACATAAAATATTAAAAGATTGTAAAATTGACCTCATTAAAGATGACTCCGATGAAGGGCTCTATATTCTGAGGCACTCATGTGCACACCTTTTAGCTCAAGCCGTTACTGAATTATTCCCAAACGCAAAACCAACAATTGGCCCTCCCGTAGATGGTGGGTTCTATTATGATTTCTATATGGACCCAATTAATGATGACGATTTAAAGAAAATCGAAAAGAAAATGAAAGAAATGGTTAAAAAAAATATTGGTATCATAAGAGAAGAATATGATAATAATACACTAAGAGAAATGTTTTCTAATAATAAATTTAAAATCGAAATTATAGATGATAAAATAGGTCTGGACACTGGCTCATCAGCGTATAGGCAAGGAGATTTTGTGGATTTGTGTAAAGGACCTCATGTGCCTAGTACTTCTAAATTACAATGGTTTAAACTGACAAGTACTAGTCAAGCATATTGGAAAGCAGATGCTAAGCGTGAATCTCTAGTTCGAATATATGGAATGTGTTATGCTAATAAAAGTGATTTAAAAGAAAGAGAGAGACAAATTCGCGAAGCCGCCCTTAGAGATCATAAAAAAATAGGTAAAGAAATGGAACTCTATATGATTAATGAATTGATTGGTAAAGGACTACCTATATGGCTACCAAATGGCGAGATTTTAAAGAACGAAATTGAAAAATTTGCAAACGAAACTGAAGAACGATATGGTTACGAAAAAGTCACAACGCCAGTACTCGGGAAAAAAGAACTATTTGAAGCGAGCGGTCACCTCCCTCATTATGCCGAATCAATGTACCCTCCAATGGAAATGGATGATGGAACCTATTATCTCAAAGCCATGAACTGCCCAATGCATCACTTAATTTATCGTAACAAAAAACGGTCCTATCGTGAATTGCCTCTAAGAATTGCTGAATACGGGACTGTCTACCGAAATGAACTCTCTGGAACCTTATCTGGTTTATTAAGAGTAAGAATGCTATCAATGAATGATGCACACATATATTGCACTCTTGACCAAATTGCACAAGAATTTGCAGATAACATAAAAATGGTTCAAGATTATTACGAAGCATTTGGATTTGATAATTATTATTTCAGATTATCCTTATGGGATCCTGAAAATACGGATAAATATATTGACCAACCAGAAAATTGGGAAACTTCTCAGAACCACCTTAGAACAATTTTAAATAATCTAGGTGTGAAATATGAAGAAAGTATAGGTGAAGCTGCATTTTATGGACCGAAAGTAGACATCCAATTTACAACGTTGTTGGGAAGAGAAGAATCTATGTCTACAATACAATTAGACTTCGCAGCTAAGGAAAGATTCGGATTGACATTTATGGATGACTCAGGTACTGAGAATAATGAAGTATTTGTAATTCATAGAGCTCCACTCTCAACGCATGAACGATTTGTAGCCTTTTTAACTGAAAATTGGGCAGGTAACTTTCCTACATGGCTCTCACCAATACAAATACAATTGATAACTATTTCAGAAAAGCATAATGAGTATGCAAAAGAAGTTGAAAAACAATTAAAAACATTAGGAATCAGAATAAAAGCGGATTATTCCGATCATACGATTGGTAAAAAAATAAGAATGCATCGTAAAATGAGACCGGCATATATGGCAATCATTGGTGATGATGAAGTTAAAAATAATACTATCTCTATAAGAGCACGAAATGGAAATCAAAAGAATGGCCTATTGGTAGAAACATTTCTAGATAAAATTAAATCTGAAAGTGACTCTCGAAGCAAAACTTTGGAACTGGCTTAGGAAATTCAAAAGTGGCGCAGAGGGAGGGATTTGAACCCCCGAGGGAATTATCCCACCGGCTTTCAAGGCCGGCGCTATACCAGGCTAAGCGACCTCTGCCATTAAAAAAAGATAGCCCAAGCTAAATACTAGGGCTAAATTTATAAGATTCGAGAGGAATCTTACTTGCGGCCGCGGGCCATTGGAGATCTTGCTACATTTCCACCTTTATCTATGTAGTAAAGAAATCCATCTTCTCGAGTAACGCCTGCTGAAGCCACCATCTCTGGGCCTCCACCAGTCTTCTTTCCGCCACGAGCCATCTTGGTTCGCCATACGTTACCGTCTTTTCCTAGATAATATAAATATCCAGAATCTTTGCTTACTCCTGTGTTAGCTACTACTTCAGCCATTAGTTATTCACCATAACAACAGGAAGTAGCCATTATATATACTTAACCATCCTATCGTCGTGAAAAACGAAATATAACTATAGTTAGATTTATAAGGTCTGCTGAAGAGTCCTCTTTACATGGACATGAGTACTAATAATCTAGACATAATGGAATTTTTTGTATCTATGCTAATCGTTGGAATAGGCGTAGCATTACTGGCTACTGGAAGTTTTACTTCATACTTTGGAGCTGGGAAATCACAAAAAATTGGTTTTGCCTTGTTATTTTCAGGAGCTATAACTTTAGCTTTAGTTATTGACATGGTATTTGGAACAATAGGCATCATGCCTGAACAATTTGAAAAAACGACATTCGAGGATGCGTTAATTTCTGGAGTTTCTGCACTTAGTGGAATGATAATAGGAATGTTTATGATACTCTTTGTTCTAATGAAAGTAGATACTGTGGATGATTTAGAAGATTTAGACTTAGAAGATCTTGAAGATTTGGATTTAGATGAAGAATTGAAAAAACTAGAAGAAGAACTAAATCAGGCTGACAATAATGAAGAAGATAATTCGGAGGAAGATAAATGAATACTGAACTTATAATCTCAATGAGTCTTGTTGGTGCTATGCTATCAATGTTAGGCATGGGATTACTCATAGCCTACTATGGAAGTAGCAAAACCAGAAACGTTGGATTCGTATTCCTAATAGTAGGTGCGGGATTAGCGTACTACTTGGCTGAAATAGGAATGAATGCTTATCCTAGTGAATCATTTATGAATGGAATGCTTGCTTTCCTCGGTGGGATGTTAGGGGGAATAATCGGAATCATTATTTTCCTTGTAGCAATTATAAAATCATAAAATTGATATTATAATTCCAGCATTACTCTAAAATAGAATAACGATTTGTAACAATTGTGAGTTTGGATGACGAACTGTGGAATTCGGGTGCTAATTCCGAAATCACAAAAGAAGATGCAGACGAGAATGAGGACTTAGATCTTTCTTCGCCTTCACCGGAAATTAATGAAGATTTGAACTTAAATAATAATGAAATTACTGAATCTGATGATTGGACAATTCCCCTCATTGAAAACAATGAAGGCATTAGCCTCCAAGCAATTGGAGCGATTGGAGTAACGGTCATACTTCTGCTGACTGGAACGTTATTCTTTTTGTTCTCCGAACAAAATATTATAGTAAACGTACCTTATGAGAAATATGAAGAAGAAATTACATATGATATTGAAGGGGAGCTAAATTTTGAAAGTACTCTTGATATTCCTTTACCTCTGGGATTTATTGACAATGATGTTGTTATCAATGAATTAGATATTGTTTTTACTGGTGAATTAAAAGCCGGAATCCAATCACCATCTAATAAAATAATAGATGGATATGGAAATGAAAAAAACGTATTTAAAAAATATCTAGAGCAAGAACTAAATGATATTGATGGAACAATAAGACAAGAGGGGAAAACAGCAAATAATTTAGAAAATGCACAAATTATTACTTCTCAACATCAATTTATTGACAATACTGCTTTAGAAATAATAAGAACGGACATTGAATCTAATGCTTCCTATTCCGACACTATTACTGGAGATACATGGTACTGGCAAAAATCTACGGATTGGGTTCCTCGAGATAGTGAACCAGGACTATTACCTCATGGAAATTTGTATATTGGTAGAACATTAGAAGAAGGAACTAAAGGAACAACTGAAGAAGAAGGAATTGGATTTAATTGGGAAGTTCTTGATGGTGGGAATATAAAAGGTGAACAAACTGTACTTCTAAGAATAACTACTGCCTACTCTTCAGAGGTAATATTAGGATATACATATCAATATCAATATACTTTTGAATTGTATCTTTCTGAAAAAAATAGTCTACCTCTAAAATTTAAATTAAACTTAAATTCCGATGCCAGCTCTCCAAGTGGAAAACTATATTCCATTAATTTAGATTACAAGGGTACCTCCTCAGCAATAATTGAAGGATATACTGAAGTGCCAACAACACCATACAGAGACAATTCTAAACAAATGACCGGTGTCTTTGATAGCTGGGACAATGGAGCTCCTGCATTAGGTGGTACTGATGATTGTAATATAAATTCCGATTTTTCATTAACAACCGGAATTCAAAAAGCAAGAAATGAAATTGGTGAATTTGATAGCTATATTAAAGATCAAATCGCCAAAGAAGACGAATCAGGAAAGTCAGTACAAGCATTTGTTATTGAGGCAAACTATACTGCGGGAGGCCTAAATAAGTGGAATTTTACAATGGCACACAATAATGAGCAAACTCCAGATGTTGATGGATGGAGTTTAGAATATGAACTTTTAAAAGATGAGATGATAGTAGATAATAATACATTCATTATTTCAGGAAATGAGACCACTGTTGATAATCCTATTCTGACAATGGAAGAAATACCTACACCTTTGACAGTGTGCTCTGCTGAAAAAGTTATGACTGATTTTGAAGAAATTGCAGAATGGGCTGAGAATAATCAACTCAATGAGGTTAATTATGAAAAAGTTACGCTCTTTTTAGGGCAGAATCTAGTTTCAAAACAAAGCCTCTCATCTCCTACATCAATTCTAAGCTTTGGAAGCCTTGATTTAATAAGTATTGTTTCGGATTTAAATAGAGGGAATTTAAATTTAAATGATTACTCTAACAATATTGATGTAGATACTGCAGGTAGCTATGCCTATTTCTTGGATAAAAAAGGCTTGGATCAACATGGAAATAATTATCAGAAAGTAGCTGGTGTTGATGCAAAGGATGGACTTGTTCTATTCAATATACAAACAATTAATACAACTTAACCAATATAGTTGACGTCTGGTTTATCAACAGATTCATTTGAATCTATATCTTTTAATTGATTGGTTATTGAATCAACCTGTTTAGCTCTTTCTTCTAATTCTTTAATATCAATTTTAACACCCAAAAGTTTTTGAAGAGATTTCAAAACAATACTGGCTGACTTTGGATCAACCATATATCCACTAGTCTCCCCCATCAAACAGCCACCATGAATGCCCTGTAATTTACCAAGGCCCAATAATAGCCCTGAAGCTCCAACAATTCCTGCGCCAGGTTCGCCATCAATAAATTCAACATTTGCTTTCTTAAACAATTTTACTATCTCTTTGGAAGTTGCCGCACCCAATACTCGAGGTTCCGGAACCAATTTACCGAGTCCATAACCTCCGAGCGTATAAATTGTAGTAACACCTATATCCTTGACAATTTCTATTAATTTCTGACAAAGGTCATATTGACCCGATGAATCCATTCCTTGATACTCACCAACCAAGAAAAGTAAATCTCTCCCCTCTTTATTCTTATAAAAATATAACTCATTATTCACTAAATTTACAATCCCGTCATCATCAATCAATACTTGTGGTGGAAAATGAGAGGAATATATTTCCATACATTTTTTTGCCTTGAGTTCATCAATAAGATGCATTGCTGCCAATTTCCCAACATTACCAACACCTGGAAGACCTTCTAGAAGAATTGCATCTTTTAACTTAACCTTCTTTGTCCAAACAATTTCAGTAAAAGTCATTATTCCTTCCTAAGCATGCGACGATACTTGCCATATTTATCCTGAGGTGAATATCTAGGAGGTAACGGATTTATAGTTGAAATATTACAATCATTACATCTATCTAAAGTCGTAAAAGAACTGCACTTTTTACACTGAAAAATTAATGTCCGCATTAAGACCTCTCAAATGAACCTATACCGCCATCGGCCTTAAATGTCTTAAGAACTAAATCGACAGCTAATTTCAATTCATCTTCAGCCTGTTTGTAATTAGGTGCCTTAATAGATATACGATATGAAGGTGACCCATTAGTCGATATCTTCAAAAAAGTGTTTTCATTAACTGCAGAAGGTTTCATCAATGCACTTTTGACCTTTTCAACGCCCTTAGAATCGTAAGATACTAAATCAAATTTGCCACCTATAGAAACATAAGGAGGAGTAACATTATCAACTGCGATTTTAATGAAATTATCAACCCATTTACCTTTCCATTCTTTCTTAAACAAAGATTCATCCATCAATGAACTTTCAAATGCAGAATACATACTTCCGTAGGCATCAATCATATCTGTTTTTATTTCCTCAACTAATTTTTCATGATCCAAACTAGACTGAGATGAAACCAATTCCAATAATTTCGAGGCTCTTTGCTCGTTTTTCCAATCCCTTATTTTTTCTTGTTTACGATGTCCGGAAACTTGACGAACTGAAGCATCACTAATCTTACTTCCTTTCTTAACCCTTGTTATCTTAGCGACAACCATTTGTCCTTCACGAATAAAATCTCGAATATATTTTACCCAACCGGAAGCAACTTCTGAAATGTGTACGAAAGCCTTCCGTTCTGAAAATTCTAATAAATTTAATGTTGCTCCAAAATCTTTAACTTCAACAACTCGCCCTATTACGTATTCACCTTCGTCTGGACTGTCCTGAGGACTCACTCAAGTTCCTCAAGGATTTCTCCAAGAATCTTAGCTTTACCACCAGTTGGTACTGCTATAGTTGAACCAGTAACTGGATCTGTGACTACGGTATCGCATTTATCAAAGATTACTACCGTATAATCACTATCTGGGCTTTTAACTTTAATAAATTTACTACGTGGACCTGCCATTTTTACTCCGTTAACTCAAACTTTTTAGCTCTAAAATTTTTCCTATGGTGAGCTTTACCTGTTTCCGTACATCTGTATCTCAAATATACTCTCTTAGTTGGTTTTTCTCTACCTTCCGGTTTAGGCCTTGGAAAACCTCCGTAACCTGCTGTAACTCTCCTGAAAAGTCTTTGCCCCCTTGCCAATTCAGATGGCCGCTTCTTTTTGACAACCTCCACTTCGTGAACAGTATGCTTCTTTGCGAATGGACTATACAACTTGATTCTGCGTGGTAACTTCATACAATATACCTATTCAGGAAACCGTCCGACTCAAAGGGTTTAATAAAGCTATCCAGAATACATTAAGTTATAGCTTTGAGGGCTTTATGCTTCATACCAAAAGTAGCTTGTAATAAAGCAAGTGGAAGTTTAACCCAGAATGAACGTGTTGCTTTACCCTCATAATCACCTCGAGTAAGGCTAGCTAGCATACCATACATTGCTGGAGTGCGACCTAATGCAAAACCAATGCGCATAAAAAAAGAACGGTATATCTTATGCTTAGTACTAGCTGCCCGATACATATCATGGCTATAATGAGAACGCCAATATTTCTCAAAAAGGGTTGGATCTTCTTTAGATACTGCTTTAGCAGCTAAACGACCCCCTAATACGGAATGATTCAAACCTTCTCCATGAATCGGATTGACATGACCTGCAGCATCTCCACACAAGACCCACGTTTCACCTGATACTGGAATGTCAAAAAGTTTAGGATCATTGTAGGAAGGTATAGCTGAACCGAATTGCTTACAGTCAATGATTTCTCCTGTTTCAGCCAATTTCCATTTACTATTCTCTACAAACTCACCAGGCCATCTTTCTTGCATTAATTTGTGTAATGCATCTTTCATACCTGGAGTTCCTGCATTGTAACAATAACCTATATTGTAATGGTCACTCTTAGGAAAAACCCATAGATAACCTTCCTTTCCAGGTAAAGCACCAACAATAAATTCGACTTCATTTTCAGTCGGTTTGATATCCAAATAATATCCTGCTGCTGCAAATAAATTATCTCTAGAAATTTTTTCCATAAAGTGTCGACGTGTAAAGCCATTTACTCCATCAGCTCCAATAATATATTTGGCTTTATATTTTTCATTGATTGTCCAAATATTATCTGTAAAAGTCAATGATTTAACTCTTTCAACAACATGGCCAGCACCTGCTTCTTTAGCTCGATTATACAAATAAAAATCCCAATCATCTCTCCTAATCAACTTACCTTTATTTACTGGAATCTTGAGCTTTGTTTTATTATAAGTAAACGAAATCGAACTCATTTCGCATTCAATTGCACTATCTGGCGCATCCATCCATTCAATACCTTTAACTGGTAAACCACCGCCGCATGCCTTTCTTCGAGGATGTGCATGATCAAAAAGCAACACCGAAAGACCTCTTTCAGAAGCCTCGCGAGCAGCCGATGAACCTGCAGGGCCACCACCTACTACTGCGACGTCTACAATTTCCACATTAAGTTACAACGAACGCAGTAAATTAAGCCACTTATGATTCTAATTGCAACTTGGAATATGATAAAGAACATTCATTACCTATTATTTCTCTAATAACACAACCTTGTAAAATTAAATCTTTACTTCCAAGCCTAGATACCACGTAGATTACACACGGTTCCTCGAAGTCTAACAAAGTATAAAGTGAATTTTCAGAACCAAATAATTCTAAATCTGCAGAACCATTATGATTAACTACAAATTTATGAAAATCAAATCCTCTGCCCTCTATGAAAAGACGGTGATTATCACCATCAAAGAAAATATCAGATTCACTCACCGTAACTGTTTCCATAATATAAGGTATCGGCTATCTTGAGGTAGTTTATAGTAGTTTTTATTTCCAAAAGATTTCATTAAGAACCAAAAAAGCGGGACCCCATTTGAATCTTGACATTATCAGCTCAGCCTGAACTCTATTTCCACATATCATTAATGCACTAGCTATTGCTTCAGCAGTTGTCAACTTACCTACTTTACCTGCATTAACTGGATTTACAGGTATAATTCCAGGCAAACTACGCGGTTCCAAGCCCATTAACTTAAGCTTTGAGAAAGTCTCATTTGCCATATTCCAAGAACAATCAACTCCAACAATACCTCCTACTTCTGCAAGAATCTTATCTTTTTTGGATAAAATAACCTCTGAAAATGGATCTAATACAATTCCTTGAGGTGGTAAATTTCGAAAGGAACTGTAATTATCTGAATGACCAAATCTCTCTAACCTCTTTGCCGTGCATTTCTTAGGATCGTCTTGATCAAAGCAAAGAATTCGGATTTTAAATGACATGTAATGAAAAATCAACTGGCGGTGCTGACATTGTTAAGCTACTCATACTTATAAAATCAGCATAAGGTGCATAACTAGCGATATTAGTTGAATTAATCCCTCCAGATACCTCAATTTCAATATCCGATATTTGTCTTATTTTAGAAACAGCTTCAGCTACCTCTTTAGGGCTAAAATTATCAAGCATTACTCGGTCGGCCTTCGATTTAGTGATTTCGAGTGCTTGAACTATAGTATCTGCCTCAACTTCAATTGTTAAATTAGGATGAATTTCTTTAGACTTTCTGACTGCTTCTGCAATACTACTGGATAATTTCAAATGATTATCCTTAATCAATATTGCAT
>Ga0209089_10001012_pt1 | contig 25655 bp, 23 predicted proteins | sample ArcticOcean_MG_C_FD_187431 | JGI IMG/M metagenome (GOLD analysis project Ga0209089, IMG submission 187431) | Marine microbial communities from western Arctic Ocean - ArcticOcean_MG_CB2_150 (SPAdes) (version 2) | ecosystem: Environmental > Aquatic > Marine > Oceanic | place: Arctic Ocean: Canada... | reverse complement strand
CTTCACATGGACTGCCACTGATTCGTCTGATGTCAACCACTGGTTAATTTGCTGGTCACCAGCACAACACACATCGCTTGAGGTTTCAAGTCTAATTACTGCAGGCAACTGTCACACCACTGCTGATTCGAGCATGGGTGTTACAATGAACAGACACTCAGGTTCTGGTGTATTCTACTACTCAGTAGTAGCAGTTGATTCAGTTGGTAACATTGAGTCTCAAGATTCAATGACTAGTTTAGCTGGTGGTGATGGCAGTTCTAGTGTTTTCCCAAGCATTGAATTAGAGTGCACTGCTACTCAACAGATGATTGATACGAGATATAATGGTCAAGGTGAGATAATTTGCAATATATCAAATCCAACGATGTATTCTGAAGTAGTGAGTATTTCGGTTACTAGTGGCGGTTTGGCTGTAGCCGCTCCGGGGTCACTTACATTGGATTCTCAAAATAATTCTAATTTCACAGTTACAGTAATGGCAAATAAAAACGATATAGGGGTTCACACGATTCAAATTTCTGTGAATGTGGTGCAAATAAATGGGGTTCCAACTACTCTACCTTCTACTAATTCAGTTAGTGTGATTATGCTTGTAATTGCCGAGGAAGATTCGGATAGTGATGGCGTAGCAGATCACCTAGATGAATTCCCACATAACAATCTTGAATGGGATGATGCTGATAGTGATGGTGTAGGCGACAATAGTGATGATTGTCCCGATGAAGCAGGTTCTGCTGGTGAGAAGGGTTGTCCAGAGGAAGAAGGCTCTAACATCTTGGTAATTGGTGCTGCAACTGCTGGTACGGGAGTTGTAGTCTCAACTCTCTTGTTTTTCCTTCTTCCTAGGATGATGCGGAATATCAGCACGGCTGAAGAAGTTGCTGACAAAAATTTCCAAGATGAGTGGTGGGGAAATCAAGAAAATTTACCAATGGGCCCCCCTTCTGAATCAATGGCAGATAAGGGGCCTCGGATTGACTTACAAGGTGAGATTAGACCTGATGGATATGAGTATATTCAATGGCCGCCAGATGAAGGTGGTTGGTGGTATCGTAGTGATGCAGGGCTACCTTGGGTTGAATGGAAAAATTGATTTTTCCGGTTAGGTGAACTAAAAAACATTTTTCTAACCTTTCAATATGGTTGAGATTATTGTATCGCAATCAAAAAGAAGTGGACGCGCAGTTGCCCACTTAATGGCGAGAGATATTCCGTGGATGCGAGAGCGTTTTGAAGCGCTGAAATCGCAAAATCTACTGTGGGAACCGCCTACTCTAGAATCAGCCAGCACCCCTAGTTGCACAGTTGATGGCAAAGAGATGATAATGCTGTCAGCAAACAATTACCTCAATTTGACAACCCACCCAAAAGTCATTGCTGCGGCAGTGGAATCAACCAAAAAATATGGCGCTGGAAGCGGCTCAGTAAGGGCTATCAGTGGCACTATGGATATTCACCTTGAAGCAGAAAGAAAAGTCGCTGAATTCAAAGGTGTTGAAGCCTCTCTTATCTACTCATCAGGATATACTGCAAACGTAGGACTCATCCCAACTTTGGTGACCGGAAAAGAGGATGTTATCATCTCAGATGAACTAAATCACGGCTCTATAATTGATGGTGTACGCCTAACCAAGGCAAGCCGTGCAGTCTACCCACACAACGATGTTGGTGCACTAGAAGAAGTACTTCGTCAGAACTCAGGAAGCGAGCGAAAACTAATCATTACGGATGGGGTATTTTCCATGGATGGGGATGTTGCACCACTTGACGAAATAACTGCACTTGCCGAGGAGCACGGAGCGATGGTATTCGTAGATGATTGTCATGGTGAGGGTGTTTTGGGTGACCGAGGTGCGGGAATAGTTGACCATTTCAAATTACAAGGCAGGGTTGACTTCGAGATAGGTTCGTTTTCAAAGGCTCTGGGTGTTCAAGGAGGAATAGTTGCAGGTAGCGAACAGGTTCGCAATCATGCATTGAATCACTCACGTTCTTGGTTGTTATCGGGTAGCCAACCACCTGGCGTTGCGGCGGCACAAAAGGCAGCTGTAGAGGTGTTGATGGAAGAGCCAGAACACCATGCTAGATTGTGGGAAAACACCGATAGATTCCGGCGAGAAATGGATTCACTTGGCTTTGATTTAGGAATGTCAACAACACCGATAATTCCTGTAATGTGTGGCGAATCTTCAGTTGCCAAGCAATTGTCGGCGGAGATGCGAAAACTCGGTGTTGTTGTTGGCGCGATTGTATTTCCAATGGTGGCCAGAGACAAAGCGCGGGTGCGCAATCAATTGTCAACGGGATTGACTGATAGCCAATTAGATGAGATTCTAATCGCTTACGAAACCGCTGGGAAAATTGTCAATCTAATTTGATAATTTAATCATCAATGGCGTTCACGGCATCTACGAGTTCTTGTTCCTTTTCCATTTGGTCAGTTCCAACTATTGATGGCCCAAATGGGTCTTTTCCATCTTCTAACATTGTAAGCATCCTGTAACGAGGAGCCCAAGAAAGATGAACATAAATTGGCCCAGGTGCAAGCATAAGCAACCACGCTAGCAACTCAGGGATTTGTGGGGCGAGGTCCATCCAACTACCTAACAAAATGACAAATCCAGCGAAAGGCATGGTGAACAGCACTGCTCGTGGTGGTGTGATGGGTGGGCGCTGAAAAAATTTGCTAATTAGGGCAGAAAACTGTCCTGCTAATGCTAATCCAAGAGAGATACTTAATCCTCTGAAGGCAACTTCTCTAAGCCACAACTCAATATTCCAAGAGTTGTGATAGCCAATCGGTATTATCAAGGCAGCAATTAGTAGTAAACCATAGAATGCGCCAACAATTGCTGGATGACTGATTGAAAGTGGCCAAGAAACAAAACGCTGTGACATTGGAGAGCCAAGAAGCATCTCGGTTTGGCGTTCATCAAGCGACTCCAAGCGCTGGCGCCACGACTCCATATTGTATCGCTGCTAACTGAACCGCATTAACATTCACTTGTTTTGAAGTGTGAGAATCACTATTCACTATCTTTCTTGATGATTTCAGAACTATGTGTTCTCATCTTGCGAAGTAATGCCCCTGGTTCAGGTGCTAAAGAGCCCAGTGCTGTTTCTTCCCACACCCTCTCTACAGGGTAAAACTCTAATTCTTCTCGTTTTCGTGCCCTTTCAATAGGGTCTTCTGAACCTAAATCCCTCTCTTGGGCATCACGGAAAGAAAGAGCCTGATTAATCAGAGATACCACGCCTCGGGTTATTGAGTCAGGTGGGTGTTGCCAGCGCAACATAATTTTTCCATCCATATCATTTCTCTTCAGAAGAGTACTCTTATTTCCTGACCCTGATTGTGGTGAGACACGAACCTTTGGGGGGATTAGGTGCCAGGATTCTCCATCTGAAACGAAAACTGAGTTGTTTTCCATAATTTCGCTGGGATGCCACGGGTGTCCGGTTCCAATTGCAACCAAGTTCAGAAGTGTCATTTTTCTGATATTTCTGAAAAGTTCTTTGCACAGAAAGAAGGCGATAACTGTAGTTATAATCAAAAAGCCAAACCAATTATCTAAGCCAATAAAAGATAGGATTTTGAAACAAATTATTGTGCTAATAATGCCGGCAATTGTAAAAACTACTGCATTGTACATATTTTGCCTTTGAACCTTAGCAATTTCATCGTTAACCGACCATGAGACAGCATCAGCCGGCAGGTCATCCATAGCAACCCTATGAGGGCTTACTTCATTCAATTTTCGTGAGATTGAGTGATTTTGTGCTGACATCAAGAAGTCAGTGATGATTTTTTTGTCAATTTAGAATTTTTAGGATTATTTGGCAAGCGAGTATTCAAGACAGTTACGTTTTCTCTGCTAAGCAATGCTCCCTGATTCTTTGTTGGAAATGGATAGCGATGAGGCTATTTCTTATGCCACTATTTTGGCAGTGGCAGCAACTTGTGATGGTGAATTTTCACCTGAGGAAATGAGCGCTTATGAGTCCCGCGTAGCCTCTCTACTTTACCAAAGAGATGTTAGGGAACGGCTGAGTGAAATAGTTGGTGAATGGATAGATATCGATTATCATCTTGAAGCGCTATCAGCAGATAGCGTAAAACTTCTCCTACGTGACACAATATTGATGGCTGCGTGCGATGGCAAATATACTGATGAAGAGATGAAATTAATCAAGCAAGTTGCTAAGAAAGCAGGGGTAGATGATGAAACTTTGAATCAGCTTTACCTCTGGGTGGTAGAGGGTTGGGGCTGGTTTGGCCGTGGGCACCAAATTCTTGGCATATCTGAAGAATAATCATACACTATTGAATAAATTCACGAAGCAATAACTTTGTTTTATTGCTATTAATGCAGGTCCTCCGTGTTCGGTCGGTGATTGGAGGTAAGTTGGCGAATCGGCCATAGTACGCGTGCGTGAAGGGCCACGTTCAAGAGGGGGGCAAGCAAGACGAGGGGCGAGGATTACCGTGGCTGAACTACCGAAGGGTATCACCAAGGAGGTGCGTAGGGGTGGTTCAGGGGTACTTGAGTTGCTCTTGATTGACTTTGATAAAGAAGGTGGCAGTGGCTATATTCGCATTCAACAACCAACAAATCCAGTCAGCATTGCTCAACTTGTGATCTCAGATGGTGAACCTGAAATGGCTCTGTTTGAGTCTACTGAATTGCTGATGGGTCATAGCGCATTGGAAGAGTTGAGGAACTGTGCTGCGGCAGATGATTCACGGATTTCAGTTCATACTGATGTTGATCTTGGATTGATTGCTGACTTACATCCTGAGGCTAAGTTGCATTTTGCTGATTCAGATAGCCATACTGACAAGAAAATAGAGGGTTGGATAACCGATACAAAGCGAGATTCTGATTGGTGGCGCTCAAAACGTAATCGGGAATGGACAATGACTGAGAAATCCCTAGATGATGACGAAGAAGATTCTGAAGCAGATGATGTCGTTGATATTATTGAATATAATCCTGGGGAAGAGTTCGAAGCCGGTTGTAGTTACCTAATTGATGAACAGATACCAGATTCTGTGTTCAAAGTTGCAACACATCTTGCTACAATCGGGCACCCTGTTATGGTGATGTCTCGTAGCCCACCCCAGCGTATTTCTGATGATTTCGGATTACCAATTTCAGTATGTCGTTGGCTTAGTGAAAGAGAAGTTGAAGGGGTCCGCACTGTTAATCCAGGATTGGAAGAAATTCGTAGAGAATGCGATGAGTTTCTATGGGGTTCATCAAGGGCAGTCATTATTCTAGATGGGGTTGAATATCTTAGTGGGATACACGGCTTTAGCCGTCTGATAGGCATGCTGCGCAATTTATTTGATGGCATTCAAACTTCCAATAATATGGTGTTAATTCCCGCTGATTTTGATGTTTGGGACCAGCGTGAGCGTTCACTATTGTTGCGAGAATGTGACCTGATTAGTGCCGGTACAATCGGTGAATGGGCTCAGCGGCCAGCAGTTATTGAAGGCCATCAGTTCTGCCAAGAAACTGAGTCGTTAAGTATTCCAGAACCACAAAGAATCGATATTGCTAGTGAGGCTGAAGGTGATTTCAAGGCTGCGGCATCCAGACTTCTTTCAACTGAGGAGCAAGCCCAAGATTCCCCAACAAAAGATGGGTCAAACAGTGTTGTTTCAACAGCCCACTTTACTCAACCACAAACCTCATTTTCAGCGGCTTCTTTACTTGATGAAATGAGGTCAGAAGTTGAACCTGAAACAATATCTTCAGAAGCGGCTCCTTCAAATGAAGAACCTCTAGAACCCACAGTGACTGATAATAATGAAGAAGGAGATTTCTCCCTTCCAAGTTGGGCAACAGCACCATCGGCTAATATGGGTGATGAGCCAACCACTCATTCCCAAGAAGAGACTTCAACTCCTGATGTAGATGTGCCTGATTCTTTTGATATGGCTTCTGAGCAAAGTGGGCAAAGTGAGCAAACTGAGCAAACTGGGCAAAGTGGGCAAACTGAGAGAACTGAGCAAAGTGAGCAAAGTGGGCAAACTGAGGGAACTGAGCAAAGTGAGCAAACTGAGCAAAGTGGGCAAACTGAGCAAAGTGAGCAAAGTGAGCAAAGTGAGCAAACTGAGCAAACTGGGCAAACTGAGAGAACTGGGCAAAGTGGGCAAACTGAGAGAACTGGGCAAAGTGAGCAAACTGAGCAAAGTGAGAGAACCGAGGTTGTTGAGGGCGATGACCTCGCTGAGCCTGAGGTTGAACCTGAATGTGCTCGGCCAAACCAGCCGACGGTAAACTATCGCAGCAAACAAAAGAGACGAGTTAGTGTTCCGCAAAAGCCCGACATATTACAATTTGAAAAGGCATCAATGCATTATGCAGCAGAAAATAGTAAACAATTTGAGGGTCAATTAGTAGATTCAGGCTACGAGGCGATAGATAGTTCACTAACTGCCCTGAATTACAAGAAAGATGAATTCCGTGAAGTTGGCGAGTGGCAAACGGATGAAGAGAGAGACTGGGAGGTGCTTGAGACTCGGGGAATGAGTGCGGCCGTTGACAATTCAAGGTCTCTACGTCATGGAGTGAAATCTTCCAAAACCTCTTCAATTTCTGGTGTAAACACACGTCAATGGGGTGCTGCCGTGGTTAGCGCTTCGGAAGAAGGCTCAACAGCGCTTTCACCTGATTTGGTGACCAATCCTCTGGCTAGAGAATCAGCAATCCGAGTTCAGAAGTCAAAGACACTTACCCAAATGTTGGTCGGCTCTGAATTAGAAGCTCTTTATGCCGACCGTAAACAAATGGTTAAGAGATCTGGTATTGACTTGAAGATTCTAGAGAGAATCAATGGTTTGGCTGATAAAGGCCATCCAGTTCGTCAAATTGTTGACCGTATTGAGGCTAACTCAAAGGAGGGATTGAAACTGCTTGCTGATTTAGAGAAGAAATCAGTGATTGTTAATGATTTAATCAACCGAATTAACATCCAAGAAAACCGTTCAGTAATTGATCCAACAGTTGCTGTCAAATATCGCACCCAACTTATTCAATTTGAACACATCAAAAAAATAGAATCAATGTTGAATGACTTCGAGAGTTGATAATCCAAATATGATTGAAAATTAATTACTAATTTAGGAAATATGGTGGAAGGCATGGCTAGGCGAACACTTCTTCAACAACAACTGGAGAAAAGCAAGCGGTTATTGGCAGAACGAAAGTCAGATTTGACTGTTTCAGAGTCAGAGTCACCTCAAGCATCACTTGGAAAATATATTCGTCGAGGAGATTTACCTGCTGTAGGGAATCCATTTGATGGGCCATTTTTACATTCAACATCAAGTGCAGTCAAAAAGAGAACTGGTGATTTTGGTACCATCGCATCTCAAAGGCTTCAGAGAATGCGACAGGGTGTGGAAGCAGATGCGCCAATGATTGATACTGACCAAGCGCCATCAGCGCCTAATCCAAACTTTGCCGCTTGGGTGAATTCCGATGTTGAAGATACGGATACAAGAAACGTCTCAACACCGTTGTGGCGGGATGTACTCTCTGAGCAGCGAGGGCATATGAGGCCAACTGAGTCTGCTCGGCATCATCATTCTGAACTTATTGGCGAAGTTCCAGCACCAGTCGAATCACCGTTGAATATGGTTGCAGAAGAATTGGCAATGGGCCGTCCCGAATGGCCACCTATCTTCACACCTAACCAAAATTTCACATGGGGTAATTGGCAGGTAGGTCCTAACAACCGATTGGCAAGTACTGCCGGAAATGAAGTGATAACTCACCCCTCTGACCGAGCAAACCCCCTCATCATCTATGGGGGCGAGGGTGTTGGCAAAAGCCATCTATTGAGAGCGATTGGTTCCTCGATGCATACTAGGTCACCTGAAGCCGAAGTGCGAATCATTGTTGGTAGTTCATTTCCATCTCAGTTATTTGACGATTGGGTAGATGCCGTTCAGGGCTGTAGCACACTGCTTATTGATGATATTCAAATGCTTAGTCAAGACAGTGAAGAAAACCTCGGCATTATTATTGACAGTTGTCTAAATTTTGGGGTTCAAGTTGTAATCACTTCTAGTGAAAACTGCAATTACTCAGGGATATTAGGTGGTGCACTAAGGTCATCTGTTGAAGTTAAACTTGAGAATCCTGATGACATGACATTGGTTCTATTTATGAGGAACCGAGCATTGGTGAGGGGGCTACCTCTTTCGGACGAACAATTGCGGGTAATTGCCGTTGCGGCGGATAGAGATTGGAGTGTAGCAGAATCTGGTTTTGAGGCGGTAGCACTAGCAATCGAGGCTGGGGCAGAGCCGTTTGGTGTCGGCGATATTGAGACAATACTTTCAGGAGAAGAATTGGTAATGCGGGGTGATGATGGCCTAATTGCGTGGGATACTGAGAGAACCGGGCAGCGAATCGTGCAGGAGGTACTAGACGATGTACTACCAAAGGAAAGCCAACCAAATGTTGATATTATCAGTGAATTGGAATCAGTTGTTGATGATTATCAGCCTCCGGATTTAATGCCAGATACTAGTAGAGATGCCGTTGATTCACTTATTGAAAGGCATCTTGGCCGGGAGAAAGGTGCACTAGAGGATGCTCGTGACAGGATTGAGTTGTCAGGTCTTCCCACAACATTAGAAGAACCGAGAGGTGAAGTTCCCAATATTGAATTGACGAGTGAGGGATTCCTCGATCGGTTAGAATCTAGACTGCGTCGCCATCAAGATGAGTTATTTTCATTACATGGTCAGATGGAGGATATATCCGGTAAAATTGAGGATGCTGAATCAAAGGAATTGGTTGAAATGGCCGATAAAATGCTTGAAATTGAACGCAAACTATCTCGTATTTCAAAGTTAGGAGCCGGAGAATCTCTGAAATCTAGGACTAAGCCAGAGCGGCCTTACGAGGCCGCTGGGATAGAAGAATACATCCCGGAAGCGGATTGGAATATTGATGAAGAATCAGTATCTGCAGACGATTTGTTAGTGCCTGTGGCCCCACTGCACCCAGTGGTGATTCTTAGGACAGCGGACCCCGCAGAAATGAGTCATTCATCCAACTTAGAAGAGATGAATTTAACTTAGAGATTTCTAAGTTGTTCAAATGAACCTGAATCCTTTTTCTGCAATTCTGTCGGCTTCTAAATTCAACTTGATTGAATTACCATTAATTTCAATTGCATCATCGTGGTCTATACCAGGGCATAGTGATTTGGTTTTCTCCCAAGCCCTCTCTGAAACTACATTTTCACGCCAAAATGGGAAGGCTGAACATTGAGCTGGTTTGACTTCATAAATGCTGCAAGTTTTCTCTCCTGTTAAGTAGATACAACGCCCATCTTCTGGTTTGGATTCTAGCACAAATCTTCCATCAAAACTGGTGCGACAGTTTTCCGTTAGCCATTGTTTCGTACTAATGTCAAAATGATTAGCAATTCTTTCAGCATCTTCGCGGGAAAGGTATACTATTCCACCTGGCTCATCACAACAGCGCCCACAGTCAGGAAGACAAGTGAAATTGACACCACTTTCCCACCAAGGCTCCTCCTGGCTGCCAAATCGTCGCTTCAACCTAGACATGTTCCCAGTTGCAGGGGTGGCTATGTGGCTGTAATTGTTATGTCTGGGTTGAGACCGTGAAAATAAATTTTTTTTAACTTGGTGTTCATCGATTCAGTTGATGCGTTTTGCGATTCTCATTGCGTTGCCCTTATACCAACGACTAGACTGAGGTGAATTCCCGGAGGAGGTGATTGCCAAATGAGTGACAGTGAGGATGAACCAACATTGTTTGAAGTTAAGGAGAGTCACTTGGATACTGGTTTGAGAGGTATCCCAGTCGGCACTTGCCGTACTTCATTTGTTGATACAATAAAAGGAGTTCATTATGTCGGTTACCCAATTACTGACCTTGCTGAAATGGATCCAGAAGATATCATCTTCCTGCTTTTTGAAAAGCGTTTACCAAATCGCCATGAATCCCAAGAATTCCGAAAAGATTTGTCGGCTAGAGCAGAAGAGATGCCTGCGGGTACACTTCGAGTTCTAGAATCGCTAACTCCGGGGAGTGGTCATCCAATGGATTGGTTAGCACTCGGTATCCAAGCATTGGGGATTGCTGATACAACAGGTGATGTCCGAGAAGATGGCCTCAATTTAATTGCAAGAATGCCGGAGTTAATGGCCACAATTTTCCTTTTACGTGGCGGTCATGGATTGCCAGAATCAGGTAGTGAACCAGAAAGGGGAATGGTTGAGAATTTCGTCCATTTATTGGGTAAATCAGGCAAAGATTCAGACAAGATGGTTCGCGTACTACGTACCTTCTTGGTTTTGCACATGGACCATGGCGGTGGTAACCTATCCACTTTTTCAGGAAAGTGTGTGGCTAGCGGTAAGGCTAGTCTATACGCATCAATGTCAAGTGCAATGAATGCGCTTTCAGGGCCGTTGCACGGAAGAGCTAATCAGTCGTGTCTTGAGTTTATCCAGAGGATTGGTACTAGTGATCCTGACAAGGTAGAAAAGTTCGTTCGCAGTGAATTAGCGGCTAAGCGCCCTGTTTACGGTTTTGGCCATGCAGTGCTTCGGGCAGAAGATCCTAGAGCAGCGGCTCAAATAGCATTAGGTTCAGAGATATGTCCTGATGATAATAATTTCAAAATCGTGAAGGTATTAAGGGAAATCGCACCAAAAGTATTGGGTGAAAACCCACGAATAAGCAACCCTTTTGCGAATGTTGATGTTGCATCAGGGACACTATTACACGCTGTAGGATTCCATAAACCAGAGTATTTCACAACTTTCTTCGGATGGGCTAGAGTCGCAGGAATTAGTGCGCAAATTCTTGATGAGCGTAGGGCAAGAGGTGGTCGTGGAGTACCTATTTACCGGCCAAAATATATTGGTCGTGACCAACCTGTACAGCGGCTTGAATAATCTAACTAGCCATTTCACAGCGGTTAGGTTTTCCCAGCACCACGGTGACCAATTATTCGCGGTACTTCCCAGGGGATTTGGTTTGTGCTAGTTGCGGCCATCAATTGATCTACAGAGCGGCTCCATTGCCAGCGCTTTCTCTGGGCTGAAAGAAATTCTTTTCGGCTCTCATTTGTCATTTCATGCCAAGGTACATGTTGGCCGTCAAAAAGTGGCTCACTAGCTGGCCTAGTTATCCTAGGTGAGCCGTCTGGTAGATGTGTGATTTCTGGAGATGCATCATCAGTGAGAGCCGTGAGCCCGGCATCAAGAATCAACTTTTCATGGGGTACCCGGACTGGCCAAACGAAGGCAGGAAACCCTTTCCTTGCTTTGGTCAATTTTTCAAGGCCTTTTCCTGTGAGGGCTACACTTGTTCCTAATGTAAGATGGCGATTCATGCCATGTAGATAATCAAGAGTACAGGGAATCATTGGAGCCCCCCATTTCTGATGTTTGCGCATTAATCTAGGTAATGAGTGGGCGATGAATGATGGTGCTGCAACTGCTCTTTGGAATGTACCTGAACCCCATTCTCTCAATGTAGGCATTAAGCGGGCTTTGGGATGGTTCCAGCCCGCAGCTTTAACAGCAGGTAGGAATTTTTTGTCAAAGGAATAGAGAACTGTAGTGCCTTCAGGAAGTTCAAATTCAGCAATGGCATCATCAACCATTTTTATCATAGATGAAATATATTCAACCCGTTTTGAACCACCTCTCCAACCTCCACCAATTCCACTACTCGGGTGGGGTGATTTCAGTTCAATACAAACTGTCTTGCCTTGTTCTTGCCAAGGGGTTGTGAAATCTTTTCTTGCCAGTAAATCATCAAATTTGTCAGCAAATGGCTTCATATCGTCACTACTCAATAATTCAACATAATTATCATCTTTTGTAGTGTTATCATGATGCAGTACCAATTCCCCATCAGTAGTTAATCGGAGGTCAAATTCAACACCATCAAAATGATTGATGCCGTAGCAAAGTGCTTCAATAGAATTTTGTCTCGGTTGTACCCAAGTCACACCCACTCCCCCTTACTCTCCGTTACAGGGTCTACACTTGAACCTAAAGGGGTGTTTTTGTGATTGGTGGAACCATCATAGTCTGTGGGTGCCTTCGGAGAAACATGGCAGATAGTGAAGGAAGTCAAACTATGAGTGATACGGCTACTGCGGTTGGGGAAATAGTAGGATTACAACAAGGTGGCAATTCGAAACAAATCCGTGGTTATTACATGTATGATTGGGCGAAATCTGCCTTTGAAACGAGTGTCACAACTGCAATTCTCCCTGCATGGTTCGCCGTTCTTTTCCTTGAGGCGAATGGATTGACTGGCACCATCATTGGGGTGGAAATGTCCTCCGATGCCGCTTGGTCTCTTGCCGTCACATTAGCGACACTGTTGGTCGCAATCGTCAGCCCATCCATCGGAGTCATCGCAGATCGTAAGCGCATCAAAATGGTCGCCCTGAAATGGATGACTTGGCTTGGGGCAGGCTCTGTATTTCTCATGGCATTGGCGCCTTTTTTCGGTATCTCAGCTTGGGTGTGGATTTTCATTATGTTCCTTCTTGCCAATATCGGATTGAATGCTGCAGGCGTTTTCTACAACGCATTGCTCCCTTATCAGGGTGAGAATCACGAGATGGATGCAATCTCAAACAAAGCATACGCATACGGTTATCTTGGTGGCGGCTTGCTCTTAGTCTGCCATCTTGTATTGTTATTCTCTACCGATTTCGCTCTCTGGGCAACACAGGTTGCCATAGCATCATCTGGAATTTGGTGGTTTGGATTTGCTTGGTACACCTTCGCCCATGTGGCAGAGCCAGAAATTGAAAATGAAATTGAAGATTTGTCTCTGAAAGAAGCCAGCAAATTGGGAATTAGTGAAGTTAAGAAAACACTCTCTCAATGGAAAAGTTTCAGAACATTGTTCATCTACATGGTTGCTTATTTCTTGTTTATTGACGGTATCAATGCTGTCACTTCATTGGCGGGTGCATTTGGAATCGCTGTGCTTGGATTGACGATGGGTGAACTAATATTGACTATTCTCATCATTCAATTCGTGGCTTTCCCTGCCGCCTTCTTCTTCACTTGGCTTGCAGCGAAATGGTCTACAAAGCGAGCCCTGACTCTTTCACTTGTGATGTGGTGTGTGATGATTGTTGGCGCGATGTCCTTCGCCCCACTCGCTCTTGACAATCATGATGAGTACGATTACCAAGCTGAGTGGGATGGTGAATCATATGTTATTACAGTCCGCTCTTTAGATTTGGTTGGTGTTGGTGAAGATGATCAGAATTTCAAGGAAGATTGGGCTCATATTCTACCCTTCTGTACAGATTGCAAAAACAATCACTTTGCTGAAGATACCAATGGTTCGGCTGATTCAGATAACATGAGTGGATTTCTTACCGCAAATGAAGACACTCGGTACAGTGTATCTGTTCTTGGAGGGGAACTTGCTAATTCAACAATGGTTGGGATTCATCATCCGACAAATATTGGTGATGGGAAACTCGATTTTATTCCACTAACCGTTCGGACGTATGTGTGGGCTCCGCTTGGCATGGCTGTCTTTTGGCAATGGCTCATGCTCGGCTGTCTTGCAGGTGTTCTCATGGGTGGAAGTCAGGGATTGGCACGAAGCCTCTTTGGACAAATGGTTCCCGAAACCCGCAGTACTGAATTCTTCGGTTTCTTCGGTTTCTTCGGAAAGGTTGGTGCCTTCATGGGTCCCCTGATCTATACTGTACTTTCAGTGATGTATGATAGTCGAGTTGCAATCGCTAGTTTGGCTATTCTCATCATATCTGGGACGATTATGATGTACTGGGTTGATGTTGAAGACGGTATTGCAGTAGCAAATGCAGAAGATGAGCGTAACCGAGCCAACAAGGAAAACAGTAGCGATTAGGACATGCTAACCTCCAACAACTGTTGAAGGATTTCAGCCGAAAATCCGGTCAAGTATGAGAGCAATTTCAAAAAGAATTAGCATTGGTCCTGCGACAAGAAGCATCGATAGTGGGTCAGGCGGAGAGAGCATTGCTCCAACACAGAAACCAGCAAACCAGAAGTGTCGCCTATATTGGGTTAACATCTCTCTCTCAACCAATCCCCCTCGAAGAGAAATTAAGGTTACAAGAGGAACTTGGAAACCAATAGCTGCTCCAAGGCATAGGCCAGCAATAAAACCAATCCAAGCGGATAATTGCCAAGTTGTAGTTGCGCCGATGGCGGCCGCGTCTGCTTGTAGATATTCAAGTAAAATAGGTAGCAGAAAGTCAACCACATACCAGATACCTGCAATGCCTAGTAGAATTGAACACAGTAGTGCCAAAACGACACTGTTGAATGAAGAAAGATTTGACAGTTCCACGCCCTTCAATCGTGCTTTGAATTGTTCACTGCGGGCGGCTAGTAATGCGGCTTCAAATGTCACTGTAAGAGCTAGGAGTAATACTGCAAAATGAGCGGCCAGTCTAAGTTGTAGAATAACGACTTCTAAGGGTTGTAAAACCACAATTGAAACCTCATTCGGTACTAAATTCGCTTGTGCAAGTAACCAAGTCAATGCCATTCCTGCAATTGGATAACCCACAATCATGCCGACGAAAAATGTCATGGCGAAGCGTTTCACTCTTGTTCTGAAAAAATCACTTGCAGATGTCAGCATTTCGCCTTGTTCACTGTCAAGTAGGGATTCTAGGTCGCGGGCCAAAGTTTCTGTCCCAGCAACTGCCATTACCCTGTGCGAGGCGGCTCTCCCCCATCATATTTGAGGGATGGAGGGTAGGCGGGGTTTTGGCTTAGATTCTTTCTTTGGAGGGGTTGGAATCGTTGGTAGCGAAGGAGGTGCGCGCGTATCTGCGGCTGGTGAAGGTGCAGATGTTGTTTCTTTCTTGATAACAGGCATTGGAGGAGTATCTGTGAATTCAATTGGTCTTCCGAACAATGTCCAAGAATTCAACTCAATGTCAAATACTGCTTTGTTAGGGAGTCCGCTTGGCCGATTTGGCATAGCGCCAGTCTGTGCTTCTTTCACTTGGGGTGTGACAGGGATTTCCACTGGTTTAACATATTTATTTTGGACAGGAGGAGGCTTTACTGCAACAACCTCAGATTCGGCCGTTGCTTGTCTAGTCGGTGAACTTGGCAAACTTGGCAAGGATGGTTTTCCCTCAGCCTCAGTTATCTTTTGTGAATCAACGGTGACATCGTCTTCAGCCCAAGGTGAATCATCAAGCCAGCCAATCTCATCATCATCTGATACTTCTTCATCCACTGAATCAGCATCAGCCGCCTCAACTATTGGTTCAGATAGATCAATGACTTCCATGTCATCAGCATTGGCTGTGACTGTAAAGCGGCTATCCATGGTAATATCGTCACTTTCTTCTTGGATTATTGTTCCTTTTATCAATTCGTCATTAACGCCCATTTCGATAGCCACGGCTTTCATCTCACCAAGTGCATCGGCAATAATATCAGAGGCTGGAGTGCCGCCACCACCAACAATATTTGACACAATAGCGGCGGTGGTGGGATTCACAACGCTCAACCCGCCAGGCCTTGTAACTGATACTTGACCCGATTCCAGTTCTTCACGTTGTATGTCTGCACTAACTTTTGAGGGTCCGGTAATAGATTCTCGTTGCCTAAGGCCAACAATGGCAATTAGCAAAGTAATTAGCATCATCAAAATCATAGCATATTCTTGGCCAGTTAAAACTCCTGCATCTGACCAGAAACCACCATCTTTGTATGGTAAATTCAAGGTCTGCCTTATGTATTGAATGAGATGAAATTTCTGGCCCGCGGTTCCAGTACCTAATACGCCTGCGGGGAACCATCCAAGTATTCCATTTAGCAGAACGCCTAAAAATTGGGTTATGGAAACGAGCATTGCGAGTTTGCCAATTTTCGGATAGCGCCTCTCCATCTACCTCTCCCCAGTTATCCGTGATAGACTCATCCATATTCAAGCCTCGCTTCGTGAGTGTAACATCGTATGATTGCTTTGATACTCCCCAACGGGGGGAGTTGTGATATGACAAAAGCAATTCGCCTATAGTGGGAAGATGACTGAACCACCACCAACCGAACAGGAGCAATTGCTCGATGCGTTGCATCAAAGGGGCGAGCAATTGTCAAATATTCTCAGTAGCATCAACGCTGCAGTTGCGGTCACAGATGTCATGGGTAATATCGTTCTTCTCAACGATGTAGCACGTACAGATTTAGGATTAATTTACTCTCCCGAACTTACATTGGCTGCTTTTGCTGCTCAATTTGATTGGAGAGATAGTGAAGACGAGCCATTTACTGAAGAAAATTTCCCAGTTACAGGTGTTTTACAAGGTGGCAAACCCATCCATGAACTCCCCGTTTCTAGGGGTGAGGATAGTGAGGCGCGTCATTTCCGTCTCTCGGCAACTCCTCTCACATCGCGAGAAGGTGATTTGGTTGGCGCAGTAGTGGTGTTTCATGAAGTAACCGAACTTGTCCATCTGCAAAACGAGTTAGAGGAAATGAATGAACAGCGTCTCGGCTTTTACAGCGGTATGAGTCATGAACTACGAACCCCGCTGCAAGGTATTGTAGGATACACCGATTTACTACTTGAGGAAGCAGAAGATGACACTTTTGAGAAAGAGAGTTTGCAATCAATCCGCTCATCAACAGACCACCTACTATCGCTGGTTACTGATTTACTTGATTTGTCAAAAATTGTTGCTGGAAGAATGGAATTGGATAAATCAGCAACAGAATTGACTCCAATCATAAAAGAAGCGGTGAAGATGGTTTCTCCAAATGCTAGGAAAAAAGGCATTTCAATGGTTGTTGAATTGGAGGATTTGGGCGAACTGATGGTGGATAAAAGGGCCATCCGCCAGGTTATTCTTAATCTTGTTTCAAATGCAATAAAGTTCACGGATGCGGGTGGTGAAGTGGTAATTTCATGCACAAGATTTGAAGATGAAGCGCATATACTGGTACGGGATACAGGGACCGGTATTTCTGATGATGACCAAGAATTAATTTTCCGAGAATTTGTCCAAGTAAAAGGTTCAGACGGTCGCCAACGCCCCGGTACTGGTCTAGGGCTTGCGCTTTCCAAACACTTCGTAGATATGCATGGAGGGTCACTGGTTGTGACATCCAAGGTTGGTATTGGCTCAACATTCATCGTCAATCTGCCGCTGTGATTAGCGGCGAATGAGGATAGTTAGCAGGTCGTCATGTTTGAGTTCGTGGTCTAAGCCGACTCTTTGCCAATCGAATTTTGCGCTTGGACCTTTGACCCTGGCATAGCGGAATTTTCTCACAAAATCCCGATGTAGGGAAACACAAACATCTCTCACAGTACTATCGTCTTTGACAATCATTGGTTCAATCAAATCGGCTTCTTGGCCCTGCGGCTTTAAGAAAACTGACATGAAGCCAAGATTTTCATAGATGAAATCTTTCAACTCTTCAATTCCTTGGCCGGTTTTTGCTGAAATCGGCAGAATAGGCCAGCCTTTAGGAAGCATGGCATACATATTATCGAGATCTTTTTTGGTAGCAAGGTCAATTTTATTGACGATTACAACCGCCTTTGAGTAAACTCGGTTAGATGCCATGGTGTCAACTAACATTTCGGCAGTGGCGTCAACTCTCAGAGTAACTAACGCACTAGTGTAACCAAACGAGCGTACGATGTCCTGCATCTCTTCTTTGGCCAGATAGGTCTGTTCAACGGTGGTCCTTACCTCCACTCCACCTCTGTTTCTACGAGTGATGAAAACAGGAGGTTTTTGTTGATTTAACCTCATGCCGGCAATTTCTAGTTCACGGTGTAGAACTTTGAAATGTGCGTCTTGGAATGGGTCAACCACATACAGAACCATGTCAGAACTTCTGACCACACCAAGGATTTCTTTACCGCGACCTTTTCCTTCAGCAGCGCCTTTGATAAGTCCGGGTAAGTCAAGAATCTGGATTTTTGCACCTCGGTGTTCCATCAAGCCGGGAATACAAGTTAGCGTAGTGAATGCGTAACCAGCAGTGTCGGATTCGGCGTCTGTAACTTGCCCGATTAAGGTTGATTTTCCAACACTTGGAAAGCCGACAAGGGCAACCGAGGCATCTCCCGACTTCTTGACTTCGAATCCTTTGGCGGGACCGCCCGATTTTGCGTGGGCCGAGACTTTTTCCTGTTTGGCTTTGAGGGCGGCAATTTTAGCCTTCAATTTTCCAACATGGTGCTCAGTTGCCTTATTTTTCTGAGTTTTATCAATTTCAGCTTGGATGTCAGCAATCTGTTCAACGATGGTTGCCAAATGATTCACCCCAATTTTATCAAGTCGCCTTGACCTTGCACTCTAGCCTTCGGTCAGGCCTGTGACTTTTCAATCCGGCGTTTACAACTGCTCTTAATTGCCGTAATTCGTTAGGGAGATATTCATGGGGCAGTGCTGTGACGCAGTGTCATGGCAGACTTGCTAGCGATGGTCGTTGATAGCGATTCTTGGCTAAGTCTGTTGAATACTTCATCAACTGATTTGCATCAGCAAATGCAGGACAAATCGGGAAGAAAATTACGGCCTGAAATGACCGATTTTATCGAGCGCCGCTTTGATGTCGATGTTGAGGCAGAAATCCTTGACTGGATAGAAGATCACGATATCATTCAGGGCGCTGACTCAGTATTGCTCACGGCATCACAACGAATGGCGGCTGGGGCTGATATTGAGGAAATTGCATCAGGAATTTGGCTGCTAGCGGAATGGGCAAGTGTAGGCACTTGGAGATGCATGGAAGGAAGGGGATTTTTGTATTTAGAACCATATATTGGTGAATCTATGAGTCAAGTAGGTCAACTGTACGAGCAGAGAACTTGGGACGCAGCGATTTCGAAAATCAATACCATGTCCAAACAGCAGTACTCAGAGGCAGTAGTGGTTGACTGGATGGGGCGAAGAGTGGAGTTAGGTGAGACCCTAAATGAGAAAAACGACCCTCGTATATTGTCAACAATGCAGAGTCATCAAAGGCACGCAGAGTCGCTTCACGGCTTGGCAGGATTCCTTAGGGAAGGGGAGACAATTCTGCTCGCAAGAAGAGATTGGTCATCATACTTGAATACCGGATTTGGTGGATTCAACATTAGAAAGCTTCTCACCAAAGGTATAGTGGAGGATAAGTGATGACGGAAGATGAGTGGGTAAACCCATTTGCAGTAGATGAAGTACCCCTGTTAATCGAACCAGAACCTCCCGAGGTTACACCCGAACCTGCGTTGGTTGTGTTAGGTCGGTTTCAGCCGTTTCACCTAGGTCATGCAAAGTTAGTTGATGCGGCTATTGATTACTCCAACGAAATTGCTTTGCCAATTCGTATTGTTATTGGCTCAGCAAATCTACCAGAATCTCTTGACAACCCTTGGACTTGGCAAGAGAGAAAACAAATGATATGTTGTTGGTTAACAGCAAATCATCCCAATGTTGAGGTTGATGTAGTCGCTGTACCTGATATCAATGACCCACCTAATTGGGTTGCACACGCAGAGAAATATCATGGCATAGCAGGAGTTTTGTTTACCAGCGATGAAAAAACTGCGGACCTTTATCGGGACGCCAATTGGCAAGTAGTTGAATCACCATTACAAGTAAGAGATTCATTGGAAGGTTGGAGAATTCGCTCAACCCTCAAGATGCTTTCAACGGTATCTGAGAAGGAAGCATCCCTCTCAGTAATGGCTGAGACAATTCCAGAGGAAGTGGCTGAACTACTGTGGGACGAAATTTGGTTGAAGCGGCTGGCTTTCCTTGGCAGACCATATGAAGCAGTTGGCTAAGTCTATTCGCAAGAATCTGACGACCACTCTTGATTTTCAATATATTCAGCAAAAGAGAGAACTCTGTCATCATTGACCATGAAATCGTAAACTCCTAGCCGAGATTGTGAATGAGTCCAGATTACGGTACTACCATTTTCACATTCGACGTGAAACAGCATATCATCAGGGAAACGAATAGCAAAAGATCGGAATACCGAATGAATATAACCAGCATCTTGTGATTCAGTAATCACATCTGTTCTAGGTTGGGAATCTATCCACGTAATGATTTCGGACATTACTTCTGCTTTGCTTGCATTCAACACGATTCCTTGCTCGCCACTAGCGCGGTACGGATTAGGAGCAATCCGTGAGCAGTTTTGAGAATCCTCTGGGCATTGAGTAGGATATTCCTCAAACTCAAGCGTGGGTCCAGCAATCCAAACTAGCAATATCGTACAGATGTAAAGAGTGGTAATCCCCAATGCAATGACTTGCATGGTGCGTGGTGAACCGTACCATTTTCCTTCTTCATCCAATCATTTCACCGCCGTAACGATGACTCTGGCAGGTCTCAATACTCGGTCATGTAGCATCCAACCTGGCTCTAACACCTGTACAACGGTATTCGGGGTGTGTTCCTCACTTGCAGGGATGGTGGTGATGGCTTCCATTATTTTAGGGTCAAATTTCTGACCATTTGCATCAATCATTTTGGCGCCATCAGCAACGAGTGCAGTTTCGAGATTTTGTCGAATCATGTTGATACCTTCCATGATGGAATCATCTGTTGATTCTGGCATCGATGAAATTGCCCGATCAAAGTCATCAAGAAGTGAAATTATCCGCCTAGCAAGTCCTTGTCCACCATAGCGTAGAAGGTCTGCTCTTTCTTGTGAGTGGCGTTTTCGAATATTAGCGATATCTGCGTCGCGATAAGCAATTTCTTTTTCAGCAGTTTCTGCTCTGCTTTCAGCCTCTGCGAGTTTCTCTTCAATCGTCAATTCCCGAGGCTCTTCTTCAACTTCGATTGTTGGGGCCTTGTCAGCGACAACATCAGTTGGCTCTGCTTCAGCCTCTTCGTCGTCACTCATCTAAGTCGGCCGACCAGCGCCTCCTTCATCAACCCGACTATTATGGTCGGTGTTCATTAAGCCAGATTAGGCTGACTTCCAATCTCTCATAAGTTGGATGAACTTCAATCATTGCTGCGGGTGCAGCAATCTCATCAGCAATACCTTCAGCAAGTAATAGTGGGACCTCAATTCTCCCATTGTCAGCATCATGATAGAGAAATTGCTCTGGTATATCACAGGTTTCAACCAGTTCTTCTAAGAATTCATCAGATTCACCATCTTGGCAATAAATGGCGCCAAACACTAGAGTTCCATCATCCGTTAGTTGTTCGTGTGGTGAGATACTTGCCTCTCCTCTTCTCATGAATCGACGGCGGAGTTGACCTGAGTCTTTGTAAGACGAAGTACAATATTTGACCGAATAACCGTATGGCTCACGATTGTCCATTCCGACGTTAGCCATATTCACTTGATTCCGAATTGCTCTTGCAAGTTCGTCGGACCCCTCTGCTCCAGCTGTCAATTCGTTGGTGAGATTGAATCCACGAAGTTCCATATTGTCATGATTACCAACCGTGATTTCTAGTTCATTTAGATTGATAAATTCTATTGATGTATTGCGCAATTCCTCAATTAGTTCGTAGAGTCTCTCTTCTTTATCCGGTTCGCATGGAATTTCAATTCCGACATTCATGCTGGTTTCTGCACATGCTGTTATTGTTGGTATGTAGCGCTCTAATTCCAAATCTAAAAGGTGAAATCTAATTTCATCTAAGCCAGATTCTGCTAAACTTTGTGCATGTTTTGGCGGGAATGGAATACTGGTGTAAAGATGGATGTGATGGTCATCACCCATGTTATTTTTCAGGGCTTTACAAGCCTCTTCAACACGCTCTCTAACCATCATGGGATCACCTCCGGTAATCCCCGTTCCTGTGGCGTCCATTGCCTTCGCTTCTTCTATTACAGCGGTCCAATCAGCAACTTCGCAGCGCCGCTCGTTTGCATACATATGGTCTATTTCGCGGCGGTTTTCTGAAAGCGGGCAATAATCACATTGCCAGTGGCATTCGCCGGTGATGAACAGCACCATTTTACTGCCAATTTGGCATTGTATGCACCCTTCTGCTTCATCTCTTGTCGGTGGTTCAACCGGCTCAGGCATGTTTGGTTGGTGAATTTCAAGTTTCATGTTTGTTCACCTTCTGCGAGTTTTAACAGCCAAGTATGGAACCTCAGGTCACCAGATAGTTCTGGGTGGAAGGTCACTGCTAAACGATTTTCTTGTCTAATACCGACCACTTCTTGATTGTGGGTGGCAATTGCTTGGGCACCTTCACCAATTGAATCAAATCGTGGGGCACGGATGAATACCCCTAGATAGGGTTCTCCTAGCGTTGGAACTTCTAACATTGCTTGGAATGAATCTGCTTGGTTACCATATCCATTTCTGTTGACTGTTGCATTAACCAATGGTATTCCGCTATCATTAGGTTGTGCTAGTAGGATTGCACCTGCACAAGTCGCTAGTACTGGGGTTTTTTCATTTGTACGTAACCACTCAAACAAAGCCGGTAGCAGATTGTTTAGGTCATTTGCTCCAGTCAGTCGCATGGTTGTAGATTCCCCGCCAGGGAATACAATTGCATCTATTCCGCTGGTTTCAAGGTCAAGCGGCGTACGTAATTCAATAATTTCAAGATTCAGGCCAAGTTCTTCAGATGCTGATTCTAAAATGGCAATATGGGCATGACGAGCGCCTTGGAGCATCACCAGCCCGACTCTTAGCATATGCTGTCGGCGTCGCCACTCAAACATGAACCCATCACTCAAACATGTCTAATTTTAATTGGGTAAGTGGGTTTTGGTCCAATAATTGTTGTTTGTTAATCAACTGCAATTGTGAAATCCCGCATTATAACTTATATGCTAGAAGGAAACGCCCAGTAATTAGGTTAGAAGACCTAAGAGGTAATAGATATGGATATAGATGTAAAAGGACATATGATGTTTGATTCGGGAATGAATTATGAGCTAAAAGATTGGTGGATTGGTATGATTGCACTGGTGGTAATAAATGTTGTAATGACCATGGTGGCTGGTATGATTGGTGTGGCAATTATTGGAACAATTTTCACAGTTTTAGTAGGCTGGGCTAGTTTAGGACTTTCAGTCGCTCGTCTCCGAAATCGCGGTCATTCAGATACAATGGCATTCGTTCTCAGATTAGTTATCTTCCCATGGGGCCTCATTGAGTGCGCTTTCATGGGCAGTGCTGAGTAATTTCAGAGAACTTAGTAATCACTTGCAGTTCGCAGAGCGTAGCCCTTGGGTTGCGGGCGCCACAGGGTGCACTATCTGTTACCCATGCTATTGGCCGATGAAATCAAAGACCATCACGGCTCGCCTTAGACTGATGTCGTTGGGACGCATCCACAACTTTGGTGCAGGACCAGCTGTTCTCCCATTATCTGTGGTTGAAGAGTGCCGCGCAGCACTACCCAACCTGAATGGCAGTGGCTTTGGCTTACTAGAAATCTCTCATCGTAGCCAAACATTCCAAGATATTGTTGATTCTGCAATGTCAGGTCTTCGCCGAGTCCTTGGAGTACCAGATGACTACACCGTTCTTTTCCTGCAAGGTGGCGCATCGTTACAATTCTACATGACAGCCCTCAATCTTCTTGATGAAGGGGAGAAGGCAGACTATCTCCTCACTGGTGGATGGTCAAAGAAAGCATTGGCAGAAGCAAAGAGAGTGGGTGATGCCCAAGCGGCCTGGAGTCCAGATGAAAGTGGATTCAAGAGAGTTCCAAAAAACGGTGAATACCAAATCAGAGAAGATGCTGTTTTCGTACATTATACCTCAAACAATACGCTCTATGGCACACAGTTTCACCATCTTCCAGATAGTGGAGGGAAACCTCTTGTCTTAGATGCTAGTTCAGATATTTCCGGTGTGCCTATCGACATTTCAGCACACGATTTGGTTTACGCAGGGGCGCAAAAGAACCTCGGGCCAAGTGGGGTGACGGTAGTGATTCTCTCTCCGTGGGCACTTTCCAAAGTAGGTGATGGGATACCAACAATGCTAGACTATTCCGTTCATGCTTCCAAAGGTTCTCTATTCAACACACCCAATACTTTCGGTATTTTTGTCCTTGACAGGGTGTTTAACTGGTTAGATGAAAATGGTGGACTTGATGCTTCAATAGCCCGAAATCAAGCAAAATCTGATTTGCTTTATGGTGAACTTGACCGCTCTGATTTCTGGGCGCCGCATGCAGATAATGATTCACGTTCAGTAATGAATGTGACATGGCGATTGGCCGATGAGTCACTAGAATCAGTTTTCTTAGCCGAGGCCGAAGAAGCAGGACTTGGCGGCTTGAAGGGTCATCGTTCAGTTGGCGGTATTCGAGCATCAATGTACAATGGATGCCCGATTGAAAGCGTTGAGGCACTTGTGGCATTCATGCGTGATTTTGAGTCACGCAATTCGTAATTGTCACTTACTGAGCCAATACATTAGTTGGCACAGGGCCGTGCGAGTTTGGTACGGCCTCTCCTTCAGTCGCAAAGAGGACAATGTTGTAGATAGGGCATAGAATCCACCAACCTGATTTGCCGTGATCGTGTATTCTTCGAATGGCAACAGCGAGGCCTGGCAAGAATATCGCTAGTTGAAAGACCCAAGTTATCCATGTAGGGTCGTAGTAGCCCCAACCGAAAAGAAAACCATCTACTATTCCTGTAATAAAATATGCAATAATTTCAAACAAGGTAAACCACCAATATTCTGAGCGTGATGCTCTCCCTTCGAAGTTCGCGAAGTTGTTCATCATAACGCTCTTCACAGAATCTATGAATCCCATCATTTGGGCTGGGCGTCCAGTCATCATTCCTGGGTCAACTCCCCCTACAACCATTGGTTGAGGGGCCCCGACTAACATTTGTTGAGGCTCTGGTTGAATTGGCTGTCCCCATTGGTCTGTGTTAGGTTGCATGGTAACGGTGGGATGTATCTAGTCCTTGAACGTTATTATATGCCATGTGGAAGCCAGATATTCTTCACATGGGTTGACTGGCGCAAGATTTCCTCTCCGCTAGCATCCATGTTAACTTTCCAGACTCTCTTCATGTTACTGACACTGGCGATTTGTACTTCATCAACATCTCCGGTACCTACCCACATTGAGTCAACACCATCATGGGAGGCAAGAGCGGGTACAAATTCGGAATGAATTCCGGTTACAATATTGAGTACTCCTGCGGGTAAATCAGAGGTTTCTAGGACTTGGTACAGGTCAGTAGCAGCCAAAGGGTTGCTTTGTGACGGTACAGCGATGACCGAATTCCCCATTGCGAGAAGTGGTGCGACTAACCTAGTGAATCCACAAAGAGGACTCTCATCGGGACAAGTTACTCCAACCACGCCTAATGGTTCATTCAATGCCAAGACCAAACCGTGCATTGTTGTCTCATGTACAGCCCCGTCATACTTGTCAGCCCATGCAGCCCAGCGGAACCATTCAGAAACTGCATCTGCAACTTCAGATTCTGCTGCTTCGGTGGTTAATCCAGTCATAGCGCTTATGCGAGTGGCAAATTCAGCACTTCGCTGTTCTAGATTTTCAGCGATGTAATAGAGGATTTGAGAACGAGTATGAGCATTGGTTGTAGCCCATTTTGTTGCGCCGCTAGCAGCTTCAACAGCATCGCGAATATCTTTGCGGTTTCC
>Ga0209089_10001008_pt1 | contig 25698 bp, 23 predicted proteins | sample ArcticOcean_MG_C_FD_187431 | JGI IMG/M metagenome (GOLD analysis project Ga0209089, IMG submission 187431) | Marine microbial communities from western Arctic Ocean - ArcticOcean_MG_CB2_150 (SPAdes) (version 2) | ecosystem: Environmental > Aquatic > Marine > Oceanic | place: Arctic Ocean: Canada... | reverse complement strand
CGGCCAACGTGCGTCTCTGGGTGGCGGGCGACGGCCCTGAGACCGAGGCACTGCGGTCCCGGGTGGCAGGTGACGGCAGGATCAGCTGGTTGGGGCGGATCTCGGACGAGGAGCGCACGGCCAGGATCCGGGGTGCTGATGTGTTCTGCACGCCCTCGCTGCGTGGCGAGTCCTTCGGAGTGGTGCTGCTGGAGGGGATGGCCTGTGAAACGCCTGTCGTGGCTAGCGACATTCCCGGCTACTCCAAGGTGGCACGCGGAGGCGACTATGCCCTCCTGGTACCTCCGGGCGATGCCGCTGCCCTGGGAGCGGCCATAGACAAGGTCCTCCGCGACCCCGACCTGGCAGATCGTCTCGTGACCAGCGGTCGGACACGGGCCGAGGAGTTCTCGATGCGCCGCCTCGCCGACAGGTACATCGAGGCCTACGAGGACGTCGTGGCCCGACGGAGGGTTGCCCGGTAGTTGGTAGGCCAGCCCGCCAGCCCGCCAGCCCGCCAGCCCGTCAGCCCGGTTGCGGGGAAGCCCCGAATCCCGGAAGCCGACCGGGCGGGTGAGCCCTGTAGGTCGGCGACGGGCGTATCATGCATGCCGTCCACCAGGACCGCCACGAGCGGTGGTCCAACTCCAGCGAGCCGTCACGAGGCCGTCGCCCATGTCTCTTCTCCGCAGCACCGTCACCCTCCCCGCGGTCGTCGTCGGGTTGGCCGCGTTCCTGGTCGTCTCGGTCCTCGGCGCAGGCCTGCCGATCGCCGTCATAGCGGGGGCCGTAATCGCCATCGCCTTCGCCCGGGTCGTCTCGGGTCGTGCCGTCGGGGTCGTCATGAAGAGCCTGGGTGCACGCCCCGCCCTCGTGGGCGAGTTCCCGCGACTGCACAACACGGTCGGTGGCCTCTGCCTCACCCACGGCATCGAGATCCCTGAACTCTTCGTGATCGACTCGCCGGCAGGCAATGCGGCTGCAATGGCGGGGCGTGAGGGAACGTCCATCGTCCTCACCACTGGAGCGGCCGACCGTCTGGGCCTCGTCGAGCTCGAGGCGCTGGTCGCCCACCTCATGGTGCGGTGCGGCGACGATGGTCTGGGCGCCGACACCACCAAGGCCTCCATGGGCCGCCTCGCCGGCCCTCGACTGATCGGAACCACCGACGCCGGTCCGGATCGCCTCATCCAGGTCGACTTCGACGGAGCGGACCTGACGCGCTTCCCGCCGGGGATGCAGACCGCCCTGCAGGCCCTCGCCGAGCTGGGCACCGAGGTGGACGCTCCCGGGGCGACGTCACGTCTCTGGCTGCTGCAGCCTGATGGCCGGACCGATGTCTCGACGACATCGCATCCGACGGTCGAGGTGCGCGTCGATGCGCTGGGGGAGTGCTGAGAACATGATCCTCGGACTCCGCCGCTCCGGCTGTCGGCTGTCGGTCCTCGCCGTGGCGGCCCTCTCGGTGCTCGCCGTCGGGTGCGGGGGTGGTGAGCAGGCCGCTCCGGCCTCGACGCTTGGAACCCTTGCCCCGGCAACGACAGCGGAGATCGTGACCACCAGTACCGAACCCGGTGTCGTGACCGACACATCGGCGGGCGGGGATGCAGCCACGGTGGATGCCTCCACCACCACCACAATCGGTGTGGCCACCACGACGTCCATCATCGGTTGGACCGGGCCCGTACATCCGTTGACCGGCCTGCCAGCCGTGGACGGGACCATCGACCGCCCGGCCCTCGTCGTCAAGATCGGCAACAACGACTCGAAGTCGCTGCCCCAGCTCGGCCTGGAGGACGCAGACATCGTCTACGAGGCGCACATCGAAAACGGGGTCACCCGGTTCCTGGCTGTGTTCCAGAGCGAGGTTCCGACCCAGGTGGGCCCTGTCCGCTCGGCCCGCTCGAGTGACATCGACCTCATCGGCAACCTGAACCGCCCCTCCTTCGCCTACTGGGGGAGCAACGAGGGTGTCGGGGCCGAGGTCGAGCAGGCCATCGACCTGGGGACGTTCGTGGCGCTCACCACCAGCGGCCAGGGCCAGTACCTCTTCTCGAGGGATGCCGACCGCGGTGAGTCGCCCTACGACGGCATCCTCGATGCCGCCGCCGCCGCCCTGGTGGCTTCCGGTGCGGCGCCCGATCCGATCTTCACGTTCGGTGGTCCACCGGCATCAGCGGTTCCGATCCGCGGTGTCCGCTGGATGGCACCGCGTCGCGCCATCGACTGGGTATGGGACCACGTGTCGGCCAGATGGCTGCGGTACCACCGCGGTGTCCCGCTCGTCGGGGCCGACGGTGCCCACCTGGCTGCCGACAACGTCCTGATCCTGTACGTGGACTACCGCATGTCAGCCGCCGACCTGCTCTCACCGCAGGCCATCTCCACAGGTTCGGGAGACGGTTGGCTGCTGAGGGACGGGGCGGTCACAGGAGTGACCTGGAGCCGACCGTTCGTGGCCGACGGATGGTCGCTGGCCGACGACGACACTGGCGAGGCTGTGTTCCTGCGTCCCGGGCGCACCTGGGTGGCCCTCGCCCGCATGGGCGAAGGGAAGGTCCTCGACCCGGCCGAGGTGGCCGAGCTGATCGGCTGACGTGGCCCGGCCGGAACCTGCGGGTGCGGTTGGGTGGTCTGCCGGGCGGGCTGCCCGCCTCTCGCTGCTCGGGGTCCACAGCCCGGCCGTCCCGGCTGGATGGTCGGCCCGATCCCCGTCCTAGACTGCGCGCCATGAGCGACGTGACCAGAGCAACCGGTACCCAGTTGGTGAAGCGGGGCCTTGCAGAGATGCTCAAGGGCGGCGTCATCATGGACGTCGTGGATCCTGCCCAGGCCAAGATCGCCGAGGACGCCGGCGCCACCGCCGTCATGGCCCTCGAGCGCGTCCCGTCCGATATCCGGCGCGACGGCGGCGTTGCCCGCATGTCGGACCCCGAGATGATCCTGGGCATCCAGGAGGTCGTCACCATTCCCGTGATGGCCAAGGCCCGCATCGGCCATTTTGCCGAGGCCCAGATCCTGCAGGCCCTGGATGTCGACTACGTCGACGAGAGCGAGGTCCTCACGCCGGCCGACGAGGCGCACCACATCGACAAGTGGGCCTTCGACGTTCCGTTCGTGTGCGGCGCCACCAACCTGGGTGAGGCGCTCCGGCGTATCTCCGAGGGCGCCTGCCTGATCCGCTCCAAGGGCGAGGCCGGGACCGGCAACATCGTCGAGGCCGTCCGGCACCTCCGGTCGATCCTCGGCGACATCCGCAGGATCACCCAGGCCGACCAGGCCGAGCTATTCGAGTGGGCGAAGCGCCTCCAGGCGCCGCTGTCCCTGGTCCAGGAGATCGCCGAGACCGGTGAGCTGCCGGTTCCGATGTTCTGCGCTGGAGGTATCGCCACGCCCGCCGACGCCTCGCTGGTGATGCAGCTCGGCGCCCAGGCGGTGTTCGTGGGATCCGGCATCTTCAAGAGCGACGATCCGGCACCGCGTGCCCGTGCGATCGTGGAGACCGTTACCAACTTCCGTGATGCTGCCATGGTGGCGAAGGTCAGCCGGGGCCTGGGAGACGCCATGCCCGGCCTTGAGATGGGTTCGCTGGAGACCCGGCTCGCCGACCGGGGCTGGTAGGTACCCCTTCTCATGAAGGTCGGCGTGCTCGCCCTCCAGGGCGCGTTCGCCCGACATTGCGAGGTCCTGACCGCTCTGGGTGCGGCGCCGCTGGAGGTACGCACCCCGGTGGACCTTGAGGCTGTGGACGCCATGGTCATGCCCGGTGGGGAGTCCACCACCATGTCCATGCTGCTGGACTCGTCAGGCCTCCGGACGCCGCTGGCCGGGCGCATGGCTGATGGCCTGCCGGTGCTGGGTACATGTGCCGGGATGATCCTCCTGGCCGTCCGGGTGACCGACGGCCGTCCCGACCAGCGTTCCTTCGCAGCGATCGACATCGACGTGCGACGCAACGGCTACGGCCGTCAGGTCGACTCCTTCGAGGACGAGTTCCCGGTGGCCGGGCTGGATGGCCCGTTCCACGGTGTCTTCATCCGGGCGCCGGTGGTGGAACGGGTCGGACCGACAGTGGAGGTCCTCGCACGGGTGGACACGATCCCGGTGCTGTGCCGTGAGGGCTCAGTGCTGGTCTCTTCATTCCATCCCGAGATGTCCGGCGACGGACGCATCCATGAACGGTTCCTCGACCTGGCGTTCAGCGTCTGAGCGCCGAGGGGCCCGAAGCAGACCAACCAGACCAACCAGACCAACAGCCGAGAAGGGGACCGCATGTCCGGCCATTCCAAGTGGGCGACAATCAAGCACAAGAAGGGTGCCGCCGATGCCAAGCGCGGCAAGCTCTTCGCCAAGTTGATCAAGCAGGTGGAGGTGGCGGCCCGACAGGGTGGCGGCGACCCGGACATCAACGCGACCTTGCGGACCATGTTCCAGAAGGCCCGGGACTCCTCGGTGCCGCTGGACACCATTGAACGGGCGGTGAAGCGGGGCATCGGCGAGCTGGAGGGCGTCGACTACGAGTCGATCACCTACGAGGGCTATGCACCACACGGGGTGGCCCTCTACATGGAGACGCTGACGGACAACCGCAACCGCACCGGCTCCGAGGTCAGGTCGTTGCTGTCGAAGAACGGCGGCTCGCTGGCCGAGCCGGGCGCCGTGGCGTGGCAGTTCGAGCGCAAGGGCGTGGTCCTGCTCGAGGGCACGGTCGACGAGGACGAGATCATGGTGGTGGCGTTGGACGCAGGCGCCGAGGACCTCGTGGACGAGGACGGGACATGGCGCCTCACCTGTGAGGCGACAGACCTTCCCGGTGTGCGTGAGGCACTGGAGGCCGCCGGGATCGCGTTCATGAATGCCGAGGTGACGATGCTGGCCACCACCACGGTCGCCATTGACAACGTCGAGCATGCGAGGGCCGTCCTGCGGCTGCTGGACATCCTCGATGACAATGACGACATTCAGGACGTCCACGCCAACTTCGACATTCCGGCCGATGTCATGGAGGCACTCGAGGACTGATGCGCCCCCGCTCGGGGATTGACAGGTTCTCCTACATTCTGAGGCGCGACGCTGCCTGCCAGACCTGTCAACGCTCGCTAACGCATGGCGTGCCGCGGCGATCGGCCCGATCGCCGGGGTGACCGACCTCCGGGGCGGTCACCGCTAGAGTCGTACACATGTTCGTTCTGGGTATCGACCCCGGCCTCACGCGGTGTGGTTACGGCGTGGTCTCGCGTACCGGCCGGCGGCTGCGCGCCGAGGCCGCAGGAGTGGTCCGCACATCGCCGGAGACCGATCTGGCCTATCGCCTGGCTGAACTCCAGGAAGAGGTCAGGTCTCTGATCCGGGAGTACCGACCGGACCACGTGGCCATCGAGCGGGTGCTGTTCCAGGTGAACGTCCGCACCGCCATGCAGACCGGGCAGGCCTCCGGCGTGGTCATGGCCGAAGCCGCCGCTGCGGGATGCGTGGTGGCCCTCTACTCGCCGAACGAGGTCAAGTCGGCGGTGGCCGGATGGGGTGGTGCCGACAAGGACCAGGTGGAGCAGATGGTCCGAAGCCAGCTCGGGATCACCACGCCGCTGCGTCCCGTGGACGCCGCCGATGCCGTGGCCGTGGCGCTCTGCCACCTTGCGATGCTTCCCCCTGAGAGCGGGCCCGGCCGATCTGTCCGAGAGGCGGTGGTCCGGTGATCGGGTCGCTCAGGGGTCGTCTCCTGGAGCGCTTCGACCTGGGCGAGGTACTGGTCGAGGTGGCTGGCGTCGGCTACCGGGTGGTGGTCACACCCACGACGGCGGTCCGGCTTGGTGAGGTCGGGACCGAGGTGTTCCTGAACGTCCACCACCACATCCGCGAGGCCGACCAGACCCTCTACGGCTTCCTGGAACGAGCCGAGAGATCCTGTTTTGAGGCGCTCCTGTCGGCACACGGGGTGGGGCCGTCGCTGGCCCTGTCGGTACTCGGGGTCCACGGTCCAGCCGAGTTGGCGCGGGTCCTGGCCGACAATGACCTGGCGGCCCTCTGCCTGGTTCCCGGCGTAGGCAAGAAGACCGCCGCCCGGCTGCTGGTCGAGCTGAAGAACTCCCTCGACCTGCCGATCGATGGCATTGCCTCCATCGTCGACGGGACCACAGTTGGTCGCACTCCCCTGTCAGAGGTTCAGGAGGCCCTCGGCGGCCTCGGTTACAGCCCTGACGAGGTACGGGCCGTGCTCGTGGACCTTGGCGGGGATGACCCGGCAGCCCTGCTCCGCGAGGCGCTGCAGCGCCTCGCCCGGGCGTAGGAGGCCGACCATGCGCGACGAACTCCTCTCAGCGGATCGGAATCCTGAGGTCGAGGCCGAGGACGTGGAGATCGAGGCCGGCCTGCGGCCTCGGAGCCTCGACGACTTCGTCGGTCAGGCCGAACTGAAAGGCCACCTCAGGGTGATGTTGGAGGCGGCCCGTCGGCGTGGACAGGCGGCCGACCACTTTCTATTCGCCGGTCCACCGGGGCTGGGCAAGACGACGCTGGCCCACATCGTGGCCGCCGAGATGGCCGCCGAGATGCACGTCACCTCAGGCCCGGCTCTGGAGCGTGCCGGGGACCTGGCGGCCATCCTGACCAAGCTGGAACCCGGCGACGTCCTGTTCATCGACGAGATCCACAGGCTGGCCCGGGTTGTCGAAGAGGTCCTCTACCCGGCCATGGAGGACTTCGCCCTGGACATCGTCCTGGGCAAGGGGCCGGCCGCACGCTCCATCCGCCTCGAGCTTCCACCGTTCACTCTCGTAGGTGCGACGACGCGTACCGGCCTCATCACCGGGCCACTTCGCGACCGCTTCGGGCTCACGGCACGACTCGAGTACTACGAGCCGGCCGACCTGCAGTCCATTGTCACGCGCGCCGCCGGGATCCTCGGCGTGGACCTGGACGATGAGGGCGCAGCGGAGATCGCCCGCCGCTCCCGGGGTACGCCGCGTATCGGCAACCGGTTGCTCCGACAGGTCAGGGACTTCGCCCAGGTGGAGCGCAGCGGCGTGGTGGACGGTCCGGTGGCGCGCGATGGCCTCGTCTTCTTCGGCGTGGACGATCTGGGCCTCGACAAGCCCTCCCGGGAGATCCTCTCGGTCCTCTGCAGGCACTTCGACGGCGGGCCGGTGGGCCTCAAGACCCTGTCGATCAGCGTCAGCGAGGCGGAGGACACTGTCGAGGACGTGTACGAGCCGTACCTCATCCAGCAGGGCCTCCTCCACCGCACCCCGAAGGGCCGGATGGCCACGGCTGCGGCCTATGACCATCTGGGGATCACCAGGCCCGTCACACCGCAGCGCCGTGCCGGGTCACTGTTCGAGGACTGACCGGGTGGGACCCCGGCCGTAGGCTGACCGGCCCATGGGACCGGAAGACTTCGCATACCAGCTTCCGGACGCTTCGATCGCCCAGGTGCCCCTGGAGGACCGCCCGTCAGCCCGGTTGCTCGATGCTGTCGGCGATCATGTGGAGCACCGGACCGTCCGCGACCTGCCATCGCTGCTGGGGCCCGGCGACGTGCTGGTGGTCAACGACACCCGTGTGCTGCCCGCCCGGTTGCGCGCCCGCCGGGACACCGGTGGAGCGTCCGAGGTGCTGCTGCTCCGGGTCCACGATGACGACACCATGTGGGAAGCCCTGGTCCGGCCCAGCCGCAAGCTGCCGGAGGGAACGGTTCTCGCCGTGGACGACGAGCTCTCGGTTGAGGTGGGCCGGGACCTGGGCGAGGGGAGACGCCACGTCCGCCTGCTCTGCAACGGCCCGGTACTCGACGCCATCAACCGCTGTGGCGAGATGCCCCTGCCCCCGTACCTCACGACGGTCCTTGCCGATCCCGACCGGTACCAGACGGTCTACAGCCGCCGGTCGGCGTCGGCGGCGGCCCCGACCGCCGGGCTGCATCTCACCGCCGACGTGCTGGATGCCTGCCGGACTGCCGGAGCGCGGATCGAATCCCTCGAGCTGGTGGTAGGGCTGGACACCTTCCGGCCGGTCACCGTGGACGACCTGGATGATCATCGGATGCATCGGGAGGACTACTGCGTGCCGGCCGCCACCCTGGAGGCCTGTCGGGATGCCACCAGGGTCGTCGCAGTCGGGACCACGACCGTGAGGGCCCTCGAGTCTGCGGCACTCTCAGGGCCGGAGGGTCGGACCGATCTGTTCATCAGGCCACCTTTCGACTTCCAGGTCGTGGACGTCCTCCTCACCAACTTCCATCAGCCTCGATCCAGCCTGCTGGTCATGCTCGAAGCCTTCACAGGAAAGCGGTGGAGGGGCCTCTACGAGACGGCGCTGGCAGATGGATACCGTTTCCTGTCGTTCGGCGACGCCATGCTCGTGGGCAGGGCCGGACCATCCGGATGAGGGGCATAGACGTGTGCGCCTGCGGTCTGCAGGGTCACGTCGCGGAGATCGGACAGTCATGAGGGCCAGCTTCACCACGACCGCAACGGACGGCAGCGCCAGGACCGGGCGCGTCGACACGCCCGGCGGGTCGTTCGCCACGCCGTGCTTCATGCCCGTCGGGACCCGTGGGGCTGTGCGCCATCTCTCATCCACAGACCTCGTGGACCTGGGTGTCGAGGTGGTGCTGGGAAACACCTACCACCTGATGCTGCGTCCCGGTGCGGAGGTGGTGGCGAAGCTGGGAGGGCTCGGGAAGTTCGCCGGATGGGAAGGCGTGACCCTCACCGACAGCGGTGGCTACCAGATCTTCTCCCTGAAACCGAAGGTCGACGACCTCGGAGCCACCTTCAGGTCGACCTACGACGGGTCAACCCACGTGCTCACCCCTGAGACGGCGGCATCGGTGCAGGCGGACCTCGGCGCCGACATCCAGATGGTCCTGGACGTGTGTCCGGCACTGCCGGCCGACGAACCCGTCCTGCGGCGGGCGGTGGAGCGGACGGCCGCATGGGCGGTTCGTGGCCGCCAGGCCTTCCTGGACCACCCGGACGCCGCCGGCCGCCAGTGCCAGTTCGGCATCGTGCAGGGCGGCGTGGATCCGGTGCTCCGAGCCGAGAGCACACAGCGGACCCTCGAGGTGGGTTTCGACGGCTACGCCATTGGTGGCCTGAGCGTGGGCGAGACCCGTGACCAGATGCTCGAACCGCTGGCCGTCGTTACCGCCATGCTCCCGTCGGACCAACCGCGCTACTTCATGGGCCTGGGGGACCCGGCCGGCCTCGTGGAGGTGGTGGCCTCCGGCGTGGACATGTTCGACTGCGTGCTGCCCACCCGACATGCACGCCACGGAACCGTGCTGACCACCGGAGGCAGGCTGAACCTCCGCAACGCCCGGTTCGCCAACGACGACCTCCCCCTGGATCCGGCCTTCCCGGCCAGCCCGGCGGCCCGATGGTCCCGCGCCTACCTGCGCCACCTCCTGATGACGAATGAGCCCACCGGTGGGCGCCTTCTCACGCTCCACAACCTGGCCTGGCTGCTGGACTTCGTGGACCGGTTGAGGGCTGCGATCGACGAGGGGCGGTTCGAGGCGTTCAGGACAGAGACGTTGGCCGTCTGGGGTTGAGTCGACGGGCCTAGGCTGCCCGGGTCCGGCGATCCAGCCCGACCGGCCCAGCGGTCTCTGACCGACTCCACCAGAGGGGCCGACTTCCTCCAAAGGACGACTTTCCACCATGGCCGGCTTCATTCCTCTGATCCTCATCTTCGGACTCATGTACGTCCTGATGATCCGTCCGCAGCAGAAGAAGGTGAAGGCGCAGCAGGCACTGGTCTCCTCCATCCAGTCTGGTGACGAGGTGGTCCTGAACTCCGGGATCTTCGGTGTCGTCAAGGACGTCGAGGGCGACATCCTGTGGCTCGAGGTATTCGAGGGCATCGAGTTGAAGGTGATGCGTGGATCCGTGGACGGTCGGTTCAACGAGCCGGCTGAGATTGACGATTCCGAATCCGATTCCGATTCCGATTCCGGCTCCGACGATGGCCCGATAGTGGGCTGAGCCCACCAACCGTTCCGTCACCCGGTACATCCATGCCACGTCGCCAACTCGTATTCCTGATCGGGATCGTCGCCATCACCGTCGCCGCTTCGGTGATGACCGTCGTCTGGCGAAACGAGCCGCTGCTGGGCCTCGACCTGCAGGGCGGCGTCTCGGTTCGCCTTGCTGCGGTCGGCCCGGCCGATGAGGAGATGCTGGACCGGGCGGTCGAGATCATCCGGGACCGGGTGGACGGCCTGGGCGTGGCCGAACCCGAGATCTCCCGGACCGAAAACGGTGTGATGGTCTCACTGCCCGGCGTGGACGACCAGGCGCGTGCGCTCTCGCTGGTGGGAACCACAGCCGAGCTCCGGTTCCGTCCCGTATGTCGCCTGTACAGCGGTGGCACCTCCAGACCGGCCTCTGGTGTCGTGCCGGCGATACCCGCCTCGTGCGAGGTGGTCGCCACAGGTGAGGTCGTCCCGGCGGTCGGCCCGGCCGGCGTGACCCTCCCCGAGGACGACCATCCCGGAGACTTCGTGGTGCTGAGCCTGGCGGGCGAAGTGGGCCGGCAGCGCTACCTGCTCGGACCCAGCCTCCTCACCGGTGAGGCGGTCAGCGAAGCTGATGCCCTGTTCATCGACTACCAGTGGCAGGTCGGCCTGGAGCTCCACGAGGGCGCTGTGGGCATCGACGGCTTCAACGCCATTGCAGCCCTCTGCTTCTCCGGTTCTCCGGCATGCCCGCGCGCTGACGGCTCCGCCAACGGTCGCCTCGCCATCGTGCTGGACGGCCAGGTCGTGACAGCCCCGTCGATCCGGGCGCCCGAGTTCCGCCGTGACGCCATCCTCATCTCCGGGGGCTTCGAGAAGATCGAGGCCGACGACGTCTCCCTGGCGCTGCGTTACGGCGCCCTGCCGGTCGAGTTGGAGCCCGAGAACATCCGTCTGGTCTCGGCCACGATCGGTGAGGACTCCCTGAGGGCCGGCATCGTGGCGGGCCTCATAGGCCTGATGCTGGTCGCCGTGTTCATCGTCGGGTACTACCGGATCCTGGGCCTCGTGGCACTCTCCAGCCTGGCGGTCTCCGGTGCCCTGCTCTGGTCGATGATCGCCCATCTTGGGACCCAGTCGGGTCTGGCCCTGACCCTTGCCGGGATCACCGGAATGGTCGTGGCCATCGGTGTCTCCGTGGACTCCAACGTCGTGTACTTCGAGCACCTGAAGGAGGACGTGCGTGACGGCCGGACCGCCCGCTCGTCTGTGGATCGGGCGTTCCCAATTGCGTTCTCCACCATTGTCAAGGCGGACATGGCGTCCCTCATAGGCGCCGGCCTGCTCTGGTACCTGACCGTCGGAGCGGTACGCGGCTTCGCCCTCTACCTCGGGCTGGCCACCATCCTGGACCTGGTCGCCACCTACTTCTTCATGGGACCGATGGTCCGCCTGCTCTCCACCACACGCTGGTTCGCCGAGCATCCTGAACGGTTCGGCCTGCCATCCAGTGGCGCCGTATCGGCCACCGCCGGGCACCTGGGTCGGGTCGGAGCATGAGCATCCTTGGCGGCCTCTACCGGGGCGAGTCGGCAGTGGACTTTCCGGGCCTGTGGCGTCGCGCCGTCATCATCTCGACGGTGGCTGTGCTGATCGGCCTGACCTCGTTCGGCGTGCGGGGTCTGAACCTCGGCCTCGACTTCGAGGGTGGCACATCCTTCGAGGTCCGCTCACCGGGGACCAGCGTCGCAGAAGCCCGTGAGGTACTGGAGCAACTCGATATCGGAGATGCCCGGATCCAGATAGTCGACGGCGATGTGCTCCTGATCCGCTCCGACGTCCAGGACACGGCCAGGGCCGCCGAGATCCGCGACGTCCTGGCGGCCGAACTCGGCCCGATCGAGGCATTCGAGCAGGTCGGTCCCACCTGGGGCGACGAGGTGACCGACAAGGCCGTCCGCGCCCTGCTGGTCTTCTTCGTCGTCGTCGCCCTCTACATCGCTGTTCGCCTGGAGTGGAAGATGGCGGTCGGGGCAATGGTCGCCGTCGCCCACGACATCGTCCTCAGCGTCGGCGTCTATTCGGTCCTGCAGTTCGAGATCACGCCGGCCACCGTCATCGCGTTCCTGACGATCATGGGCTATTCGCTGTACGACACGATTGTCGTGTACGACAAGGTCCGCGAGATAGTCGGCCGTCTCGGCGCCACGGACCGCTACACGTACACCGAGTTGATGAACCTCTCCCTGAACCGGGTCGCCATGAGGTCCATCAACACCAGCGTGACGTCGGCCATCCCGGTGGTCTCGATGCTCATCATCGGCTCGCTCATCATGGGCGCCGCCACCCTGCAGGAGTTCGCTGTCGCCCTCCTGGTCGGGATCTTCGTGGGTTCCTACTCCTCGCTCTTCCTCGCCTCGGCAATCGTGGCCCGCCTCAAGGAGCGCGAGGAGCGCTGGCGCCTGGTGTTCGAGAAGGTCAGGTCCCGTGGAGTGGTGGAAGGCGGCCCGACACGGGTCATCGGGCGCCAGGAGGCGGCCGTATCCGACACCCGGGCGGCACCGCGATCCAGTTCGACCGGCGGCCCGGCGAGGCGCCGTCCCACGATTGCGACACCCGGTGCGGGTGGAGTACCACCGCGCCCCCGCAAGAAGAAGCGCTGAGGGTCTCTCGAGCCCCGGGGGATCTACGGCTGGCGGCTACCGTTGGGGGATGCGGGAGTCGCACCATGAGTCCGACCGGCCCCAGATGGCCGCCCTCCCGAGCCTGATCAGCCGACAGGACCACAAGGCCTACCGGAGACATGGTGGCGATAGCCCCATGAGGGGGTACGTGTCATGGTGACGGTGACCCGGGTTCTGCCGTGGCGTCGTCGACCCCGACCGACCGTCGAGGGCACCTCGACGCTTCTGACCGAGTTCCGGAGTCGACACGTCGGCGCCGACACGTCCCTCATAGAGCGTGCGTACGAGGTGGCCCTGGCTGCCCATGCCGGACAGACCCGCAAGTCGGGCGAGCCGTACATCAACCATCCGATGTCCGTGGCCACCATCGTGGCCCGTCAGGGGCTTGACGACACGACGGTGGCCGCAGCGCTCCTCCACGATGCCGTGGAGGACACCCCGGTCAGCCTCGAGGACCTGGAGCGTGACTTCGGCTCGGAGGTGCGTCTGATCGTGGACGGGGTGACCAAGCTGGACCGGCTCCACTTCGACACGAGGGAGCAGCAGCAGGCGGCCAGTATGCGCAAGATGCTGGTGGCGCTCTCCAAGGACCTACGCGTCCTGGTCATCAAGCTGGCCGACCGCCTCCACAACATGCGGACCCTGGCCGCCCTTCCGGACCACAAGCAGCAACGGGTGGCCCAGGAGACCATGGACATCTACGCCCCGTTGGCCAACCGGTTGGGAATGCAGGACATCAAGGACCAGCTCCAGGATCTGGCGCTGGCCACGCTGCATCCCAAGAGGTACAGCCAGATCGACCAGATGGTCCAGGACCGTTCGCCGGAGCGCGACATCTACCTCGCACAGCTGGTCGGCGAAGTGGAGGGCCGCCTGACCGAGCTGGGCATCACCGGCAGTGTGGTCGGCCGGCCCAAACAGCTCTGGAGCATCTACGAGAAGATGATCGTGAAGGGGCGGTCCTTTGACGAGATCCACGACCTGGTCGGGGTGCGCGTCATCGTCGACAGCGTGCGGGACTGCTACGCCGCCCTGGGAACCATCCACGCCACTTGGAAGCCGGTGCAGGGCAGGTTCAAGGACTATGTGGCGATGCCCAAGTTCAACCTCTACCAGTCCCTCCACACGACTGTCGTGGGGCCGCAGGGCAAGCAGGTGGAGTTCCAGGTGAGGACGACTGAGATGCACGCCCGGGCCGAGCACGGCGTGGCCGCCCACTGGGACTACAAGGCCGAGGCTCCGGCGGACGAGATGGTGTGGCTGGGGCGCATCGTGGAGTGGCAGGCCGAGAACGAGGATCCGGGCACCTTCATGGCCAACCTCAAGACCGACCTGGAACTCGACGAGGTGTACGTATTCACCCCCAACGGCCAGGTCATCACCCTGCCGGTCGGTGCCACCCCGGTGGACCTCGCCTACTCGGTCCACACCGACGTGGGACACGCCTGCGTCGGCGCCAAGGTGGGCGGTCGGCTCGTTCCCCTCGAGACCCGGCTGGAGACAGGTGACACCGTCGAGATCGTCACCTCGAAGCAGGCCTCCGCAGGCCCCAGCCGGGACTGGCTGAAGTTCGTCGCCACCCACCGGGCCTCCAGCAAGATCAAGCACTGGTACTCGAAGGAGCGGCGTTCGGAAGCCATAGGCGCCGGCCACGAGGCCCTCACCGCCGAGCTCCGCCGGGTCCGGCTGCCGGTACACGAGGTGCTGGCCGGCACCGAGTTGGCTGAGGTGGCGGCCTCGATGAACTACAACGACCCGGACACCCTCTACGCAGCGGTGGGCGAGCACCACGTCTCGGCCCGGGCCGTCGTGGAGCGCGTGGAAAGGGTGCTGCGGCCACCCGAACCCGAGGACGACCTGGCCGTGGAGATCCTCCAGCCCCGACGGAAGCGCAGCGACACCGGGACGGTGGGGGTCCACGTCGAGGGCCTCGACGGGATGATGGTGAAGCTCTCACGCTGTTGTACGCCGGTGCCGCCCGACGAGATCATGGGTTTTGTGACCCGCGGCAGGGGAGTGTCGGTCCACCGCTCGGACTGTGCCAACGCCGTGTCGCTCATGGCCGACCAGGCCGATCGGCTGATCGACGTCGACTGGGACGGCAACCCGGAGGGTCGCTTCGTCGTGTCGGTGGAGATCAAGGCCCTGGACCGTCCACGACTCCTCCTGGATGTGTCCGGCGTCCTGGCGGACAACCACGTGAACGTGATGGCCACCAGCACGGCGACCAGCGGAGCCGACCGGGTGGCGACCATGCGCTTCGAGATCGAGATCGGCGACCCCTCCCACCTCGAGGTGCTGCTGCGCTCGCTACGCGAGGTGGACTCCGTCTACGACGTTCATCGGGCGGTCCCCGGTGGCGGGGACTGAGCGGCCGCCACCTGCCCCGCCCCGGTGCCCGCTGGTGATACCCGCCGACTGAACCGGTGTCACGAGCACGGCATGGGCAGTAGAGGGGCCGGTAGCCTCCATCGCTGTGGTGGACCACGTCTTTCGTGCCCCCAAAGGCACCCGCGACATTCTCTGGCCGGACTCCGCCCGGTGGCGATCACTCGTCGACGTCTTCGCTGACGTGGTCTGCCCGGCGGGCTACCTGGAGGTGATCCCTCCGATGTTCGAGCATGTCGAGGTGTTCCAGCGCCTGGGGGAGGCCACCGACGTCGTCCGCAAGGAGATGTACTCCTTCGAGGACAAGGGTGGTCGCCAGATCGCCCTGCGACCCGAACAGACCGCCTCGGTGGTGAGGGCGTTTGCCGAGCACCGACCCGTGGTTCCCTGGAAGGCCTGGTACGCGGGCCCCAACTTCCGTTACGAGCGTGCCCAGAAGGGGCGCTACCGCCAGTTCGACCAGGTCGGCGTGGAGGTCCTGGGTCCTGAGGACGCACACGTGGATGCCGAGGTGATTGCCCTGGCATGGCGCTTCTACGAGCGCCTCGGCCTGCGCCGGGTGACCCTGGCGATCAACTCACTGGGTAGCGAAGGGGATCGTGCCCGCTATGTGGAGGCTCTACGGGCCCACTTCTCGGCTGACCTGGACTCCCTCAGCGAGGAGTCCCGCACGACGCTGGCCGTCAACCCCCTCCGGGTGCTTGATTCACGACGCGAGGCCGACGCCGACCTGGTGGCTGCCGCTCCCAGCATGCTGGACCACCTGTCCGTCGATGCTGCGGCCCATTTCAGCCGGGTCACCGATGCCCTCGGCTCCCTCGGCGTCCCGTTCACCGTGTCACCGCATCTCGTGCGCGGGTTGGACTACTACGTGCGAACCACCTTCGAGTTCGTAGCCGAGGCACTCGATGCCGCTCAGAATGCCGTCGGCGGCGGAGGGCGCTATGACGGGCTGGCCGAGAACCTGGGTGCGCCAGCCACTCCGGGCGTGGGATTCGCCCTCGGAGTGGACCGCACGCTGCTGGCCTGTGATGCGGAGGGCGTGTTCGATGCACCCACCTCGGTCATCGACGTCTTCGTGGTCGACACCACGGGAGGCGAGCAGGCCGTGGTGCTGACCAGCGACCTACGCAGGGCCGGTCTCCGGGCGGACCGGGCGTGGGACGGTCGGTCCATGAAGGCCCAGATGAAGGCAGCCGACCGGAGCGGAGCCGCTCTGGCGGTGATCGTCGGTGCGGACGAGTTGACGGCCGGCACTGTGGCCGTCCGTGACCTGAGGGGCGACGGTGGACAGGAGACCGTGGCCCTGGATTCGATGATCGACATCCTGCGAGCGAGGCTGCGTTGACCGATTACTCCACATCCATGAGAACCGACCGCTGTGGCGACCTGCGTGCCGACGACGTGGATCGGACCGTCACGCTCTGTGGCTGGGTCGACCGACGGCGTGAGCACGGCGAGCACCTCGCCTTCGTCGACCTGCGGGATCGCAGCGGCGTCGTACAGCTGGTCATCGACGGCGCCCACGACCTTCGCAGCGAGTACGTCCTGCAGATCACCGGCAACGTGCGACTCCGTCCGAACGACACCGCCAACGATTCACTGCCGACGGGTGCCATCGAGATCGACGTGGAACAGGTGACCATCCTCTCGACGTCGGATCCGCTGCCCTTCCCGCTGGACGACCGCACGGAGGTGGACGAGGTGCTCCGCCTCCGCCACCGCTACCTGGACCTCCGGCGCTCCCGCCTGCAGCGGAACCTGGAGGTGCGGGCCCGGGTGAACAGTGCGGTGCGCACAGCCATGGAGGAGCAGGGTTTCATCGAGGTGGAGACCCCGATGCTCATTGCCTCAACGCCGGAAGGCGCACGCGACTTCGTGGTTCCATCGCGCAAGGAACCCGGCTCGTTCTACGCACTTCCCCAGAGCCCACAGCTCTTCAAGCAGCTCTGCATGGTGGGCGGCATCGACCGCTACTACCAGATCGCCCGCTGCCTCCGCGACGAGGACCTCAGGGCGGATCGCCAATTCGAGTTCATGCAGCTCGATGCCGAGGCCAGCTTCGTGTCCCAGGAGGACGTCCTGGCGTTCATCTCGCACGCTGTGGCATCGGCAGCCGAGGCCATCACGGGCGAACGCCCCGGAGAGATCCCACGGATGTCATGGCTGGAGGCCATGGAGCGGTTCGGCACCGACAAACCCGACATCCGGTTCGGCATGGAGCTCGTCGAGTTGACCGAGGTGTTCGCCGGTACGGATTTCCGTGCATTCCAGGCGCCGTGCGTTAAGGGCATCCGGGTGCCGGGCGGAGCCGAGACGTCACGCAACCGGCTCGATGAGATCACGGACCAGTGCCGGTCGTGGGGGGCCAAGGGCCTGGTGTGGATGAAGGTCACAGACGACGGCCTCAACTCGCCGGTGACCAAGTTCCTGACCGACGACGAGCAGTCGGCCCTCACAACGGCAATGGATGCCGAGGTGGGTGACCTGATCCTCATCGTGGCCGACGAGCGTCGCGCCGCCAGGCACATCCTCGGGCTGCTGCGCATCGAGCTGGGTCGTCCTCCGGTCACGGAGGGAGGCCTCCACTTCCTGTGGGTGGTCGACTTCCCGCTGTTCGAGGGCATGGACGATGCGGGTAACCCGATTCCCGCACACCACCCGTTCACCATGCCCCACCCCGACGACATGGACGCCCTGGATCGTGGCGACCTCCTGGACGTGCGGTCGCAGGCCTACGACCTGGTGCTCAACGGCTGGGAACTGGGTTCCGGGAGCGTGCGGATACACCAGCGCGAGGTCCAGGAGCGGATATTCGCGATCCTCGGGATCGGCGCAGACGAGGCGCAGGCCAAGTTCGGCTTCCTGCTGGATGCCTTCCGCTACGGGCCGCCACCGCACGCCGGCTTCGCCTTCGGAATGGACCGTCTTACGGCGGTCCTGGCGGGCGAGGAGAACATCCGCGAGGTGATTGCCTATCCCAAGACCCAGTCGGGGGCCGATCCGCTGACCGGAGCCCCCACGCCGATCGATGACCGCCAGCTCGAGGAGCTGGGCCTTCAGGTCCTGCCTCCGGCAAGCTAGCCACGTCCGGGCGGGTCTCATGGACCGGGTGGCCCCCCTGGGGACGGGTAGCCTCCGGCCGTGCCCGGTGACCTCTTCGCAAGCGCAGCCGAGGAGCGACTCGCCAGACGGGCTCCGCTGGCTGAGCGGCTACGTCCCACGCGTCTGGACGACATCGTTGGGCAGGACCACCTGCTGGGCCCCGGAAGGCCGCTTCGCCAACTGATCGAATCGGATCGCCTCTCGTCGGTGATCCTGTGGGGCCCGCCGGGCACGGGCAAGACGTCGGTGGCCCGCCTGATCGCACGCGTCACCGCCCAGGAGTTCTCCGAGCTGTCGGCTGTCAACGCCAGCGTGAAGGACGTGCGCGAGCTCGTGGCCCGTGCCCAGGCCCGCCTGGGTGAGCGCGACGTGGGCACCATCTTGTTCCTCGACGAGGTCCACCGGTTCAACAAGGCCCAGCAGGATGCGCTCCTGCCATCGGTCGAGTCGGGCCTGCTGGTCCTCATCGGTGCGACGACCGAGAACCCCTTCTTCGAGGTGAACCCGCCGCTGCTGTCGCGTTCCACCCTCTTTCGCCTCGAGCTGCTTGGCCCGGATGCCGTGAAGCAGCTCCTGGAGCGGGGGTTGGAGGCCGAGGAGGTGACCGCTGACGAGGATGCCATTGAGCTCCTCGTCGACCGTGCCGGCGGGGATGGGCGCCACGCTCTGACCAGCCTCGAGGTGGCAGCGGCCCTCGCAATCGGAAGGGGAGAGGACCGGATCACCCTCGGCGATGCCGAGGCGGCGCTGGGTACCAAGGCGTTGCGCTACGGGCGCGACGACCACTTCGACGTGATCAGCGCCTTCATCAAGAGCATCCGGGGATCAGACGTGGACGCCGGTCTCTACTGGCTGGCCCGGATGCTGGCCGCCGGGGAGGACGCCCGCTTCATCGCTCGTCGCCTCGTGGTCCTTGCCAGCGAGGACGTGGGAATGGCTGATCCGATGGGGCTGGTGGTGGCCAATGCTGCGGCACGCGCCGTGGAGTTCGTCGGGCTGCCCGAGGCGAAGCTGAACCTGGCCCAGGCGGTCGTCCACCTGGCGACGGCACCCAAGTCGAACCGGGTGACGGTGGCCCTGGGACGGGCCGAGGCGGATGCCCGGGCGGGCGGCACCGGCGAGGTACCCATGCACCTCAGGGACGGCCACTACAAGGGTGCTGCCCAGTTGGGCCATGGCACCGGTTACGACTACCCCCACGACCACGCCGATGGGTGGGTGGACCAGCGATACCGGCCCGACGAGGTGGAGGGCAACGTCTACTACGATCCATCGCCACACGGGTACGAGGGCGAGGTCGCGGACCGGATGCCCGGGCGGCCCCCGGCCGACGAAGGGGCAGGACGCGATGGAGGCAGGTGACCTGGCGGCAGTGCTGGTGGCGGTCGTCTGCCTGGCGGCGATCGGAATCCTGGTGGTGGCGGTGTCATCCCTTGTGAGGACGCTGCGCACCCTGCGCGAGACTGTCGACATGCTGCGCGCCGAAGCCGTGCCAATGGTCGCTGACCTGCGCAGGGCCGTGGACCACGCCACAGCGGGGTTGGAGAGGGTGGACGACCTGTTGGACACGGCCGAGGACATCTCGACCACTGTGGACGCGGCGTCCCGCCTGACCTACCGGGCACTCTCACCGCCACTAATCGGAGCGGCATCCCTGGCGGCCGGTCTCGGCCGATTCGCCAGACGACTCCGGGGTGGGACTCCTGACCGGAGCACTGACGACACGGCGATCCAGACGACCCCCATCCAGATCAGGCCCGAACGCCGACGCGACGGGGTGGCCTGATGCGCAGGCGTCTCACGTGGCTCCTGGGTGGCTGGCTGATCGGGACGGCCTCGTCGGTCTGGCTACGTCGTCGGGTCCGCCGCGGTGTCGAGAGGTACACGCCCGAACACCTGCGACGCGAGCTGGCCGACCAGGGCACCGCCATGGTGCGCAACGTCCGACGCATCGTCGGTGAGGTATCGGAGGCGACACGCGATGGCCGGGCCGAGGTGGGCCGTACCCGAAGTGCGCTGGACCACGAGTATGGCGATCGCCGAAGGCACCGACCCCTCCGGTCGCTGCGCTGAGTCCCAGGTACTCCGACCACGGCCCGGTGCCGGGCTGATCCGGAACGGAAGCGTCTTCGGCATCGTGTCGACCGATCCCTAGGCTGGGCCCATCATGGATTCACGCCCGGTTCCCGAAGACCTCCTCACAGCCAACGGCCTGCGCCGTGCCTTCGTCGATTTCTTCGTTGCCAACGGGCACCATCACGAGGCATCGGGCAGCCTGCTGCCACATGACCCCACACTGCTGTTCACGGTGGCCGGCATGGTGCCGTTCAAGCCCTACTTCGTGGGCGAGCAGCCCGCCCCGTGGCCACGGGCCGTGACGGTGCAGAAGTGCCTGCGGGCCGGCGGCAAGCACAACGACCTGGACGAGGTCGGTCGGACCCTGCGCCACCTCACCTTCTTCGAGATGATGGGCAACTTCAGCTTCGGCGACTACTTCAAGTCCCAGGCCTGCGCCTACGCATGGGAGTTCGTGACGGACCGCCTGGGCCTGGACCCCGAGCGCCTCTGGATCACCGTTCATGTCAGCGACGACGAAGCCGAGGCGATCTGGCGAGACGAGGTGGGCGTGCCGGCCGAGCGCATCCAGCGCCTGGACGAGGACAATTACTGGCGGATGGCGGACACGGGTCCCTGTGGGCCGTGTTCGGAGATCTTCTGGGACAAGGGCCCCAACTTCGGCGACGGTGGCGGACCCGCCCACGGCGGCGACGAGCGGTACATCGAGATCTGGAACCTTGTCTTCATGCAGTTCGAGCAGCACGCTGACGGATCCATGACCGAACTGCCCGCACCCTCCATCGACACCGGGGCCGGCCTGGAGCGCATCCTGAGCGTGCTCGGGGGCGTGGACTCCGTCTGGGAGACGGACGAGTTCTCACGCCTACTGGACCGGATCGGCGAGATCAGCGGCATTCCCCACGGTTCGGGCGATCGCACCGATGTATCGCAGCGGATCCTGGCCGACCATGCCAGGTCGTCCACCTTCCTGATCAGCGACGGCGCGTTCCCCAGCAACGAGGACCGGGGCTACGTGCTGAGGCGGATAGTCCGGCGCGCCGTTCGCCATGCCTGGCTGCTCGGCGTCGAGGACCAGATAATGCCCCTGCTGGTGGATGCCGTCGTGGAGGTCATGGGTCCGGACTATCCGGAGCTGGAACGCAACCATGCCTTCATACGCGACGTGCTGGACCGTGAGGAGGGTCGCTTCCGGGAGACCCTCCGCGTCGGCCTGTCCATCCTCGACGATGCCCTCGGGGAGCTCGGCGAGGACGGGAGGCTGGCCGGCGACGTGGCCTTCAAGCTGCACGACACCTACGGCTTCCCGCTGGAGTTGACCGAGGAGATCACGGCCGAGCGGGATGTGGAGGTGGACCTGGAGGGCTTCCAGGTGGCCATGGCCGATCAGCAGCAGAGGGCCAGGTCGGCTCGCAGGGACGTCACCGCCAGCGCCGTGGCCGGCGACCTGAGGGCTGTGCTCGAGGCCAACGGGGTGACCGACTTCGTCGGACGCGAGGTGGACGAGGTGGAGGCGACGGTCCTGTTCGCCCTCGGTGATGTCGTGGTCCTGGACCGCACGCCGTTCTACGCAGAGTCCGGTGGCCAGGTCGGCGACACGGGCGTCCTCGTCCATGCGGGAGGTTCCACGAGGGTGCTGGACACCACGTTGGCCCTCGGTGGCCTACACCAGCACCGGGTCGATGACTCCGAGGGGTTGCCCGAGGTCGGACAGATGGTCAGTGCGGTCATCGACGCTGATCGCCGGTCCGCCATCCGGCGCAACCACACCGGCACCCACCTCCTCCATTCGGCGCTCCGCCGGGTGCTGGGAGACCATGTGAAGCAGCAGGGTTCCCATGTCGGCCCGGACCGCCTCCGGTTCGACTTCAGCCACTTCGAGGCCATGACGCCCGAGCAGGTCGTTGCCGTCGAGGACCTCGCCAATGCCGACATCCTCGCCAACCCCGCATGCCGTCACTACGAGACGACGAAGGACGAGGCGGAGGCCGCCGGTGCCATTGCCTTCTTCGGCGACAAGTACGGCGACCTGGTCAGGGTGCTCGAGGCCGGCCCCAACTCGACGGAGCTCTGTGGTGGCACCCACGTGGCCGCCCTGGGGGACATCGGGCCGATCAAGATCGTGGCGGAGGGTTCCATCGGCTCGAACATCCGACGGCTCGAGGCCATAACCGGTACAGCGCCCATCGACCGCCTCCGTGAGGCCGAGGCCACCCTTGACCGCGCAGCCGAGTTGGTCGGCGTGCCGGTGGACGACGTGCTGGACGGGATCCAGAAGCGGCTGGACGAAGCCAGGGCGCTGCGCCGGGAGCTGGAGTCATGGAAGCGACAGGCAGCCCTGGGACGTGCCGACGAGTTGGCGGAGTCGGCCACCGATGGCGTCGTGGTCGCCATGGTGGACGGCATCGACCGTGATGGCCTTCGCGACCTGGCTGTGGCCATCCGGGACCGGGACGGCGTCAGGGTGGCGGTACTGGGAACGGCCCCCGAGGGTGGTGGAGCGATCCTGGTCGCAGCGGTCTCCGGCGACAGCGGCCTGGACGCCGGCGCCATCCTCGCCGAGGCGGCACGGACCATCGGTGGGGGAGGCCGCCCCAACCCCGAGGTGACCCTCGTAGGGGGCAGGTCGCCAGAGAACCTGCCCGACGCCCTGGAGCAGGCACGGGCAGCAGCCCACGCCGGCTGATCGAACAGTGAGGGCTCTGGGCCTCGACCTCGGCTCCAGGCGGATCGGCGTAGCGGTCAGCGACGGCGATGGCCTGATGGCCACACCGGTCGAGGTGTTGCAACGCAGCGGCGACCGGCGCGGCGACCACCGCTGCATAGCCGCCCTGGTCGACGAGTGGGAGGCCGACGTGGTCGTCGTCGGGATTCCGTATTCCCTCGACGGGTCCGTCGGCCCGATGGCCAGGAAGATGGGTGCGGAGGCCGACGAGATTGCTGCCCACCTGGCCGTTCCGGTCGAGACCTACGATGAGCGCCTGACCACGGTCACCGCCGAGCGCTCCCTCATGGAACAGGACCTACGTGGCCCCAGACGTCGACAGCTCGTCGACATGGTGGCCGCTGCGGTGATGCTCCAGGCGTGGCTGGACAGCCGGCGTGGCGGCGGGGGCGTACCGGAAGCGGAGGACGGGTGAGCGACGACGGGGTCCGGCCGGATGTGCGGTGGGTCCGCCACCGACCCTCCCTTGGCCCGTTGCCGAGGTGGGGGATCGTCCTGGTCCTCGTGCTGTTCAGCCTGCTGGTCGGCTACCGGCTGTTCCTGGACTGGGTCAGCGACCAGATGACCCCGGTGGGCCTACCCGGCGCCGACGTCGAGTTCGTCATCGTGGAGGGGTGGACCACCAACGACGTGGTCGCCGCCCTGGGCGACGTCGGCGTAATAGACAACCCGGCGATGTTCCGCCAGTGGCTGCGCTGCCCAAAGGCGATCCGGTGGCTGATCGACTGTGATCCGGGCATCGACTACTCGTTCCAGGCTGGCGACTACGTGCTTCGCGAGCACCTCTCGTTCCCGGTGGCCGTTTCGGTGCTGGACCTCGGTCCGCTGCCCGAGGAGGTCATACGGGTGACCGTGCCGGAGGGCCTGACCATCGAGCAGATGATCGCCCGACTCGTACGCGACATGCCCCTCTTCGAGGAGGAGGAGCTCAGGGCCGCCCTCATCAGCGACCGGCTGGCATGGGAGCACTACCCGACAGACCTTCCGTTCCGCCTGCTGGAGGGGCTGCTGTTCCCCGACACCTACCAGTTGGACGAGGCGACCGTCGGCGACGAGCTGGGCCTGCTGCTCCGGATGCACCGGCAGTTCCTGAAGGTGGTCGCCGACCTGGACCTGGTGGAGCGCGCCGCCTCGCTCGGGCTGACGCCGTACGAGGCGGTGGTGGTGGCCTCGCTGATCGAGGAGGAGGCCCTGCTGGAGGTGGACCGGCCGCGGATCAGCCGTGTCATCCACAACCGCCTGGCTGGCGGATGGCGGTTGGGCATCGACGCCTCCACCCGGTACGCGGTCGGCAAGACGGCCGGCGAGCCGCTTGACGAGGTGGACCTGGACACCGTGTCGCTCTGGAACACCCGGGTGATCGTCGGACTGCCCCCGACGCCGATAGCCGCACCGGGCAGGGCTTCGCTGGAGGCGGCGGTGGCACCGGAACCGGGGCCGTGGCTGTACTACGTGCGAACCGACGAGGGTGGCATCATGGGGGCCCACACCTTTGCCGTCACCGCAGCCGAATTCGAGGTGGCCAGGAAGGTCTGCGTGCAGAAGGATCTGGGCTGTGGATGAACCGAACGTGGATGAGCGACCTCCGGTCGGCGGGGAGACGCGCCTCGCTGCGGTGATAGGTGACCCGGTTCGCCACTCGTTGTCGCCGTGCCTCATGAACGCCGCGTTCGCCGAGACCGGCCTGGACTGGACCTGTGTGGCCATGGAGGTTCCGGAGGGGCGGGCCCCGGGCGCCCTGGAAGGGATGCGGGCACTGGGAATCGGCGGGCTCTCCGTCACGATGCCGCACAAGGCGGCGGTGGCCTCCGGCGTCGACGACCTGACCTCCGGGGCCGGCGCCCTCGGCGCCGTCAACTGCGTCGTGCCGGATGGTGACCGCCTGGTCGGGCACAACACCGATGGGGCCGGCTTCCTGGACGGCCTGCGACACGATGCGGGCTTGGATGTGGCGGGTCGACGCGCCGTGGTGCTCGGGGCGGGAGGAGCGGCACGCGCCGTCGTGCATGCCCTGGGCCTGGCCGGAGCCGTCGAGGTGGCCGTGGCCAACCGCTCCGCCGGCCGCGCGGTGACGGCCGCTGAACTGGCCGGTGCGGCCGGCAGGGCACTGGAGCCGTCATCGCTGCGAGATGCGGTCGCCGGGGCGGACCTCGTGGTGAACGCCACACCGGTGGGTATGGCCGGTTCCGGGGCGGGGCATCCGGTTGATCCGGACCTGCTTGCGTCCGGAGCCGTGGCCGTCGACCTGATCTACCACCCGGCGGAGACCGCCTGGCTGGCGGCCCTGCGCGGCCGCGGTGTCGAGGCCCACAACGGCCTCTCGATGCTCGTGTACCAGGCGGCGCACGCCTTCACCCTGTGGACGGGTGTGGAGGCGCCGGTGGCGGCGATGGATGCCGCCGCACGCGCTGCCCTGGCTCGACGCTGAACTCCGGCCCGGACGGGCCGGCAGGCAGGCCGACGATCCGGTGATTGACGGGCTGGCCGCCGATGTGGTGACGGGCTGGTTGGCCGTGGCGTGGCTGGCTGCCTGGACGGTGCCGCTGTCGATCACCGACGCCCGGACTGGCCGACTGCCCTCCCGGATGGTGAACGGGCTGCTGGCCGGTCTCGTGGTGCTGACCCTGGCCGGGGCCCTGGCGTCCGGCTCCATGAACCCGGCCGTCTGGTCGTCCATCGGTGCGGCGGCCTTCGGGGGGCTGCTCCTGGCGGTGCGCAGCCTTGCGGGTGACGGCCTGGGTGGAGGCGATGTCCGCCTTGCGGTCCCGCTGGGATGGTTCCTGGGG
>Ga0209089_10001002_pt1 | contig 25753 bp, 28 predicted proteins | sample ArcticOcean_MG_C_FD_187431 | JGI IMG/M metagenome (GOLD analysis project Ga0209089, IMG submission 187431) | Marine microbial communities from western Arctic Ocean - ArcticOcean_MG_CB2_150 (SPAdes) (version 2) | ecosystem: Environmental > Aquatic > Marine > Oceanic | place: Arctic Ocean: Canada... | reverse complement strand
ACCTCTTTGTCGGCGTCCTTCACAAACTTGCCGGAGAAGGGGTAATTGCCGGTGATGATTCCCTGCAGGTCTACTGGTTGTACGAACGACAGCTCGTTCTCTCGGCCGACGCCCAAGTCCTCGTCACCAAAGGCAGGGGCAATGTGGACGATTCCGGTGCCGTCGTCCAGGGATACAAACGCTGCTGAGATCACGGTGGGCGCAAATTTGTCGCTTTCCACCATCTCGGTGATCGTCACTCCACCGGGGCCGGGTCGCCGCACGAATTGCTGTACCTCGGAGCCGTATTCAATTGGATGGTAAAGGGGTGTGTAACCCAGACCGACCAAGTCTGAGCCCTTCACAGTACCCACGATCTTGTGGTCTTGCTTGATGTTGGCGGCAAGCAGCGCCTGGGCCAGAACCAGCCGGTGCCTATCGCCATTTTCTTCTTCAAGCTCAACTATGTTGTAGTCGGCGTCTTCGGCCACTGCCAGTCCGGTGTTGCCCGGTAGCGTCCACGGAGTGGTGGTCCAAGCCAGCAGGAACACATCACCATTATTAGCGCCCAGCGTCTCTAGGACTGCTGACTTGTCGGCAGATGCAGCCGGGTGAACCTTGAATTTGATGAAGACAGACGGGTCTGGAGTGTTCTCGCGGTAGCCAAGGGCTACTTCGTGGGAACTGAGGCTGGTTACGCAGCGGGGGCAGTGGGGCGTGCCGCGCATGGTCTGGTAGAGCAGATCCTTGTCCCACAGAGTCTTTAGCATCCACCAGCCGGATTCGATGTAGTTGTTGTGCAGGGTGACGTACGGGTCGTCCATGTCGACCCAGTAGCCGATGCGGGAGGTCATGGTCTCCCATTCTTTCACGTAGCGGAACACGCTCTCGCGGCATTTCTTGTTGAACTCCTCAATGCCGTATTCCTCGATCTCTTTTTTGCTCTTGAGGCCAAGCGCTTTCTCAACCTCAAGCTCCACGGGCAGGCCGTGGGTGTCCCAGCCGCCCTTACGTTGCACCCTAAAACCTTTCATGGTCCTATAGCGGCAAATGACATCCTTGAAGACTCTGGATAGGGCGTGGTGGATGCCGGGGCTGCCGTTGGCCGTGGGCGGGCCCTCGTACATCATGAAGAGTGGTGCGTCGGGGCGTTCAGACTCGGTGCGCCGGAATACGTCTTTGTCTTCCCAGTGCTTGAGGACGTTGGCGTCCAACTCCGGAAAACTGACGCGGCTGGATACGGGCTTAAACATTTCGGAGGGGTTTCCTTCAAACCGGCACAGCAGAGTCGCCGGCTGGATTAATAATCAGGTGTTTTACTAATCCAGCATTATAACGCAGAGGGCGGCAGTCATACTTACTTGGTCGTTACTCAGAACGCGGCTGAAATGAAGTCTGGGAGTCGACTCCTTGGTATTCAGCTCAAGAACATGTCGGACTGGACCAACGTTTCTGCTTCGTGGTCGGTTGCCAAGCCGAATGCGGCCAGGGTGTGGCGGCCCAGAGTGGGTTCGCCGTCGGCTTTGCCGTAGACGCAGATGGTGGTGCGCTCCTGACCGTTGATGCGCATTCGTACTTCAGCCATTGGCAGCATCTCCCATTCGGTCTCCACTCTCAGCATTTCCAGAAGGGCGGAAGGCAGTACCGAGTAGATGTTCTCCGAGCCGGCGACGACAATAACCCGCTGAAAACGGGAGCCGTCACGGGGGCTAATCTCGATGGAGCAATGGAAAGTGTTGGTGGGCGTGGTCATGATGGTGGCCCTCCGATGTGAGCTAGGTTTTTTCAGCGTAATCTGGGAATTTCCAGCGCAAGCTAGAGGTTATCGAAAATTCCGGCTATAGATTTTTTGGCCAGAAATTGTAGAAGTGATTCAAGGGCCCGTGTCCGTGGCCCACTGGAAACGAATTTCGGATGGCTTCAGTCACGAATTCCTTGGCTTGGCCCACGGCGTCTTCGGTTTTCATCCCCTGGGCCAGTCCAGCCGCCACCGCAGATGCGAAGGTACAGCCGGTGCCGTGGGTGTTTACGGTGTCGAAACGGGGCGAGGTGAACTCCCGGAAGCTACTGCCGTCGAAGTACACATCGGTCGCGGGGCCTTCCCGGTGGCCGCCCTTGATGACCACGGAGGCCGCACCCATGGCGACAATCATCTTGGCAGCCTTGTTAACGTCATCATCGGTGGTAATCGTCAGTCCGGTGAGAGTCTCGGCCTCCGGGATATTGGGCGTTACCACAGCAGCCAGGGGCACCAACAGCTCTCGCAAAGCTCCCACGGCCTCTTCCTGTAACAGTGCATCGCCGCTCTTGGCGACCATCACCGGGTCCACCACAATCTGACGTAGCCCGGTCATGTCCGGGTATTTTTTCATGGAATCTTTCAGGTAGGTCGTCACGCATTCGATGATGACGCTGCTGGAGATCATGCCTGTTTTAACGGCATCCGCGCCAATATCAGAGATGACCGCTTCAATCTGGGCTTCAATAACGTCGGTTGGCAGTTCGTGTACGGCTGTTACCGCGACAGAGTTTTGAGCGGTGATGGCGGTCAAGACTGAAGTGCCGTAGATACCCAGTGCGGCGAATGTCTTCAGATCAGCCTGGACGCCAGCACCGGCGCCCGAGTCTGATCCCGCGATGGTCATTGCGGCAGGTATTATTCTCCCGCTTTGAATCATTCCGGCCACGCCTCGCCGTCGTAAGCCATGTCGAAGAATTGGTACTCGTAGCGTAGAACATTAGTAAAAATGTCTTGTAGTTTTTGTCGCTGGTCCGGGGTGGGGTTGCTTCCATCTACTACGGAGCGGAGCCAGGATACGAACCCAGACATGCCGGGGCTGGTGTGGATGTCAATCCATGTCTGGTAGTAGTGGTCACCTGGTTTTTGACCGGCGTGTTCAGCCCGCACCGCCCAGTCTAGGTAGGGCCACTCCACGGCCAGCAGTGTGGCGACAACTTCAACAAAGGTGCCTTCATAAGCTTGAGTGCGCAGATAGCCGCTGTAGTTCTGGGTGGTGGGCAAGTAGGTCAGGTTTTTTACGTCTTCCCTGGAAAGACCGCATTCCCGGAACGCCTCTTGGAACAGGCCCTCTTCACCGCCCAACCCCAAGTGTAGGAAACTGACCAGTTGGCGGGCAGCGTCAAAATCAGGGGCTTTGGCGGTGGCCAGGCTGAGCAGAATAGCCCAGTCCCTGAGGAACAGGTAATCCTGGTCAAAATATATCTGAAATTTCGCCCGGTCCAGAGAGCCGTCAGCCATCTCGGACACGAACGGATGCGTTACCACCTTTTCCCAGATGGGCCCGACACCGGCACGAAAATCGTCGCTTAAACCCAAACTATTCGCTTCCTTGAAACTTGGTTACCGGGAAACTTGGATATCGGAATACTGGGAAACTCGGATACCGAGAGATTGGTAGCACCGTAGTGTCACCAAGATTTGGGCGGGAAAACTACTCGTCGCCCGGACCGTCTTCAGGAGTGAAGTCTGGCGTGAGGCCAACGGACTCCGCTTGATCAGAGGGGTCTGGGGTCCTCCAGTCGCCCATGAAGCCAACGGGGATTGCAGGCAGCGTCTCGAGGTGGAGCCCTGTGTGCATGCCCAGTTCCAGAGACAACCGTGCCACGGCGTCGTTGTCATCGGCTTCCACCAGCATGACGAAGTCGTATCGGCCAAGCACGGCGTATTGGTTCAATATCTCTGCACCGGGTATGTTCATGTCCCGCGTGCGATTAACAATTAAGTTTGGGTCACTGTGGAGCATTCGTTGGCCGTCATGTGTCAGTGAGCCCAATAGGAAATAAAGCGACATATAGGTGTATCCCCCAAATAATTACGCCTGCGATTCAGGCTGCCCAATTCGCTAAAAGTATAGCACTGAGCCTGAAGTCCAGGGCCTAAATCGCAGCCGTATTATTCGGCGTCCCGGCTTCCCGGTGCCCCGTTTTAAATAACTCTGATTAATTGGCGTCTTCCACAAAGGAGTTGTCATAGGCAGAAGCCGCAGCGTCGGCGGAGGTCAGCCTGCCCGACTCAACCATCCACGCGGCGAAGTCTTCCCAGCGTGACTTTTCCTGCCAGCCAAACACTCCGTTGTCTGTTGCCCACAAAGGGGCCAGCAGCACAACACCAGGATTCTCGATTTCCAGATCGGTCTCCGGTTTAACGCTCTTCAGCACGGCCACGGCGTCCAGCGGATCGGCGATGGCGTCCTTGTAACCTCGGGTTACAGCCTTGACGAACTTCTCTATGGTTTTCGGATCATTGGCAATCTTGTCTTCACTGGCTACGATCACCAGCTCATAAAAGTCCGGCACTCCGTTCTCTTCCATTCGCATGATGTTCAGGTCAAAGCCCAGGTTATTGGCTGAAATGGACTCGTGGACCCAGTAGGCGCCGACGATGGCGTCCACACTCTTGCTGATCAGCGCGGATACCAGATCAAAGCCAACGTTGACCATTTCAACGTCATCAATGGTCAGACCTTGATGGCGGAGCATGGTGTCTATCAGGGCTTCGTCAGAAGGCAGTCCGGGTGCGCCTACTTTCTTGCCCTTTAGGTCTTTAGGCTCGACAATCCCAGAATCGGCCAAGGCCATCACCGAGTTAAGCGGGTGTTGCACCATAGCCATGATGGACACGGTTTCGATTCCGGCTTCGCGGGCAATCAGCAGCTCTGGCTGGTAGCTGATGCCAAAATCGTCTCGGCCTGAGCCGACCGTCTGCAGCACCGTAGATGGGTCACCAGGGACGTAGATGTTGACGTTCAAGCCCTCATCTTCGAAGTAACCCCGTTCCTGGGCCACGTAGAGACCGGAGTGGTTGGACCAGGGGAACCAGTCCAGTGCGAGAGAGACGTCAATCAGTTCTTCGGGTTCGTCTGAGTCTCCTCCGCAGGCCGCGGCCAGCATGCTGGCCAAGAATAGTAGCGACAGTAATATTGCGATTCGTTTCGCTAGGAATTTCATGGGTTATCTCCTCTTGCCTCGGTTTTGTCTTTCTTTGACTAATTAAGACGCGCTTAGAGTTGGCACCTAAAGTTGGCGCATAGAATTTGATCGTTTTTCATTGAAGTGCCAAGGCATCATCATTCGCTCGGCCACCACCGCAAGCACAAATAGGCCAATTCCCATGACTGAGAGCACAACTATTGCGGCAAATACCCTGGCGGTTAAGAACAGGGGCTGCGAGTAGGTAATCAGGTAGCCAAGTCCCTCGCTGGATCCCACCCACTCGCCAATCACGGCGGCGATCACGCTCACGGAAACGCCAATCTTGATGCCTGAGAACATGAAAGGCAGCGCCGTTGGTATCTGCAACTTGGTGAATATTTGCCACCGAGACGCGCCCAGAGTGCGCAGCATGTTGACCATGTCCGGGTCGGTGGCCTTCAGTCCGTCTACCGTGTTCACGGCAATTGGGTAGAAGCAAATGAGCGCCACAATGATTATCTTGGGGGTGAGACCGTAGCCAACCCAGATCAGCAGCAGCGGGGCGATGGCAATTATAGGAACTGTCTGCGATGCGATGACTATGGGGTAGACGGATCGTTCCAACACCCGGGAGTAAGCTATTCCCCCCGCCAAGACCAGCCCGGCGATCAATGCCGCCAGGAATCCAAACACAATCTCTTGCAGAGTTACGAGCGTGTGCTCCCAGAGCAGGCTGCTGCTGGAAACCAGTTCTTTGGCAATCGCCGACGGCGCTGGTAGCTGCCACTTTGGCACGTCAGACAACTGCACCCACAGCTCCCAAGCGACCACTAATGTGACCAGGATTCCAAAGGGAATCAGCCAGGTGAGCAGGCCAGAGAGTGTTCTAGAGACAGACATCTATGAACCAGCCTGCTCAAAACTTTTGATGGGTTGGAACTTGAATGTCTGGCTCTGTGCCCGGAGCGGCTCCATCAACTGTGCTTTAAGGACGCTGAAATCGGGCATGGTGACCATGTCGTAATGACGAGGACGGGGCAGATCAACATCTAGCACCAGGGTGGCCCGGCCAGGTCTGGCGCTCATCAGATACACCCGGTCTGAAAGAAGCAACGCCTCATCAACATCGTGGGTTATCAGGACAATGGTCTTGTTCAGTGATTCCCACAGTTGGAGCAGCCATTCTTGCATCTGGATTCTGGTCAACGCGTCCAGCGCGCCGAAGGGTTCGTCCAGGAGGACCACGTCTTGATCCATGAGCATGGTCCGGAGGAAGGCTGCCCGCTGCCGCATGCCGCCGGAGAGGGCAAATGGGTATTGGTGTTCAAAACCTTTGAGCCCAAAGGCCTCCGTGTATTCTAGGGCTTGCTCCTGGGCCTGTTTTTTGGAAAGCCCTTTCAGTTCCAAGCCGAGGGTCGTGTTGTCGAGCACCGTACGCCAGGGCAGTAGCAGGTCTTTTTGCTGCATGTAGCCGGTCTGACCCAGCCTTTCCCCTGCGGTTTTAAGCAGTTCACCGGGGCGCTCACTGGCTAGTTCCACTGAACCGGAGTCGGGTTGGTCGAGTCCGGCGATGATATTTAATAGGGTGCTTTTACCGCAGCCGCTAGGGCCGACGATGCTGACAAATTCGCCCGCGTTAACAACCAAATCAATACCGCCGAGCACCTCCTGATGTGTGCCGTCGATGAAGTACGACTTGTGGACCGAATCAATCCGTATTTTGGGCTCTACTGCCGTGTCAGTTGCCAATTTTTTCCTACCCGGGCCGTGCTAGATATCCGCCGATAGGCATTAAATCTGGGCGTGAATATGGGAATCTAGACATGATTTTGGGTACAAAAATAGCCGCCAACGGTGTATATTGACGGCCAACAAAAGTTAGCAATCTAGTCCGTTTCCCTCCGCTGGCATTACCCAGATCAGGTTCGCAAGGGTCGGTGGCATTGAAGGCCGCCCTCTCAGCCCGGCTAAACCGAGCTCCCCTACGTGCCTAGACTATTCTATTTTTAAACACGGCACACGCGTGCCGATTACAAATGGAATTATAGAAGGGCCGTGGATTTGGTGTCAAGATGAGGATTAGGCAGGCATCAGATGCCCAAATTTGCGTTTAGTAAGTCTGCATTATGACCCCCAAATTCTTGACATGAATCTGTGGCCGCCATACAATCCGGCCAACTGGAAACGCTCGCAACGAGAGCTAGATTTCCGTGCGCCGGTTACGGCTAGGCGCAGTGTGATATCCAACTAACATAGCCGATTTAGAAATGTCCGATTAAGGAGGCCCAAATGCCGGATTACCCTAAGATTAAATACAAGGAAGAGGGCATGCGCGAAGGCATGCAGATTGAAGACGCTCAGATTTCTGTTAAGGACAAGGTTGAACTCCTGGACATGCTGTCTGAGACGGGTCTGCAGCAGATTGTGGTCGGTTCATTTGTGAGTCCCAAATGGACTCCTCAGATGGAACGGATCGATGAGATCGTAACCACGTTCAAGCCCAAGCCCGGTGTCACCTACACCGCATTGGCCCTAAATTCGAGGGGCGTGGAACGGGCCAAGGCCTACTCTCCCCCGTTGACCATCGAGCGCGATGCGTTCCCTCGGTTGAACGTCCACATGTGCGACGTTTTCGTCCGCCGGAACACCAACCGAACCCAGATGCAAGAAATGGAGCGCTGGCCCCAGGTCATCGCCCAGGCCCAAGAACTGAACGTCAAAGAGGCCGGCATCGGGACCAACGCATCATGGGGTTCCAACTTCATGGGTGAATTTCCCGTTGACAACCTGATGACCATGCTTGAGCGACAGCACAGCATGTGGGACGAGGTTGGAATCGACGTCCGGAGCGCCTCCATGGGCGACCCAATGAGCCATTGCACACCGGCAAAGGTTGAAGAAAGTGTCTACCGGGTCAAGGAAAGGTGGCCGGAGATCAACCACATTCGCCTGCACTTGCATAACGGTCGTAACATGGCCATCGCCTCTGCTTACGCCGCCATGCGGGTTCTAGGCCCCGACGATACCCTGGAATTGGACGGCACCATCGGCGGATTTGGCGGTTGCCCTTACTGTGGCAACGGTCGTTCCACCGGAATGGCCCCCACCGAAGACCTGCTCCACATGATGGACGACATGGGCATACCCACCGGAGTGGACATCGACAAGTTGATTGACTGTGTATGGACCGCCGAGCGGATCATGGGACGTGAACTTTACGGTCACGTTTCCAAGGCCGGCCCCCGACCCAAGTCTGTGGCTTCTCTATACGACATAAACATGCCGTTTGTGGAGACCACAGAGTCAGCCAAGCATTTCAAGAAGGGCCCTGGCACCTACGAAGGCGGTATCTATCCGTACAGCGAGCCCATCACCAGCCCCTACCGGGACCGCGTGAACGCTGGTGGACCTGCCTACGATGACGCCAATGGCGACTTCCCCTGGAAGCAGGACTGGTTCCCCGCCAAGGGTTAATCGGTTCTACTGATTAGAACGGATTGAGAGCGGCCACCCTCAACAGGGTGGCCGCTCTTTTTTTGGGGCAGGTCTTACGTGGAGTGCTTGCCCCAATCCTCATGCCTGGTAGCCCCGCAATCCCTTTGAGTGCTACGATATCGCCATTCTTAGTCACAGTCACAGCAATATTATTTAACTATTAAATTTAGGAGTCCCACTGATGGCCACAACCAACCCCACTGACCCGAACAAAATTCGCCTGACGGGTGAGAACTCTTTCATTCGATTTTCCGACCCGGCCAATGATCAACAGACAACTCGTTCCAGCCACTGGCGGGTGCTCTGGTCTCCGGGCGGCGCGGGACACGTTTTATTTCTGCAGAGCGAACTTACCGACAACGAAGTTAACATCTACTCAGACAATATCGCTCTGGCCCGGTGGCTCCAAGAAGAAATTGAAACCTTCCTTTACCCAGACTTTGCCGACCTTAATACTCAGGTCATTGAGGCTGAGTTCGCCAAGAAGGGTGACGGCGTCAATTTCTGGACTGAGACGATTGAGAGTGACGATGACGTCATTGCTCTTACCTGGCATGACTTCATGGAGCCCTATATGTTGGTGGTCCCGGCCGGTACCAACGGGCGTGCCCACGGCGTGTATAGCTGCTTTATTCCCGCCCGGAAGGCCCAGTTGACTATCAACGGAGAATTGGCTAGTGGCGTTGTCACCACCGACCGCCGCGGCGACAAAGACAGCAGCTCAGCCTGTCTAGCCTGGTCTGAAACCTGGGTCCGCCCCTAACTGGCACAGCCAGGTTTGGGCTGGGCGAGAGGTGCTGGCTTCGGTTTGGTTTGGCTGGCTCGTAGAGTAGATCTTTTGCGAGTCAGTCTTTGGTTTTAATTTGCTTTTTATGAGTGATTGGATGGCTGAGCTTGAGTTGGAAGTTGACCAGCTTTTTGTTGATTACTTCCGTGATTTTGGCAACCTCAATCTAGAAGCCATCGTTGGTTATTTTCATCTGCCCTGTATGTTTACGACGCAGGTTGGGGTGTTTGTTTTTACGACTGCCGCAGAGGTGGACGCGTTTTGGCGGCCAAGGTTTGATGATCTGAGATCTCAAGACTTTGGCCACACGGAGCGGTCCGAGGCCAGCATCAAAGTTTTGACCGATGACACGGCCATTGCCAGCAGCCTGGCTACCAGGTTTAACAAAGAAGGGAAGCAGACGGAGCGCAGAGGCGCAGCCTTCACCGTGCGCAAAACCGACAACGGCTGGAAGATCGTGGCGCTAATTCACCACTCCCACGACAACATCATCAAATTAGACTAAGAGCTAAGTCGTTCTGCCTGGCAAGCATTACTAGGTAATACCACTCCCAAACTCGCCCGTGCCGGCTGAGGCACATGAGGCACTTGAGGTGTCACCAGCCCGATGCGCCTGTGGGTAGGCCCATTAGGATTTGGCCGCCGTACTCGTAATTGGAGTGCAGGCCCGAGATGTGATGGCTGGCAGTGTGGATGTCTCGGAAGTACTGCTCCAGACCGTTCTCCTGGTGAATAGCATTGGTGCCTGACGCGTAATAAAGCATGTCCACCGCGCGCACCGACTCGCGTATGGCATGAGTAATGGCCAACCTTCCCTGCAATACCAAAGGCCCAAGGTCGGTATTCCCTTGAGTGATCTCGTCCCAGAGCTTTCCCCCCGCGTCCAGTACGTACGCTCGTGCGCCGCTGATGATGGCTTCAGCCTCGCCCACCGTAGTCTGGACTACAGCCCGGTCTCTCAGTAGCACCGGCGTGGTGTTGGAGCCTGAAGAGGTTGCCAGACCCACAAAAGTATCCATTGCCCCTCTGGCCATCCCCAGGGCATTGGCGGCAACCAAGACCCAGCTGATCATGGTTACCGACCTTGGGTTGTAGTGGATGCCTTGGGTGGCAGACGGTTCGTACAGCAGGCAGGTGCGTTCGTCGGGCACAAACTCTTCTGCAATCACCACGTCGTTACTGCCGGTGCCGCGCATGCCCATGGTTGACCAGGTCTTTTCAATCACGCCAGCGGAACGTGGCACGATCATCATCCTGGTTACCGGTTCACCTTGTTCGTTACGCACCGGACCCGATTCGTTGACGATATTGCAGTTCAAAAACAGCCAGTTGGCATGGTCAACGCCACTCACGTAATTCCAGCGTCCGCCGATCTTGTAGCCGCCGTCCACCAGCAACGCGTCGGCGGTGGGGCGAAACGAGCCTGCTGCCCGCACGTCTAAGGGTTGCCCAAAAAGCTCGCGGCCCAGTTTGGCGGGCACCCAGGCGGTGTACATGGAGATGGCGCTGGCTACAAACGAGCACCAGCCCACTGAGCCGTCCACCTTGGAAAGCTCCTCTACGGCTTTGAAAGCGGTTATTGGGTCGGTCTCGGGTCCTCCGATGGCCGCAGGCACATATAGCTGAAGGAGACCGGCCTGAGCCATAGCCTCGGCCAAGGAATCTGGCAATTGACACCGGGACTGAATATCCCCTCTGGCTGCGCTAATCTGCGGCGCCAGCGCCTTGGCCGCAGCCACCGGGTCGTGGTTTTGGATGTCGCTCATTTAGCCTCTGGAAATAGTCTGACGCCTAGGCCGACGCGCAGGCAATCGCTTTCACGCTGCCAGCAATCTCCGGCAAAGCGTGGGAGGACCATGTGTCTCCGCCGTCACGAGTGCCGAAAACCTCACCCTCACGGGTGCAGAAATACACCTGCTCCGGGGCGTGTTCGTTGATAGATACGCCGAAAGTGGTACTCAATGGCTTGATGCCCTTGTCGAACCGCTCCCAGGTGTCTCCTTGGTTGGTTGAACGCATGACGCCGCCCTGTTTGCTGCCAAAGTTCAGGCCGACGCAGGCGTATAAGGTGTCAGGGTTGTCAGGTGCCGTTTCCACGCCTCTGGAGTAGAAAATGTCCGTGAAATTCTCGAATTTCAGGTTGTCCCAGTTGGCGCCCCGGTCGCGACTTCGCCAAACACCGGTGCGGTTGGATATGAACACAGCCGACGAGTCAGCAGCGCCTACGGTGACACCGTGCAGGTCCATCAGGTCTACATCGCCGTCGAACTCTTTGTTCCTAATCGTCCATGTTTTACCACCGTCACTGCTATGGGCGGCGCCGCCAACTTCGAGCGCGGCATACATCTGATCTGGGTTTTTAGCTTCAATGCCAATGCCCAAGATGCGGGTGGCAAAGGCCATCTGTACCGAATCTTGGTTGATGATGGTGGCCAGGTGGTCCCAGTTCTCACCGCAGTCGGTGGACTTGAACACTTCACTGCCCTCAGTCCCCAAGAACATGGTGCTGGAGTCATTGGGGTGAAACTTAATAGTCCAAACGTGGCGGCCCTCAGCCATGTTCATGCGCTCAAAACTGTCGCCGCTGTCTTTACTGCGATAGACGCCGCGCTGTGTGCCCACAAAGACCGTTTTGGTGTCATTGGGGTGAATCGCAATGGCTCGGACCTGAGGTGCAGGCGGCATACCCTTGGCTAGTTTCTGCCATTGACCATCCGATTCTTCCTTGCGGTAGAGACCGTCTGCTTCCGCGCCGACATATATAAATGTTTTTCCTGGCATATCTACATCCCTCCGGATAAAACTCTTATGGGTTCTTAATTAGGATGCGCCCATTTTGAGCAGGCTGGAGTGCCTTGTCAATTGGCAAGTCTACCTGGGGAGACTGAAATCCGTAGTCAACAATCTTTTGGTGGCTCCTTGAACGATTTGCCGGAAGATTTAGCGACTGTTCAGCATCTTAGACCTGAACAGGCTAACGGCTCCACTAACAAACCGAAGCGAAAATTCCAGCACTACAGTGAACCCTAGATAGTAAAGAATGGCTTCTCTGTTGTCGTCGGCCTGTCTAAGAATCTCAAGAGAGTCAGAGGCATCGAAGGACGAAAGATCTATGATTACAAAGGCCAACACACCAAAAGGGAGTATTTTGGCCAAGTCTCTTGAAAGGTCCTAAGTGATGTAGGCGCTGATTCTGATGGTACCGACCGCCGCCGCAGTAATCAGAAGAATTTCCTGGAACTCCTGATCGGTTGCCAAGAAGGACAGCAAACCAGAAGAAAGCAACCAATGGGAAGATGAAAAGGTATTTTCCCATGTACAGCGTAAGGTGACTAAAGACACGGGCGGCTTTGAATTTAGCCTGCTCGTACTTGGAGACACCCAGCCCAAAAACGTCCTTAGAGCCTACAAACCAGTAAAACTTGAAGATGAATAACGCGTATAAGGCCATAGTAAGGATGTAGATGGCAACCGGATCCAATTGATTATAGGCATCGGTTATATCCAGGCCTTCTGGGAAGATATCGTTGAAATCCATTGATTAGCTCCGAGGTGATTCTGACTTTTTCTGCCAAAACTAAATGCTGATAAAAGGGCTTCAAGTACAACAAGCGGCCCGTCAGCAGTAAAGCTTCTAATGCAATAGTGCTAGCAGACATAAACAGGCACGCGGCTTCCTGTCAGCTTAAGGGCAGTTTTGTGTGGGCCAGAATCCGCTAAGAACATAAAGAGAGCCCCCTATAGCAGGGAACTCTCTTTTAAGAAGGGGGGTATTCCGAAATTATTTAGTGCTGCACGTATTAGATTCCAGGCTCGGCGGCACCGCTTGGAACACCTACCGAAACCTGCTCTTGGTTGATCAAATAGGACTCCTCATTATTTACTCGGCGACCAATGGACATCTACAAATTTGCCTATTGAATTACTGAAAGAGAGGCCAAGGTTTGAAATTCCCGATATTTTTATCGTTATTCTGGCAACTGTGACAATGTTTGCCTGCGGAGGTTCTGAGTCAGACCCCACTCAAGAGGCTCTTGAAGACCGCGCTAACATAGCCGCCCAATTGATCAGCAATGATAGTTGGGATGAGTATCACGATCTTTTCAGCGCAGACTCCAAAGCGAGTTGCGCGGCTGCTAACTTCTCCAACGCTGCGAGTGCAAGTATGGGCAGTTACAGGGAGTTTTTGGGTATAGCTCCCACCGCCAAATTTGATTTCAAAGTGACCAAGGTCTCCACGGACGGCGACGACGGTAAAGTCACCATGGAGCTACACCAAGGAGGGGGGAAATTGAACGACGGTTCTCCTGAGCCTCGAGTTTTGGTAGGCAGTGGGGTATCGTCAACGACGACTGCCAGTTCTAATGTCGGTTATCTGAGCCCAATTAACTAGCATTTCCAGAAGCGCAACTAAAACAGGCCGGACTGATTCAGCCCGGCCTGTTTTTTATTTGTTGGGCAATCCTGGCGGCTTAATATGGCCGTCAGTTCCACGTGCCCAAGTTAATTTGGCCGACGGTTAGTCCTTTAGCAGCACGTATACCGCCGCGTTTGGGCCTAGGTCTAAGTGCTGGTGGCCCTTGCCGGTGGTGTCTTCCATCAGTCTGATATCACCGGGGCGGAGAATCTGTTTGGTACCGTCACTGACAGTGATCTCAACTTCTCCTGCGGTATGGATTATTAGCCGCCGTTCCGGCAATGGGTGAAAGTCCATGTTCCGGGACCCGTCAAAGTCTTTTACCTGCAACTCCGTTAGGCCGGTCAAAGCGCCCAGTTCAGGGTGGTCCTCCAACTTCATTTCCTCGATGTGACTCTCTCCGTCACTTCCTGCATAAACTCGGTAAATCGCCATTGGTTCCTCCGTGTGTTTTTGTTTGCCTGATTATTCATTGCCTGAAGTTTGCTTGTCCTGACGTTGCGGTCTCTGTTATCGGCCCGCGCCTGAGCGGTTTGCTGCTGGCTTGACCGTGGCTGGAGGACTATTTAACATAATATAAGTAGGGTTGAAAAAAGGCCCTCCTATCTCCACCCACTCCACCTGGACTACTCACCTGGGTGGAGTATTTTTTGCAATCGACCTCAAGAAAAATCACCTGTTTCGTCATAAAACTTGACCAAGAGATCGATTGTTAATTAACATAACAACAAGACATAACTCCTCCCTTCTCCGGAACGTCGTCTGGTGATCCTTCCAGGCGGCGTTTTTCGTTTCCCAGTTTTAGTTTCACGGGCTTTGTTTCATGGGTTTTGTGTCAATCATTGTTGCTACTCATTTTCCATCTGACCAGCACTTCCCGATCTCGGGGGAAGGCCAATTCCGGCAGGGCGTCAATGCTGAAAAACTCAACTTCAAGCGCCTCCGGTCCTGCTTCCATTGTCCCGCCGGTCTCCCTGGCAGCATATACCGCCACCATCACCGGGTCTCCGGATTCAGAAAACAACCCAATTAGGTCGTCGGTTTCCACCACCAAACCGGTCTCTTCCCATACTTCCCGGGCTGCTGCCTTCTCCACAACCTCACCCCGGTCAACGTACCCGCCTGGTAGCCCCCACAACCCATAACCAAGGTCAGTCCCCCGGCGGATCATAAGCACCTGGCCGTCTCTGGGAACGATACAGATGACTGCAACTTTGGGGTCGTAGAAGATTACCCGGCCACAACTTGGGCACATGGGCCGTTGCTGCCCAAATACTTCTTTAATCTCCAGGGCCGCGGCGCAGGAAGGGCAGAATTTGTCTACTTGGTCCAAGAAACCACTCTCTATAAATGTGAAAAACTGATCTGCCGGGCTTGTTTTCGCCCTTTAAATATTGGTGCCGCTGATTATAATATGCCCTGTCGTCATTGTTGTAGTGCTACCCAGAGCATATTAATAACGCGTTAACCGACCTGATAATTTCTACCGAAGAGTCAGACAATCATTCAACCAGGACAGAAAATTAGACGCTTCATCACGGCTAGGAACTACGGATTTGGATTTTTGATTTCGTCGGTTATGGCTGTATTGATCGTGATAGCCATTGTTGTTCTGGGAGAATACACCAAGACCCGAGGGCGATTCCTGCTTAGCGCGCTGATGGTGGAAAGTTATTTCTTCTGCAGCCTCGGCCCGATTTGGGTGGCAGAACGAAGGCCGGAGTCAATGGTCTCCCGAGTAGCAGTCGGGGCAACCGCAATAGCTTTGCTACTACTGCTAGTCGGACTCTGGGGGACACCCAACTCCGATGCTTTTTGGAAGAGCACTGCCATAGTTACTATCCTGGCGTTGGTGCTCGCTTTCTTGGCTGTGGTGGATTCTGAAGCAGGACGGCTGTCTCGCAGCGTCCAGGCCAAGGCCATTGGGCTGGCCACTGTGATCGCCTGTGTTGGAATTGCTGGCGGAATTAATTGGCCGCCCTACTGGTGGGTTTTCACGTTGGCGGTAATTGCTTGGATTGTCACCATAGCCACCCCGGCTATCGGCTACGTGGCGCGGCGAATTCAGCGTCGCTGATTCCGGACCAGCTCTTCCACCAACGCGCGTTCGGGCATGGCGTCCTGGGCGCCTGTTTTGGTCACTGACAGCGCTCCAGCAGCGCAGGCGACGGTCGTAGCCTCTGCCAAGCCCATCCCCTCTGCCAGCGAGACGGCCAACGCTCCGTTAAAAGCATCACCGGCAGCCACGGAGTCCAAAGCGGCAACGTCAAACGGCTGAACCATCCCCCGGACAGAGCTGTCGGCGTAATACGCTCCCTGGGCACCTAACTTGACCACCACTGTGCCAATACCCATGCCGAGCAGCACCGACGCCGCCTCGGCTGCCGAGTCTGGACCAGTGACTGGGAAATTCACCAGGGCCTGGGCTTCAGTCTCGTTGGGTGTGATCACGTCGCAGAGATTAAGTAGTTCTTGGGGTACCGGCCTGACCGGCCCCGGGTCCAGCATAGTCATCACGCCTAGAGCCTTGGCTTCACGGGCCACTTCCAACGAAAGGTCAATCGACACTTCCAATTGCAGCAGAAGGGCTGCAGCGTTGGGTAGCCGGTGTTTTACGGCTGCCACTTCTGTCGGGCCGCAGGTGTCGTTAGCCCCCAGTATCTGGGTGATGCAATTCTGGGCAGTCTCGTCAACGCCAATCACGGCGATACCTGAGCTTTCGTTGGGGTTGATGCCAACACCAGCGATGTTCACTCCGGCGGCGGTGAGTCCGTCCAACAGTTGGGTGCCAAAGGTGTCTCCGCCTACCCGCCCCACCATGGCTGACTTAGTGCCCATACGGGCAACTGCCACCGCTTGGTTGGCACCCTTGCCGCCAGCGTAGGTGAGGAAACTATTGCCGACCACAGTCTCGCCGGGCCGGGGGAACCGTGGCGCAAATGTCACCAGGTCCATGTTGATCCCGCCCAGGACGATTATACTTTGCGGTTGCTGTGAAAGTTGTTGTGACATTTGGCGTTCACGCTAGCACCACCTGCTCAGAGGGTCAACGTGGGCACCCAACTAAGGGGTTGGAGGGCTGATACTGTGCCCGTGCTATAATCGCGCAGGCGTTTTAGAGTGCTATTAATTAGTGATAAACAGCAACAAAACTAGTTTTCAGGAGCAATGATATGGCTGGCGCGTTGGACAAGCTCAAAGTGGTAGACCTGACCCGCACACTGGCCGGACCCTTCTGTACCATGTTGATGGGTGACATGGGCGCTGAGGTCGTCAAGATTGAAGAGCCTACCGGCGGCGATGAAACGCGTAAATGGACTCCCTTTGTGAATGGGGAGAGTACCCAATTCCTCACCTTCAACCGCAACAAACGAAGCCTCTCGGTCAACTTGAAAGAACCTGAGGGACTCAAAATTGTAAAAGACATGGCGGCCGATGCCGATGTCTTTATCGAAAGCTTCCGTGCCGGGACCCTGGAGCGTCTGGGTCTGGGTTACGAAGAGATCAAAAAGACCAACCCAGGCATAGTTTATTGCTCAATCTCTGGTTATGGCCGGAGCGGGCCAATGGCCAATATGCCGGGTTATGACCTTCTGATTCAGGCGTACAGTGGCCTGATGAGCCTGACCGGTGACCCGGACGGCTCTCCCCTGCGTATCGGTTTCTCCTTGGTAGATTTGTTCACCGGAATGATGGCTTACGGCACCATTCTCACCGCCCTGCGTCAGAAAGAACAAACAGGCAAGGGCCAGTGGGTTGAAGCCGCCCTGTTGGACGGCCAAGTGGCCGCTCTGAGTTACCACGCCACCGGGTTCATGGGCACTGGCGTCGAGCCCACACGGATGGGTTCCGGCCACCCCAGCCTGGTCCCCTACCAAGCGTTTACGTCCAACAATGGCCAGTTCATAATCGGCTGTGCCAACCAGGGCCTATGGGAGCGCATGTGCACTGCCATTGGCCAAGAAGGCATGCTGAAAGACCCACGCTTTACTGACAATACGGACCGAGTTGAGCACCGGGCAGAGTGTGTCGGCGAACTGAATGCCGTCTTTGCCACCAACACCACCGACCATTGGGTCGACCGGATCGTTGAGGCTGGCGTGCCCTGCGGCCCGATCAACACAGTTTCGGATGTGGTTTCTAATCCTCAGGTGTTGGCCCGGAACATGATTGCGGAAGTAGACCATCCCAAAATTCCCAACTTGAAATTCCCAGGCTCACCGCTGAAGCTGACCGACTCGCCAGCGAGCATTCGCCGCGTGCCGCCGTCCCTGGGCCAGCACAATGAAGAAATTCTGATTGAGGCCGGTTATCCGGCGGATATCATTGCCGATTTGAAAGAACGTGGAGTGTTGGGAAGCTAGAAGCTTACGGGCTTGTTCCCAAGCTCCAAACCTTCTTAATCCTGGATAGAAAATATGCCTGCAAAAAAACTGCGCCTGATACATACGTCTGATACCCACCTGGGTGATCCCGGTGGGCATCCTGAATCGGCCGACGCCCTGGTTTCCGTGGTGGAAGCCGTGTCCCACAATGAAGCAGACATGCTGCTGATTGTTGGTGATGTGTTCGACAACGAGCGTGTCAAGGACGATGTGTTGGAGTGGTTTGTAAAGCAGATTGGCCAGATGCAGGCTCCAGCGGTGCTGCTACCCGGTAACCATGACTTGATCCACGAGACCTCGGTGTATCACCGTGAAGCTTTCAAGCACTCTCCGGATAACCTGTTTGTCTTCCGTGGCACCGAGGGCGAGACTCTGTCTTTTCCGGGGCTGGGAATCGATCTCTGGGGTCGGGCCATGCCCATGCACACTCCGCAGTTCAAACCCCTAGAAGGCATGCCAACGCCGGCGGAGAACAACTGGCTAGTGGCCTTGGCCCACGGTCATTTCCACTATGAGGATGACCGTGACCAACGCTCCTCCCCCATTTACCCCCAGGAAGTAGCCGACGCTGCTTGCCATTATCTGGCCCTAGGCCATTGGGATCGCCACGTGGACGTATCCCAAGGAAATACCACCGCTGTGTACTCAGGCTGTCCTCTGGGGCCCATCGGCAACTCAGGTGCCGGTGAGGTCACCGTGGTCGACCTAGACCCGGAAACTGGCGTTTCGTTTCGACAGGTTACGATTAACTAGGCGATTCAGGTAGGCCGCTTCTCCCCTTAGTTTGCTCCGGCGATAAAGTCCGAGACTTTTTCGCCGATCATGATTGTCGTGGCGTTGGTGTTTGCGGTGGTGATATCGGGCATCACCGACGCGTCAACGACCATTAAACCATCCACCCCGTAGACTTGGCAGTATTGGTTAACCACCGCCTGCGGGTCCGACTCTGGCCCCATCTTGCAGGTACGGCAGGTGTGGCCAGCGATGGATAGGGTGCTGGCAATCCATTCGTCCAGCAGTTTATCTGACTTCATGGCTTCTGCCGTCGGCGTAATCCTGCTGTCAATCACCGCATCGAAGCTCGCGTGCTCAAATATCTGGGCGCACTCACGCACCGCCTCCCGCAGTCGGTCCTTGTCTGACTGGTTGCTCAAGAACTGGTAGTCCAACTTGGGTTGAACGTTGGCGTCCGTTGAGGTGATAGTCAGTTCTCCTGCGCCCACAGGGAACTCCAGACGGCAGCCCACGCGAATTTCATCGGCTTCGTGGCCCAGAGGCCCGGAAGTCAGGGTTTGCACCTGTATGTCGTTCTTGTACGTGGAGCCCTTGGCGGAGAACCGCAGGCCTAGCTGGTTGCGGGGCGACCCAGTCTCCAGGGAATATCCGTCCACCGGCTTAAACCGCAGCGATACCGCCGGATGGTTCTTCATGTTTTGGCCCACGCCGGGCGATTCATGGATCACGGGTATCTGCAGGCCCTCAAGCATATTTTTCGGGCCAATGCCTGAGAGCATCAATAACTGGGGCGAGGCCATGGCCCCTGCGCTCAATATGATGGTCTCTCCTGCTAGCTCAAACATCTCGCCGCCGCTCTCTACGGCGATTCCAACCGCCCTTTTACCTTCAAACAGCACTTTGTGGGCGGTCACGTTGGGCTTGATAGTCAAGTTGAGGCGACTGCGACAGGGTGTCAGGTAGCCGATGGCCGTGCTTACGCGGACGCCGTCCACATAGTTCAGAGGAATAGCGCCGATGCCTTCGCCATCCGGGCTGTTCATATCCGGGTCGTCGCGGTAGCCGGCGACCAGGCAGGCAGCATGGAAGATGCGCTGCAATGGCAGCAGGTCCTCTTTTTTGTGATGGGTGACCAGGATTGGCCCAGTCGTGCCGTGAAAATCGCCGGCTATGTCCCGGTCAGTCTCCAATTTCCGGAAATAAGGCAGCACTTTCAAATATGACCACTCGTCATTGCCCAGCTCGGCCCAGTGGTCAAAGTCGCTGGGCAGACCACGCAGAAAAATCTGGTGGTTGATGGCGCTGGTGCCGCCAAACACCTTGCCCCTGGCCACCTCGGCGTTCCTGTCGCCTGTCGCATCGGTTGTGCCGGTGAACGACCAGTTATGCGGGGCGTTCGCCTTGGAAGCGCTCTGGTTCATGTCGTGCTTGATCTCGTCCGGCATCAGATTGATGTCCGGGTAATCAGGACCGGCATCGAGTAGTAGCACTGTCCGGCTTGGGTCCTTGGAGAGCCTATTTGCCAGGACGCAGCCGGCCGAGCCGGCGCCAACAATGATCACGTCATATTTCATGGGAACCTCGTGCCTAACATAAAATTGCGCCGCAATTATAGCGTGTGATAGCGTTTCTATGAAAAACGGAGCCGTGAGAAACCGGAGCCGTGAAAAATCTGTGCTGCCATGCCTGATTGGTATTAGAATAGCTGGGCAGAAAACTAGAGAGGGGACAGATTCATGACCAAGATAAATTCAGTATTGGGGCCCATTGAGACCGAGAACATGGGCTTCACCCTTAGCCACGAGCACCTGGCCACTAGCGCCGCCGGAATCTGGAAGACTTTTCCGGAGTTGATCGACCGCGTGGGCATCTTGGAGCAGGCCAAAGCCACGCTGAAAGAGGCCTACGATGAAGGACTCCGCACGATTATCGACGTGAGCACCATCGACCTGGGACGAGATGTGGAGCTAATGAAAGAGGTTTCCGAGGCCACCGGCGTGCAGATTGTCGCCGCCACCGGCAACCATCTGGCCGTGCCGCGTCCGTTCGCCGACTTTGCCCCGGAGGTGATAGCCAATCTCTATGTCAGAGAGATCGAAGTAGGAATCGAGGGCACCGGAGTGAAGGCGGGTATCATCAAGGTAGCCAGCGACGCAGGCGGCATCACCACGGAGCAGGAGATTGTGCTACGCGCAGCTGGTCAGGCTTCTGTACGCACTAACACCCCCATATCCACTCACACTTGGTCGCCGGACCGAATTGGCGAGGAACAGGTGCGCATCCTCAAAGAAGAGGGTGTGGACATGAATCGGGTCTACATCGGCCACAGCAATGACGACACCGATATGGGCTACCTGCTGGGGCTCCTAGACCAGGGTGTCTGGTTAGGACTGGACCGTTTCCCCGGCGGACGGCGTGCGGGCACGCCTCTGTGGGAGCAACGCACTGAGCTGACCAAGCAACTGATCAATGCGGGCCGCGCCGACCGTATCATGCTCTCCCACGACCACTCCGTCCCCAAGGGCAGGCACGGTGCCGAGGTTCAGGCAGCGCGCTTCGAGTACAACCCGGACGGCTATAACTTCATTACCAGAAACGTCCTTCCTAGACTGAAAGGACTGGGTGTTTCCGACGAGACCATCAACCAGATAATGGTTCAGAATCCCCGCCGATTTTTTGAAGGGAAATAGGCAGTAGACAAAGAGGAACTAAATGGCTGGGCTTAGCGCGGAAAATCAATTGCGAGATGTTTACAACATGCGGGTCGTGGGCAACCTCGCAAAACGTATCAAAGGTGTTTACGCCGAATTTGACGGGCCGGGGTTTTGCCGAGGAATCGAAGCCGAGTTGGACGCCCTCGGTTTTGGTGAACGCTCACGGCTGATTCGGGACGCGCTCACTGCACACCTGCCGGTAGATTTTACGCGTTCAGCCCAGATCCTCATGGATTCATTGGAGCCTGAACTTGCCGTCCACCCGGAGGAAACGCCTTGGGACGGGTTCATAGTCGTCCTTGAGACTGAATTCGTGGACGAAGCCGGAATTAATCATTTTGGTCTGGCCATGGATGTCCTTAAGGAGATGACCAAGCGGTTCTCGTCTGAAGGCGCAATCAGGACTTTCATAGAGAAATACCAGGAAGAATCGTTGGCCCTGTTCAAAGTCCGGGCGGTAGACCCAAATGTCCATGTGCGGCGTTTGGTTTCTGAGGGCACCCGGTGTAGATTGCCACTGGCCGCCCCACTGCGCAGCTTCAAAAAGGATCCGACTCCGGTTCTGCAGCTTTTGGAGTTGTTGAAAGACGACGCTGAACTCTATGTCCAGCGCTCGGTGGCCAACAACCTGAACGACATCTCCAAGGACAACGCAAAAATGGTCGTAAGCACGTTGACCAAGTGGAGCCAGAATTCTAGCGAATAGATGTAGTGGCTGATTCGACACGCATTACGCACGCTGCTGAAACAGGGGAATGTGAGGGCGCTTGGATTATTGGGTTATGAGTTGCCCGGTGTATCGGCCCCAGCCCTGAACTTAGGCAACGAACGAGTGCCTAAGGAAGGCGACCTGAATTTCCAGTTCAATTTCGTGTCCGAGAAAGCGCAAAAGTTGATGATTGACTACCGGATTCACTTTATGAAGTCGAACGGCAAGCAAGCGCGCGAGATTGTGGAGATTCCAAGAAAGCAGTCGTTCAAGACAATCAGCACGCGCAAACATTACCCGGGCAGTCACAAAATCGTGATCGTGGTGAACGGGCAGGCAATGGCTGAAGCCGACTTAGAGTGTGACTAGCCGGTCTGCATCGGAAGCGATGAGTCGGCTGCCCACTCGGACATTGACGCGTCGTACACTGCCACGTTCTCGTAACCAAGCAGAGTCAGAATAAAGGCGTCGTTGCTGGCGGCAATTCCACCGCCACAATAGGCGATTACACGAGATTCGGCATTCGCTCCGACGTCGGAAAATCGCCCGGCCAGTTGGTCTGCAGATCGATAGGCGTGCGTGACAGGATCCATCAGATCCCCGGCCGGAACGTTTACGCTATCGGCGATGCGTCCGGCCCGTCCGTAATTAGCGCCGCCAATTCCTAGATGCTGGTCACTACTGAGGGCGTTAATAACGCAGGTTGCTCCGTCGTCGATGGCGGACAAAACTTCACTGCGGTCAGCCATTAGACCGGTTCTGGGTTTGGCGTGGAAAATGGCCGGAGGATAAGCTGGCAGCTCGGTACTCAAAGGTCGGTTCTCCAGCTTCCATTTGTGCAGGCCGCCGTCCAGGATGTAGGCGTCATCGAAGCCAAACACCCGGAGCATCCACCAGATTCGGGTGGCCCAAGACCCTGAGGTCGAGTCGTACAACACAACTCGCGTTCCTGCGCCCACGCCGTAGCCGGACATGGCCTGGGCAAATTGGGAAACTGCCGGCAGCATGTACCGGAAGTCGGCGCTTTTATCCGAGAGGTCATTCACTAAATCGGCGTGGCCAGAGCTTGGGATGTGCTCGGATTCCCAGGATTCACGACCGCTCTCGGCACGGATGCCGCCGTTGCCATCAGGCAGGTTGAAGGCGGTGCAGTCCAAAACCCGTATGTCTGTGTCGTTGAGATGATCAGCAATCCAGCCGGTCTCAACCAGGAATTGCGGGTACTTGAAGGCCATTGCAGTCACTCCCCAGGGTTTTTAGCTAGTTGTTTTGGTGATTCAGTCTTTGCTGGCCGATTTTGTTTGCAGCCATTTGAGCTTGGCGTCGGCCTGCTTTTGGGTTAATTTCCCCGAGTTGACCAGGTCAGCTAACTTAGCCTGATAGTCAGCGGCAGAGAAACCTGATTTTTTATTCTTCCAAGTCTCGGATTGGATCGCCGCAAGCTTAGCGTCGGCCTGTTCTTGGGTTTGGTCACCGCTTTCAACCAGGGTAGAGATCTTGGTTTGGATCGAATCGTCATCGCCACCCGCCAGTATCACCGTCGCTGAAACGGCAGATATGGTTATCAGAAAAACCACTATAAATAATGGCAGCAGTCGTCTAATCATTGTTTAAAAACCCCGTCCAACGATCCCGTCTTAGGACGAAGAATAGCCTCCGTCCACGGACAACGTTGAGCCGGTTACGTAGTTGGAGGCCTGGCTGGCGAGAAAGACTGCCGCGCCACCCAACTCGGACGGATCACCCCAGCGGCCGGTGGGGATGCGGCGACTGACGTTGTCGTGGCGCTCAGGGTCGCCCTCTTCGATGCCACGCGTTAAGTCGGTGACAAACCAGCCAGGTAGGATGGCGTTGACCTGGATGTTGTCCTTGGCCCAGGCCACCGCCAGGCTCTTGGTTAGTTGCACGATTCCACCCTTGCTGGCGGCATAGGGTGAACCCCAGTCGCTGCCAAAAAGGGAATACATGGAGCCAATGTTGATTATCTTGCCGCCGCCGTTCTTGAGCAGATGGGGATAGGCTTCTTTGGAGGCGATGAACGCAGCGCGTAGGTTTACGTCCATGACCGAATCCCACTGGGCGGCAGTCAGATTCTGGGGCTGTGCGCGCACGGCGATACCTGAGTTATTGACCAAAATATCGAGACGCCCCATGTGGTCAATGGTGTCAGTGACCATCCGCTGTACCGCTGGTTCTTTGGTCACGTCCACCGTGATGCCGTGAGCCTCAACGCCCAGTGCGCGTATGTCTTCCAGCGCCTGGGCCGTCTTTTCAACGCTGCGGGCCGCAATGACGATGTTGGCGCCCGCGCTGGCCAGGCCCATGGCAATTCCCAGGCCAAGGCCGCCGTTGCCGCCGGTGACCACCGCCACTTTTCCCGTCAGGTCGAAGGGGTTCTGGATAGCCATATTACTCGTCCCGGAACTTGGGGATTACGGTCTCGCCGAACATGCGCAGGGATTTTCCCACCTTCTGCGGGTCAATCTCACCCACGTTGGGGTTCAGCAAAACGTTGCGGACGCCAATGTCCCGCAACTCTTCCAGTTTCCCGGCCACGGTGGCCGGTGTGCCAGCCAAGAAGGCGTGCTCCACAATCTCGCTGTCCGGGATGGGAGTACCAGGAGGAGGCGGAGGCGCTCCACCGGGATTGAACCGAATTCTAGCGTCGAGTATATGGGCTTTATACTTTGCGAGCGCGACGGTGGCAATATCGAGGGCTTCTTGGTCACTGTCACAGACAAACAGGGCACGTTGAGCCCAGGTTTGGTCCAGGACTTTTTTAATCTCTGCTTCGTTCAAACCCGAAGATTCCAGCCCTTCTTGGTAGCGGCTAAACCGGTGACGGAGGGTGGCGATTGTCTGGACTCCGATGAGCACCGGCCTTCCGGCTTTACCCATGGCAACCATTGAATCTTCAGAGATACAGGCCCGGACGATGGGCGGATGGGGCTTCTGTACCGGACGGGGTCGTAGACCGGGGAATGACAGGTCCCAGAATTTGCCCTTGTGCACCACGTCGGTGCCTGTCCAGGCCTTGATCAGTAGTTCCTCAGCCTCTTCCAGCATCGCCCGGCCCTTTTCAAGGGTGGTGCCGAAGCCAGTGTACTCATACTCGTTGTAGGCTGAGCCACGGCCCGTGCCCATGATGAGCCGTCCGTTGCTCAGGTTGTCCAGCAGTGATGTCTGTACCGCCAGGCGTATTGGGTGGTGCAGTGCCATCTCCACAACGGCAAAGCCGATGAGCACTCGCTTGGTGCGGGCGGCCACAGCAGCACCAAAGACCACCGGGTCTGCGTAGGCTACTGCGCCGTCAAAGTGGTGTTCGGTGAGCCAAACGGCATCAAAGCCCACTTCCTCGGCCAGTTCTATCTCACGCAGTGTCTGTTCAATCATCCGCTGGTCGCCGTCTGGGTTGGTGCTAATCGAAAAAACGAAGCTACCGAATCTCATATTTGCTCCTCTGGTTGTTTAGCCCTGATTTATCCAGGAGGCAATTTTCTCGCCAATCATCATTGTGGTGCAGTTGGTGTTGGCGCGGATACAGTCGGGCATGATTGAGGCATCGGCCACACGCAGGCCAACAAGCCCTTTGACCATGCC